>Ga0213881_10000453_pt1 | contig 27295 bp, 28 predicted proteins | sample BarmaccoBMER_R08_FD_160104 | JGI IMG/M metagenome (GOLD analysis project Ga0213881, IMG submission 160104) | Barbacenia macrantha exposed rock microbial communities from rupestrian grasslands, the National Park of Serra do Cipo, Brazil - ER_R08 ... | reverse complement strand
GCGGCGGGCGGCCATCACCTGAGGCTCGTCGGGCCACCCGGCACCGGCAAGACGATGCTCGCCCAGCGGCTGATCGGCCTGCTGCCCGAACTGCGCGAGGATGAGGCTCTCCAGCTGGCCGCGATTCGATCGGTCGCCGGCCGGCTACCGATCGCCGGCCCGCTCTCGGTAACGCCGCCGTTCGTTGCTCCGCACCATTCGAGCTCGATAGCCGCCCTGGTAGGGGGCGGCAGCGGTCTGGCCCGGCCGGGCGCGGTCTCGTTGGCCCACCGGGGTGTGTTGTTCTTGGATGAGGCGCCTGAGTTCGGGCCGCACCTGTTGGAATCCTTGCGTACTCCGCTTGAGGAGGGGGAGGTGCGGTTGGCTAGGGCTGAGGGTGTGGTGCGTTATCCGGCTCGGTTTCAGTTGGTGATGGCGGCTAATCCTTGTCCGTGCGCGCCGGCGCACGATCGAGACTGTGAGTGTCTGCCATCCGTGCGCCGTCGATACCTTGGCCGGTTATCCGGACCGTTGATGGATCGAGTTGACCTGCGCGCGGAGCTGCACCCGCTGATCGCTATCTCGGAGTTCGAGCTGGATAGCGCCGAGAGCACCACCGAGGTACGGGCCAGGGTGCTGCGGGCGCGAGCGGCCGCCGCCGTCCGGTGGTCCGAGCACGGCTGGCGGACCAACTCTGAGGTTCCTGGGACGGTGTTGCGTAGCCAGTTTCGGTTGCCTCGGGAGGTGGTCAAGCCGCTTGACGATGAGCTTCGGCGCGGCCGGCTCACCGCGCGTGGCGCGGATCGAGCGTTGCGGTTGGCCTGGACCCTGTCTGACCTCGCCGGCCAGGACCGCCCTGACCTTGAAATGATCGAGCGGGCGATAACGTTCAAGGGGCAACGAGCCGCATGAACGTTACCGAGGAGGTGCGGCTGGCTCGGGCGTATCTGGTGGGTGTGGCTGAGCCGCCGGCACCGGCGCTCGTCGCGTTTGTCGAGCAGCACGGTCCGGTCGAGGCCGCGGCGCGGGTGCGGCGTGGCAACGTACCCGAGGTGGTCGCGACGGAGACCGGCGCTCGCCGGGAGCGTGACCGCGCGATGTCCGACTTGCGCACGGCCGAGGCGCTCGGAGCGCGATTGCTCGTTCCGGAGGATGACGACTGGCCAGCCATGGCGTTTCTCGCGTACAGCTATTGCGGGCACGAGCACCTGGCCGCCCCGCTGGCGCTATGGGCACGTGGGCCGGCGCGGTTAGCCGAGATCGTCGAGCGATCCGTGGCGATCGTCGGCGCGAGAGCGGCGAGCGGGTACGGCAACTATGTGGCCACCGAGCTGGGGTTTGGGGTCGTCCAGCAGGGCTGTACTGTGATCTCCGGCGCCGCGTATGGCATAGACGGGTCGGCCCACCGAGGGGCGCTCGCCGCGGAGGGTGTCACCGTGGCTGTGCTGGCTTGCGGGTTGGATCGGTGTTATCCCGCCGGGCATGCTCGGCTGCTCGAGCGCATCGCGGTCGACGGTCTGTTGCTCAGCGAATATCCGCCAGGGGCACGGCCCGGCCGGCATCGCTTCCTGGTGCGTAACCGCATCATCGCCGGCTTGGCCTCCGGCACTGTCGTGGTAGAGGCGGGCTGGCGCAGTGGTTCGCGGCGCACCGCTTCGGATGCCGCGCTGCTGGGGCGTCCGGTCATGGCGGTTCCCGGGTCGGTGACTTCGGCGCTCTCGGTTGGTTGTCATCGGCTGCTGCGCGAGCCGGGCACCGTGCTGGTGACGCGGTCGGAAGAGGTCATCGAGGCGATCGGCCACATCGGTGCTGACCTGGCGCCCGCGTTGCCCGGTCCGTTGGTCGCGCGAGCCACCGACGGGCTGAGCGACCGGGTTCTGCGTGTGCACGAGGCGTTTACCCGCCAGGAGCCCACCACTCTGGCCACGTTGTCGGTCGAGTCTGGCCTACCGGTTGAATTGGTTCGGGCCGCTTTAGCGGAGCTGGAACAGCGAGGCCTGGTCGAACGGACAACCGGCGGATGGCGCCGGACGAAGCAAACACGGCGTGGCGGTGCTTGACTGAGGAGGGGCTAACCCGGACTGTGGCCAGTGTGAGTGGCCCTGACGGTGTACCGCGTGCCGGTATCGAGTTGCCTGAGCAGCTGGCACAGGTGAGGGCGGCGTTCGAACGTTATTTGGCGCTGGAACGCGCGCTCTCGCCGCACACCGTGCGCGCCTACCTCGGCGACCTTGACGGGTTGCTGAGCATGCTTGCGCGCGACCACGATCGCTTAGCTGCCCTGGATCTGGCGGTCCTGCGGCGTTGGCTGGCCAACCAGCGCGCATCCGGGGTAAGTAGGACCACGCTGGCCCGACGCGCGTCCTCGGCCAGGGTGTTCACCGCGTGGGCCGTACGGACTGGCGCCCTCGCGCACAATCCGGGGGCTTTGTTGGCCGCCCCCACCGCGCACCGGCTCTTGCCTGCGGTGCTCAGCGTGGCACAGGTCGAGGCCGTGCTCTCGGCGGCGACGGCGGGTGCCGCCGAGGGCGATCCGGTCGCGGTACGGGATCTGCTTGTGCTGGAGCTGCTGTATGCCACCGGCGTTCGGATCTCCGAGCTATGCGGGCTGAACCTGGGTGATGTCGCGCTCGCGCGCCGCACCCTGACGGTGTTCGGTAAGGGCTCGCGTGAGCGAACCGTGATCTACGGTGTGCCGGCGGAACGCGCATTGAAACGTTGGCTTAACGGCGGCCGAGACGCACTGGCCACCACCGGTTCACCAGCGGCACTGTTGCTGGGGATCCGTGGCGGTCGACTGGATCCCCGTGTCGCCCGCTCGGTGGTCAACGCGGCGGTGGCCGCCATACCTGGCACGCCTGCCCTCTCACCACACGGGATGCGGCACAGCGCGGCGACTCATCTGCTTGCCGGCGGCGCTGACCTGCGCAGTGTTCAGGAACTGCTCGGCCACGCCACGCTCTCGTCGACCCAGCTTTATACCCACGTCAGCGTGGATCGGCTAAGGGCGGCCCACGACCAGGCACATCCACGCGCGTAACGCTCCGGCATCAAGCTGGTGCCGAACCGGCATCAAGCCGACCCTAAATCGCCCGCCGCGTGAGCATCAGTTCGGCGGCCACGGCAACAGCCGGACGTGGCCATGTCGCACCAACAACAGCGGATCAAGATATTCGCCGTCGCGGCGCAGGCCCCAGTGCAAGCACGCCGCGGTGGGGCATCCCGAATGGCCGGCGCTCAATACGCCGAGCTGGTCGCCGACCTGGACGAGTTGGCCGGCGTGGACCGAGGCCAGTACTGGCTCGTAACTCGTGCGCAGCCCACCGCCGTGGTCCACCGAGAGCACGCCCCGACCGGCGAGGGGACCGGCGTAGATGACCAGCCCGGCGCCGGCCGCCAGCACCGGTTGACCCTCGGTTGCCACCAGGTCAACCCCCCGGTGACCTGGGCCGTACGGGAATGTGGGCGGCTGGAAAGCCCGGCTGACCGCCGGGACCGGGCGCAGCGGCCAGCCGAACTTCCAACCCGGCGCGACTGGCTTGCTCCTGACCGCGGCTGGCTCGCTTCTTGCCGTCGCGGGCGGCGCTGCCGTCGCGGGCGGCGCTAGCGGGGGCGGTGGCGCCGAGTACATGACCAGTACCGTCAAACCCGCAGCCAATAGGGTGCCGAGCGGCTTGTGCATGATTGCACTCTGCCCGCTCGATGGGGCTGATGGGGCCGAAGGCGGAACACCCTGTGGACAACTGCCCGACCGGTGGAGAACTCTTGCCCTGGTGTGCGCCCCGGCGAGGCTCGACGCTCGTTGCGGCGTACACTAGAGATCGCGCCTCGTATGCCACGAGGTGACTTCGCGCGTTCGCGGTTCCTGTCTCGGCCGGCGTCAGCTGGCTGTCCCGGGAGCGCCGCCCATGCGGTCCCGCCGCACGTGAGCGGGCTGGGGCGACGACGTGACGCTAGGGCGACACCGCCTGGTGTCGTGGCAACCGCTCGCGCCCCTGCGGCCTAGCCGTGGAGGCGCCACGATGGAAAGGTCGAGGGCAGGCTATGGCCGTCGTCACCATGAAGCAGCTGCTCGATTCCGGGGTGCATTTCGGGCATCAGACCCGGCGCTGGAATCCCAAGATGAAGCGCTACATCTTCACCGAGCGCAACGGTATATACATCATCGACCTGCAGCAGACCCTGTCCTATATCGATCGGGCCTATGAGTTCATCCGGGAGACCGTGGCGCACGGCGGGTCGGTGCTGTTCATCGGCACGAAGAAGCAGGCGCAGGAAGCTATCGCGGAGGAAGCTCAGCGCGTCAATATGCCGTTTGTGAACCAGCGCTGGCTGGGTGGGATGCTGACCAATTTCCAGACCGTCCACAAGCGGCTGCAGCGGCTCAAGGAGCTGGAGTCGATGGAGCAGAGCGGCGGGTTCGAGGGTCGAACCAAGAAAGAGATCCTCATGCTGACGCGGGAGAAGGACAAGCTGGAGCGCACCCTGGGCGGTATCCGCGACATGGCAAAGGTGCCGTCCGCGGTCTGGATCGTGGATACGAAGAAAGAACACATCGCGGTCGGCGAGGCCCGTAAGCTGGGCATACCGGTGGTAGCCATCCTGGACACCAACTGCGATCCAGACGAGGTTGACTACCCGATCCCCGGCAACGACGACGCGATCCGGTCAGCCTCGCTGCTGACTAAGGTCATCGCGCGCGCCGCCGCTGACGGATTGATGGCTCGCTCCGCCCGAGGCCGTGGAGCTGATGGCGAGGACAAACCGGAAGTTGGCTTGGTTAGCGACGAGCCGCTGCCCGAGTGGGAGCAGGAGTTGCTCGCCGCCGGTGGTTCCGACGGTGCGGCGTTGGGGAGTCTTGAGCATTCGAATGATCATGTTTCCATTGGCGCGGCACCGGCCAGCACCAGCAACGGCACGCCACAGATCGCCGAGTAGCCCGCCTGGCCGGCTGGCGGCTCGCGCGGGCCAGGCCGAGGGCCAGCCGCGACGCAGGCCCGCGCAACCTCACCCGAGGAGACCTCGCCGCCTGAGAAGACCAGGTAACTCCACAAACCCAAAGGATGGATAGCATCACCATGGCGAACTACACAGCCGCCGAGGTCAAGCGACTCCGGGAACTGACTGGTTCCGGGATGATGGACTGCAAGAAGGCCCTGGAACAATCCGAAGGTGACCTCGAGAAGGCCGTCGAGCTGCTGCGTATCAAAGGTGCCAAGGATGTCGGCAAGCGGGCCGAGCGAGTCACCGCCGCCGGGCTCGTGGCCATTGACGGCGGCGTGATGGTTGAGCTCAACTGCGAGACCGACTTCGTGGCTAAGAGCGCGGAGTTTCAGGCTCTGGCCAACAAGGTGCTCGGCGCGGCCACCGGCAGCACCGCGGCCGACACCGATGAGCTGCGTTCGGTTGAACTGGACGGCGGTACCGTGGAGGGCGCCGTGCAGGCGGTGTCCGCCCGCATCGGAGAGAAGCTGCAGCTGCGCCGCTTCGTCCGATTCGACGCGCCAGTGGCAAGCTACCTACACCGTCGTGCCACCGACCTACCGCCGGCTATCGGCATCCTGGTCTCCTACCGTGGGGACGGCGCTGATGCTGCCGACACCGCTAGAGCCGTGGCAATGCACATCGCGGCCGCCCGGCCTCGCTATGTCAACCGCGACGAGGTCCCCGAGAGCGTGGTGGTGAACGAACGCCGCATCGCCGAGGCAACCGCGCGGGAGGAAGGAAAGCCGGAACAGGCCCTGCCCAAGATTGTTGAGGGTCGGCTGAACGGTTTCTTCAAGGATGCCGTGCTGCTTGAGCAGGCTTCGGTGCACGACACCAAGAAGACGGTCAAGGCAATGCTCGGGGAGGCCGGCGTCACTGTGGTCCGGTTTGCCCGCTTCGAGGTCGGCCAGGCTTGACGTGCCTGGCTCGGGATTGGCGACAAGCACCCCGACTGTCACTGCGGTGGATCACCGTGGTGACAGTCGGCCTGGTGGTTACCGCCGGGTGCTGCTCAAACTCGGCGGTGAAATGTTCGGTGGGGGTTCCGTCGGGGTGGACCCGCTGGTTGTGCAGACGGTCGCCCGGCAGATAGCCGACGTGGTGGCCGGCGGGGTGCAAGTTGCCGTCGTGATCGGTGGCGGCAACTTCTTCCGTGGTGCGCAGCTTACCGAGGGCGGGATGGAGCGCTCCCGCGCCGACTACATGGCCATGCTGGGTACCGTGATGAACTGCCTGGCATTGCAAGACTTCCTGGAGCGTGAGCACGGCATCGATACCAGGGTGCAGACCGCCATTACCATGGGCCAGGTGGCTGAGCCGTACATTCCGCGGCGAGCTCAGCGGCATCTGGACAAAGGCCGGGTGGTGATTTTTGGTGCTGGCGTCGGCATGCCTTACTTCTCGACCGATACCGCGGGCGCGCAGCGCGCCCTCGAGATCGGCTGTGAAGTGCTGCTGCTGGGGAAAGGCGTCGACGGGGTCTATACAGCGGATCCGAAGACCGACCCGGACGCGGTCATGTTCCATGAGATCACACACCGTGAGGTACTCGAGCGTGGGTTGCGGGTCGCTGACGCGACAGCCTTCAGCCTGTGCATGGATAACCGGATGCCGATCATCGTGTTCAACCTGTTGACCGAGGGCAACATCGGTCGAGCGGTTCGGGGTGAGAGGATCGGCACATTGGTCAGCACCCCTCGGGGGTGACCGCCCATCTTCAGCAGTGGAGCAGCTGTGATCGACGAGACTCTCTTCGAGGCCGAGGAAAAGATGGAGAAGGCCGTCTCGGTCACCCGGGAGGACCTCAACTCGGTACGCACCGGGCGAGCCAATCCCGCGATGTTCTCACGCATCCTGGTCGACTATTACGGGGCGCCAACACCGTTGAACCAGCTCGCCTCGGTATCCATCCCGGAGGCCAGGATGGCGGTGATCAAACCTTACGATGCCAGCCAGCTCAAGGCGATGGAAAAAGCCGTTCGCGACTCCGACCTCGGGGTGAACCCGACCAACGATGGTACCCTCATTCGGGTGGTGATCCCGCAGCTGTCCGAGGAACGCCGCCGGGATTTGGTGAAAGTGGCACGGCATAAGGGTGAGGAAGGCCGGGTATCGATACGAAGCGTTCGGCGCAAGGCGATGGAGGAGCTGCACCGTATCGCGAAGGACGGTGAGGCTGGCGAGGACGAGGTGTCCCGAGCCGAGAAGGAGCTGCAGGGCACGACCGACCGCTACGTCTCGCAGGTTGATGAGCTGGTCAAGAACAAGGAAGCGGAGCTGCTCGAGGTGTGAGTGACGTGGCGGCCGCGGCGGGCCCTCCGCCTTACCCTCGGCTGGGGAGGGACCTGCGAGCGGCGATTCTGGTTGGCGTTGGGCTTGGCGCGCTCATCTTGATGAGTCTCTTTGCCGTACGGCGGGAGCTGTTCATCGCCTTGGTTGCTGTTTCGATCGCGGTTGCTACCTGGGAGCTGTGCGGAGTGCTGCGCCGGGTTAGCGACATCCGGGTGATGTTCATGCCCGCGCTGATCGGAGGTCAGGCGATGATCTGGCTGTCCTGGCCGTTCGGTACGACCGGGACACTGGCTGGCTTCGCGATGACCGCGCTGTTGTGCCTGCTGTGGCGGATGCCCGCTGGTCCGGAGGGCTACCTGCGGGACGTCTCCTCGGCTCTGTTCATCGCGGTGTATCTTCCATTTTTTGCCGCGTTCGCCGCGATGTTGGTGGTGCCATCCGATGGGACTGGGCGTGTGCTCACTTGGATGCTGTGTGTGGTGGCTTCCGATGTGGGCGGTTACGCGGCCGGCGTGACCGCCGGTCGGCATCCGATGGCGCCCGCGATCAGCCCTAAGAAGTCCTGGGAGGGATTTGCGGGCTCGCTGGTCAGCGGCATGATTGCTGGTGGGATCTGCGTGGCGCAGCTGTTGGACAGCCGGTGGTGGTTGGGCGTGCTGCTCGGCGGGCTGTTAGTCGCGGTAGCGACGGCCGGTGATCTGATTGAATCGTTAATCAAACGTGACCTGGGTATCAAGGACATGGGGTCCCTCCTGCCGGGGCACGGTGGTCTGATGGACCGGCTGGACTCGATGTTGCCAGCCGCGCTGGTCTCCTGGCTGGTGCTCAAAGTGATAGTGCCGAGCTGAGGTTTCCAGTGATAGTTCGGCGGCGGTGAGCTACCGGGTGCACATCCGGCACAGACGATACAGACCTTGACGGCTTGCTCGCGCCCGGCCGCCCACCGACCGTGCCACCGACTGCCTCAGGTGAGCGTGAGGGTGTCACCTTCCGCTGTCACGTGCTTGGTGGCCAGCGGCCGCGCAGCTGGTCCGTGGGCCACCGAGCCGTCGGCGATATTGAACTTGCTGCCGTGGCATGGGCAGTTGATCGTCCCCCCGGACACGTTGTTGACCGTGCACCCCTCATGTGTGCAAATAGCGGAAAACCCCTTGAACGTGCCTGCCTGTGGCTGGGTGACTACCACTTTTTGCGCGGAGAACACCTTTCCGCCGCCGACCGGTACCTCACTGGTTGGCCCGAGCGCGATACCTGAGGCCTTCGTGCCCGGGGCGGGCGATTTGGCGGACGATGGGGCGGAAGTGGTATTGCTGCTCTGCTCCGCTCCGGAGCTAGCCGAGTTCGATCCAGAACTTGACGAGTAGGTCGAGCAGCTGGCGAGTAAAGCCGCCGATGCGGTCAAACCCGTGACCAGCACCCCACGCCGGCTGAGTTGGTCAGTGCTGAGGCCAGGCATGTCGTGCGTCATCAGTGAGCGTTCCTCCGTGGTGGGTTGATGTCGGGGATGATTTAAGGCAGCGTCGTTCAGAACTTCAAACCTTTAGTGCTGAACAACCACAACGATGAGGTCAGCCACAGCACTACGAGCCCGGTAAATGCCAGGCCGCCGAGCACCGGCAGTGCCCCGCGAGGGAGGTTGGGCCGGGTCAGGCACAGCATCTTGGTGGTGAACGCTCCATAGAACAGGCAACCTGCCAGTGAGTGGACTAGCACGCGAGCGCTATAAGCCTGAAAGCCCAAGGCGTAAAGGCAGTGCATCGCTACAGGCACGCTGGCCAGTACCGCCAGCCGGCCCGACCAGCGATGCAGGCTGTCGATCCAGGGCGGCGCGGCGGCCAGCAGCCGGCCGTACATCACCAGTGAGGACAATAACTGGACTATCCCGAACAAGGTGGCAATAGTGGCCAGCCACGCCTTGACGTAACCGGTGCTGGAAAATCCGGCCAGGTTCACCGCGAAGCCGGTCGGCTCGTGCAACCGACCGTACACACCCAGCGCGACCGCCACCGCCGCGCCGATCAATACCGGGACCACCAGGCTATTGCTGACCGCCTGCGGGCTCGGCGCGGGGCTTGGGGCGGCTGGCATCTCCGGCTCCTGTACCGATCCGGTGTGCCTAGGGGGCATTGGTGAGGTAGGCGGATCCATGTCCGGGCTCATGTAGCTCCTCCTGGTTAGATCAACGGCTCAGCATCTGGACGGCTCAGCGGCCGACCGCGGTGGCGTCTCCGCCTTCGATCATTTTGACGGGCACGGTGGTGCCTCCGAGCACCGCACTGCCGGCCGAAGGGTCGAGCTCCGGTGCCTCACTGGCTTGGCCACCGATATTCTGCACACCGGTCTGGGTGCCATCCTGCCGGATGATCCAGCCGGCATCCACGTTGGCGGTGCGAGCTCGGTACAGCCCAGCCGGCGCCTTGCCGGGGCTGGCGGAGAACGGCCAGGTCGCGCCGTCGATGGTGACGGTCCCGGTTACTGTCTTCGACTCCAGAGTGCCGGTCAGCTTGTTGCCTCCCTTGCCGGTCAGCTTCAGTGACGAGCCTTCGGCCTTGCCTTCCAGCCACGATTCGAGCTTTTTACCGTCGCACAGATAAGCCGATGCCTTGCCGTTGTGCACCGCTACCGCCACGGTGGCCTCACCGGCCTTACGGCCGCTGGTCTTACCGGTGTACGTGGCTTGCGGCGGGAACGTGCTTGTGCCGCCGGCCTGAGGGGCGCCAGGCGTCTGGCCCGGTGCGCTGCCGGGCGCTGGCGCGGCCCCGGGCGCCGGCGCGGCCCCGGGCGCTGGTGTCGCCGCGGCGTTTGCGGCTGCTTGCGAGCTCGAATCCTTGGCTGTGGTCAGGTTGACCGCCAACAGAACAAGCGCCAGGACCACAACAGCCAGCAGTGTCAGGATGGGCCCTCGGGTCCTCATGCTGATCGTCTCCAGTGAGTCAAGTCTCGGTTATTCGGTCGGTACCACACACGAAGCGCGAGGCTGTTTGGTTCACCCACCTCGGTGAGTGTTCCTCGGCGCCGGTTACCGTGGAGGCATGCGCACCATCGCGGCTGACTTGCGGGCTAAGGAATCGGTCGCCGAGGCGGTCGTCGGCGTCGGGTGGTGGGCGGTCGGATCGGCCGCTCTGCCAGCCGGGTTCGGTACGTTGGTCTTGGCCGCTGGGCTGGCGCTGGCCGGCGCCCTGGTCTACGTCGGTCGGCGGCGTCCGGTTTACCGAGAGCGAATTCCCGGCGCAGCCCGGCGCGTCTTGCCGTTGGTCGTGGTGGGTGGTCTGCTGGTGCTGGCCGCCGTGTCGGCCTTAACCGCGCTGGGCTTCGACTCGCTAGCGGCCCCGGTCGCCAGCGTGATCGTTGGCGCGTGCTACGTAGGATTGGCTGGTCGGCTGCAGCGCCAGGGCGATGTCATCGTGGGCATTGCCTTGATGGGGCTTGGCGTTGGCGTTGCGTTACTGGCGTTGCGCTCGACGCAGGAGCTGCATACTCAGGTGTTGGTTGGGCTCGTTAGCGGAGTGTTGTTCTGGGTAGCGGGCGCGTTGCGCCTCGGCCTGCATCGGCGGCTGCGTGCCCTCGGTGGTCGTCGGTGATCGCCCGCGCCAAACCGCCGCTGGTCTTCGACGCCCCGAAGCGCGCCACCCTGCCAACTCACCTGGCCGATCTTGACCTGAAGGCGCGGCGGCTCGCGGTTGTCGAGCTGGGCCTGCCGCCGTTCCGCGCCGACCAGCTCGCTCGCCATTATTTTGGTCGGCTAGAGGCGGACCCGGCGTCGATGACTGATCTGCCAGCGCAGCTGCGCGAGCGGCTGGGTGCTGCCCTGCTGCCCACGCTGGTGAGGCCGGTGACCGAGTTGTGCTGCGACGGCGGCGCTACTCGCAAGACGCTATGGGCCGCCTGGGATGGTACTCGCGCGGAAAGCGTGCTGATGGGCTACCCGGACCGGGCCACGGTATGTGTGTCCAGTCAGGCCGGTTGTGGGATGGCGTGCCCGTTCTGTGCCACCGGCCAGGGTGGGCTGCGCCGCAACCTGTCCTGCGCCGAGATCGTGGAGCAGGTTCGTCAGGCCGCGGTTGCGGCGAGGGATGGCGTGCTCGGTGCGCCACACCGGCTATCCAACGTGGTGTTCATGGGGATGGGCGAGCCGATGGCGAATTATCGGCGAGTGGTGGACGCGGTTCGCCGGATCACCGAACCGGTTCCAGCAGGGCTGGGTATCTCGGCGCGTGGAGTCACAGTGTCCACCGTGGGGCTTGTGCCGGCGATCGAGCGCCTCGCGGGCGAGGGGCTGTCGGTAACCCTTGCGGTCTCGTTGCACGCCCCGGACGATGAACTGCGCAACACGTTGGTACCGGTGAACACGCGCTGGAATGTGGACGAAGTACTGGCCGCCGCCCGTGGGTACGCTGAGACGACTGGCCGGCGGGTGTCGGTGGAGTACGCACTGATCCGAGACGTGAACGACCAGCCGTGGCGAGCCGATCTGTTGGGCCGGCTGCTGCGTGAGCAGCTCACCGCGCGGCTGGTACACGTCAATCTGATCCCGTTGAACCCCACGCCGGGCAGCGAGTGGGATGCCAGCCCGTTGGCGGTGCAGGATGATTTCGTGGCCAGGGTGCGGGCTGCCGGAGTGGCGTGCACTGTGCGGGACACTCGGGGTCGGGAGATCGCCGCGGCATGCGGCCAACTGGCCGCTGGATCCTGACCGGTCTTGAACCACTGTGGTGGAACCCGGCCTATCCGGCGCGCATCTGCGCGTAACGTTCCTTCAGCGCCTTGTCTTTGTTAAGCGGCGAGAGGGCCTGGTCCGCTTCGGTGCCGCTGTCGTCGACTCCGATCGAGGTCAGCATGGCGAGCATGCGCACCAGGTGCGAAATGCGCACGTCGTCATCGTCAGTGGGGCTCGGGTCCTCGGCGATGGCGAGCGCGATAGCGCGCTCCAGCCAGCGTATCTCGGCTGGTAACCCGGCCTGCTCGAGCGCGGTGACCATTCTGTGCCGGATAAGCCCTGGCGGCATGCCGCACAGCAGACCAATGGCGTGTGCGTCGAGTGGGAACAGCCGGCCCTTTTCCCGCAGGTACGCCAGCTCGAGCGCGTAGGCCTGACCGTGAGTGCAGTACAGGCAGCCGTTGACCAGCGAGATGGCTGTGCAGAGCAGGTGAAGGCGGATCGGGCCAATAGCGGTGAGGGTGCGCTGGTAGCGCGGCAGGTTCGAGATGAACCAAGCCAACGCGCGGATCGGGCCGAGCCGGGCTACCACAGGCGTGATCATTCGGGGCGAGAAACCCCACAGGCACGTGCCTATGCGTTCCAGTAAGACCGTAACACCGCGCTCTAGCGCACTGGCGGCCATCGCCGACTCGCTCCTTCCTGAAACCTTGACCGTAGCGCACACCGGGCTGACCTGAGATCTCAGCACCTGATCTTCACCATTCTCACACATGCTGACGGTAGAGGTGTGAATATTCCGTAACATGGTTAGCGGCCGGTCTTGCGCCGGTATCAGCGTTATGCTCTCGTCGCCGCCGCCTTGGCGATCAGGGAGACTTCACGTGTGCACCTACCCGTGATGCCACCCGTCGCGCCGATGCTCGCCAAGCCGATTTCGGACATTCCCGCCGGTCAGCTCTATGAGCCGAAGTGGGACGGCTTCCGGTCGATCATCTTTAGGGATGGCGACGAGGTCGAGATCGGCAGTCGCAACGAACGACCGATGACCCGCTACTTCCCCGAAATCGTGGAGGCGGTACTGGCGAACTTCCCTCGGCGAGCGGTGATCGACGGCGAGATCGTGGTCGCTGACACCGAACGTAACACCCTCGACTTCGAGGCACTGCAGCAGCGCATCCATCCCGCCGCGAGCCGGGTGAAGCTACTCAGCCAGCAGACGCCGGCTAGCTTTGTGGCCTTCGACGTGCTCGCCCTCGGTGACCATGACCTCACTGAGCGGCCCATGGAGCAGCGTCGGCTGATGCTCTCCGACGCGTTCACCGCCGCACGGGCTCCCGTTTATCTCACCCCGATGACACGTGACATCAGTACCGCGAAGCGCTGGTTTGACCAATTCGAGGGAGCAGGTCTGGACGGACTGATCGCCAAGAAGCTTGACCTGCGTTATCAGCCCGACAAACGGGTGATGAGCAAGATCAAACATGAGCGCACGGTGGACTGTGTGGTGGCCGGTTACCGGGTTTACAAGTCTGAGCCGGATGCGATCGGTTCGCTGTTGCTTGGGCTCTACGACGAACGCGGGGTGCTCAACTCGGTGGGTGTCGTTGGTGCGTTTCCCGCGGTGACCCGCAAGCGGATGTTCGGCGAGTTGCGGCCGCTGGTGACCGGGCTCGCCGACCACCCATGGAGCTGGGCGGCCCATGAACAGGGCGAACGAACCCCGCGCAAGAACGAGATGAGCCGGTGGAACGCCGGTAAAGACCTGTCGTTCGTCCCGCTGCGACCAGAACGGGTCGTCGAGGTCCGCTACGACTACATGGAGGGCCAGCGGTTCCGACACACCGCGCAGTTCGTGCGGTGGAGACCAGATCGCGAGCCGCGTTCGTGCACATACTCCCAACTCGGTCGACCGGTCAGCTTCGACCTGGCTGACGTGCTCAGCGGTTCTCCATGAGACCTATATCAGCTGGACCATCGTGTTGTGGGTCTCACATGGCACCGGCGCATTCGTCGCGTTCTGCCCACTCCAAGAGCCCGTCCAGCCGGAACGCGACGTCATCGATTCTGGCATGTAGATCGCCCAGTGCCGCAAACCGGGCGGGCATGGTGGCGATGGTGAAGTCACTTGGTTCGGCATCGGGGACTTCGTCCCACGTCAGCGGGGCGGACACCGTAGCTTCGGGCACCCCACGCACCGAGTAGGCGCAGCGGATGGTGTGGTCGCGAGCGTTCTGGTTGTAGTCCACGAACACGGTGCGGGGATCACGGTCCTTGCGCCACCAGGTCAGATCCACCAGCTCGCACCGGCGCTCCACCTCCCGGGCGAACGCGTGCGCCGCGCGGCGCACGTCAGCAAACCCCCAGCGTGGCTCGATCCGCACGTATACATGCAGGCCTTTGCCGCCGGAGGTCTTCGGCCAGCCCAGCGCACCGAGCTCGTCGAGCACCTCACGGACGACCCCCGCCACTCGTCGCACGTCGTCATAAGACGCTTGAGGCATAGGATCAAGATCGATCCGCCACTCATCGGGCTTTTCCACATCGGCTCGCCGGGAATTCCACGGGTGGAACTCCACGGTGGACATCTGTACCGCCCAGATCAAGTCCGCCGGGTGGGTGACGCATAGTTCATCTGCGTGACGGCCATAGCGTGGGAACTCGACCCGGACGGTCTGTATCCAGTCCGGCGCACCCCCGGGTAGGCGTTTCTGGTGGACTTTCTCCCCGGTGACCCCGTTGGGAAAGCGGTGCAGCATGCACGGGCGCTCGCGTAGCGCACGTACCATGCCGTCGGCGACGGCCAAATAGTAACGAACGAGATCGAGCTTGGTTTCCCCGCGTGCGGGAAAGTAGACCCGGTCCGGATTGGTGATCCGGACGACCCGGCCGCCGATCTCCAGTTCCACCCGTCAGGCGCGTTCAACGCCGCCACGAGTGGCGCTGGACCAACGAGTGCCGGATCAAGCCGAAAGCTATCACCGCCGCGATGCTAATCAACCAGATATCCTCGACGTGGCCTTGGTGATTTCCCATCAGCATCAGCAGCAGCGCGGCGACGGTAAACCAACCAGCGATCAGCTTGCCGCGCGGAAAATCGCCATGCCAGCCCCACTCAGCCGAGGGCTCATCGCTCGGATCCACGGCCATGGGGGACTGCTTGACCTGGTTGGCTAGGTGCTGAACCACGACGCCTCCAGCATGCTGTGTCGATCGCCGGGGTCGACGCCGCGTCGACTCCGCGAGAACCGCGGCCATCGTGGCATATCGGCGAGATACCGCCAGCGCCGAGGCATAGCTCGCGGAATACCCGGAAGCTGGCGGACGGCGTTGGAGGACACTGTGGCGTGATGAACGCTCGCGAGGTGCTTTTGCTCGGGTCGACCGGATCGATTGGGACCCAGGCGCTGGACGTGATCAGGGACAATCCTGACCGCTTCCGGGTCGTTGGGCTGGCGGCTGGCGGGTCCGACCTGGCGCTCTTGGCGCGGCAGAGCGTGGAGTTTGGGGTACCGGCGGTCGCGGTGGCGGATGCGTTGGTCGCCGAGAAGCTGCGTGAGATGCTGCGGACAGCGGGCTCGTCGGCTGAGGTGCTGGCCGGCACCGAGGCCGCGACCGGGCTGGTTGAGACGACGCAAGCCGATGTGGTGCTCAACGGGATCACCGGTTCGCGCGGACTGCGCCCGACGCTCGCGGCGCTGGCTAGCGGAGCAACCCTGGCGTTGGCGAACAAGGAGTCGCTGGTCGCGGGTGGTTCGCTGGTGACGGGCGCGGCCGCCGCTGGTCAGCTGGTCCCGGTTGACTCGGAGCACTCAGCGCTGGCGCAGTGTCTGCGCGGTGGGCGCGCGGACGAGGTGGACCGGTTGGTGCTGACCGCGTCCGGCGGTCCGTTCCGCGGCCGCCGTCGCTGTGAACTACAGCACGTGTCGCTTGCGGATGCCCTCAAGCACCCGACGTGGGACATGGGGCCAGTCGTCACGATCAATTCAGCGACCCTGGTCAACAAGGGGCTTGAGCTGATCGAGGCACACTTGCTGTTCGGCGTGCCCTACGACCACATCGACGTGGTGGTGCACCCACAGTCGGTGGTTCACTCGATGGTCACATTCACCGACGGCTCAACGCTCGCCCAGGCCAGTCCACCTGACATGCGCCTGCCAATCGCCCTCGCGCTGGGCTGGCCCGACCGGGTCGCCGACGCGGCGCCGGCCTGCGTGTTCGACGCGCCGACCAGCTGGACGTTCGAGCCGCTCGATGACGAGGCCTTTCCGGGGGTAGCGCTGGCCCGGATGGCCGGTAGCGCGGGCGGTTGCTTGCCCGCGGTGTTCAACGCCGCCAACGAGGAAGCCGTGGCGGCTTTCGTCGCCGGCCGGATCGGCTTCACCGATATAACCGATGTCGTGGAGCGGGTGCTGCACACCGCGCACGGATATAACAGCGATCCGGCTACCGTGGAGGACGTGCTGGCCGCCGAGGAATGGGCGCGCGCGCGGGCCGGCGAGCTGGTTCGTATCGTCATGGCGGAAGGATCAACCGCATGAGTGGCACCGAAGGCGACGAAGGAGCCGAGCAGTGAACACCCAAGGCGATAGCGAGCGAGGAGCCCAGGCGTGAGCTTCCTATTAGGGGTCGTGTTGTTCGCCATCGGCATCACCGGTTCCGTGGCGCTGCACGAGGCCGGTCATATGTGGACGGCCAAGGCGTTCGGCATGCGGGTGCGCCGGTATTTCATCGGCTTCGGTCCGAGCATCTTCTCGTTCCGCCGGGGTGCGACCGAGTACGGGCTGAAGGCCATTCCGGCCGGGGGCTTCTGCGATATCGCCGGTATGACCGCGCTGGATCCGGTGACGCCCGAAGAGGCGCCGCACGCGTTCTTCCGCAAGCCGACTTGGCAGCGGGTGATCGTGCTTTCGGCCGGCTCGATGGCGCACTTCATGATTGGCATGCTGCTGATCTACGCGCTCGCGATCACCACCGGCCTGCCGGTCATCTCTGATGATCCGGCCGCGATACCACCGGTTGTGGGCAGCACGGTGTGCGTGCCCACCAAGCAGGACAAGGCCACCGGTGAGTTGACGCAATGCAAACCGAATGCCCCGTCTCCGGCGACCGTGGCTCACCTGCAGCCTGGTGATCGGATTATCTCGGTTGACGGCAAACCCACTAACAGCTTTGCTGAGGTCTCCGCCGAGATTCGTCAGCACACCAGCGACGAACCCGCTCAGCTCGTACTGGAACGCGCCGGTCAGCGCCTGTCGGTCCCAGTGCAAACCGTGAAGGTGGAACGGCTGGCCGCTGGAGCGGTCCCCGGCCGTCCGGACAACCGAGTCGAGACTGTCGGCGCCATCGGCGTGGCCCCCAAGCTCATCTTCAGTTACGGACCGTTGGCGGCGGTACCGGCCACCTTCGACTACACGTGCCAGTCCTTCGGACAGGTCTGGAAGGGCCTGTTGATGTTCCCAGAGAAGATCCCCGCGGTGATTCGGGCCATTGGAGGGGCGCCGCCGGACTTGAACCGCCCGGTGAGTGTGGTCGGCGCGTCGATCATCGGGGGTGACGCGGCGGAACAGGGCAGGTGGCTGACCTTCGTCTTGCTGCTAGCGGTGTTGAACTTCTTTATCGGAGTGTTCAACCTGCTGCCACTGCTGCCGTTGGACGGCGGGCACATCGCGGTGAACCTCTACCAGCACATTCGGGACGTGGTCCGCGAGCGGTTGGGCAAGACGAAGATGCCTCCGGTCGATTACACCCGACTTCTGCCGTTGACCTACGCGTTCGTGCTCGTGCTGGCCACGATCAGCCTGCTCACCATCACCGCTGACATCGTCAACCCGATCCGGCTACCGCAGTAGCACGCCGGGCTTACTCGCCGGGCCTGGCCGCGACTTAAAGCTTAAAGATTGTCGTGGCCAGGTCGGGGGCGGGATTACCGGGCCGGAACCACGAGCGACGGTCGCGAACCTGCTAGGCGATACTGGAGGTCGTGAGCGACACCAGCATCAGCCTTGGTATGCCCGCTAGTCCACCGCCTACTCTCGCGGCCCGGCGCCCCACCCGGCAACTGCACGTCGGGAAGGTAGGAGTGGGCAGCGCGTTCCCAGTGTCCGTGCAGTCCATGACGACCACCCTGACCGCCGACGTCAACTCCACCCTGCAGCAGATCGCCGAGCTGACCGCCGCTGGCTGCGACATCGTCCGGGTGGCCTGCCCCTCGCAGGACGATGCCGATGCCCTACCGGCGATCGCGAAAAAATCCCAGATCCCGGTCATCGCGGACATCCACTTCCAGCCGAAATATGTATTCGCCGCGATCGAGGCCGGCTGCGCGGCGGTCCGGGTGAATCCCGGCAATATCCGCAAGTTCGACGATCAAGTCAAACAGATCGCGGCCGCGGCGAAGGACCGAGGTACCCCGATTCGGATCGGGGTCAATGCCGGCTCACTGGACAAGCGGCTGCTGGAGAAGCACGGCAAGGCCACCCCGGAGGCACTGGTGGAATCGGCGCTGTGGGAGGCAAGCCTGTTCGCCGAGCACGACTTCCACGACATCAAGATCTCGGTCAAGCATCACGACCCGGTGATCATGGTGCGGGCCTACGAGCTGCTCGCCCAATCATGCGACTACCCGCTGCACCTGGGTGTCACCGAAGCTGGACCCGCCTTCCAGGGCACGATCAAATCTTCGGTGGCGTTCGGCGCGCTGCTGTCCAAAGGCATCGGAGACACCATCCGCGTGTCGCTGTCCGCCCCGCCGGTCGAGGAGATCAAGGTTGGCATCCAGATCCTGGAGTCGCTGAACCTGCGTCCGCGCCGATTGGAGATCGTGTCGTGCCCGTCCTGCGGGCGCGCCCAGGTGGACGTGTACAAGCTGGCTGATGAAGTCACCGCTGGACTGACCGGGATGGAAGTGCCGCTGCGGGTGGCGGTGATGGGCTGTGTCGTCAACGGCCCTGGCGAAGCCCGCGAGGCCGACCTCGGAGTGGCCTCAGGTAACGGAAAGGGCCAGATATTCGTCAAGGGTAAAGTGATCAAGACGGTTCCCGAGCACCAGATCGTGGAGACTCTGATCGAGGAAGCGATGCGCTTGGCTGAGGAGCTGGATCAGCCGTCCGGTGTCCCTGAAGTTGTCGTCAGCCCCAGCGCGAGCTGACCGGATCACCTGATCGACCGTGACCCGAGGTGTGTCACGGACGGCGGTCTGGCACTCTAGAGCGATGCTGAGAGTAGGTGGCCCGCGCCTGCTTGATGAGCGCGACCGGGCTGGCGTGCAGCATGCGCTGGATGCTGACCCGGTCGCTGCATGCATGGTGGCTTCTCGGGTCGAGCTGGCCGGTGTCGACCCCTGGCGCCTTGGTGGCGAACTATGGGGGGTTGGTTCGCGGCTGGAGGGTTTGTGCTTCTCAGGAACGAATCTGGTCCCGCTGCGCGGCACCCTGTCCGCTCTGCGTGCTTTCGCTGACCGGGCCCGCAGGCGCGGTCGTGGATGTTCCTCACTGGTCGGGCGGGCCGAGCTGGTGTTGCCGCTGTGGGGCGAGCTGGAGGACGACTGGGCTCCGGCTCGTGAGGTCCGGCCTGACCAACCGCTGATGGTGTTGCCGACCAGAGCGTTGTTGCCGCCCGATCCGCTGGTCCGTTCAGTGTACCCGCACGAGCTGGACCGCTACCTACCAGCGGCAGTGGCGATGTTCACCGAGGAGGTCGGCGTCGATCCGCTGTACGGCGATGGCGGCGCCGGCTACCGGGCCCGAGTCATCGAGCAGATAGCTAGCGGTCGGGCGTTTGCCCGATTTGAGAACGGCGAGGTGGTGTTCAAAGCCGAAATCGGAGCGCTGTCTTCTCGGGTCGGCCAGATCCAGGGCGTATGGGTGCATCCGGATCGGCGCGGACGTGGCCAGGGCGCCGCGGGCACCGCCGCGGTGGTCGACCGTCTGATTGCCATGGGTCGAGTGGCCAGCTTGTACGTCAACGCGTACAACGCGCCTGCCAGGGCAACGTACGCCAAGATCGGGTTCATTCAGGTAGCCAGTTTCGCCACAGTGCTTTTCTGAGTGGTTCTCCCGCTTCCCGCGGGGCCGTTCCTGACTTGGGCTGAGGCTGGCTGGCTTGCGGTGCTACGTGTCGGTCGCAGCGCCTAAGCTGGGGGCATGCCTGTGCGTGAAGCCCTTACCCCAGGTCGGGTCAGCCCGATACGACCGGTGCCGTCGGCGATTCCTCGCCCGGAGTATGTGGGCAAGCAGGTGCCGACGCTGAGCGCGGAGTCGTGGGTACAGACGCCCGAGGTCATCGAGGCGATGCGGACGGCTGGTCGGGTCGCGGCCCAGGCCCTTGCGGCCGCAGGCGAGGCCGTACGCCCCGGCGTCACCACCGACGAGGTAGATAGGGTGGTACACGAGTTCCTGTGCGACCACGGAGCTTATCCGTCCCCCCTGGGCTACCGAGGGTTTCCGAAGAGCTGCTGCACCAGCCTCAACGAGGTCATCTGTCACGGCATCCCGGACTCGACGGTGATCTCGGACGGGGACATCGTTAACGTCGATGTGACGGCGTTTATTGGTGGCGTGCACGGCGACACCAACGCGACCTTCTTCGCTGGCGAGGTCGCCGAGGAAGATCGGCTGCTTGTCGAGCGCACCAAAGAGGCGCTGAACCGGGCCATCAAAGCGGTGCGCCCCGGTCGGCCGTTGAACGTGGTGGGCCGGGTTATCGAGTCCTATGCTAAGCGGTTCGGCTACGGCGTGGTTCGTGATTTCACCGGGCACGGCATTGGGCGTAGTTTCCATTCCGGGCTTGTGGTGCTCCATTACGACGCGCCAGAAGTGGATACCGTTCTGGAGCCGGGCATGACATTCACCATCGAGCCGATGATCAACCTTGGCACCATCGACTACGAAGTATGGGATGACGGCTGGACCGTGGTCACCAAGGACCGGAAACGTACCGCGCAGTTCGAGCACACCGTGCTGGTTACCGCTAAGGGCTCGGAGATCCTCACCTTGCCGTGAGTGCGCGCGCGCTGCTGGTCGCCGGTACCACATCGGACGCCGGTAAGAGTGTTCTGGTCGCCGGGTTGTGCCGATGGTTGGCGCGGCGCGGGGTGAAGGTGGCGCCGTTCAAGGCGCAGAACATGTCGAACAACTCGGTGGTCACCCCGGACGGTGGTGAGATCGGCCGGGCGCAGGCCACGCAGGCCGCCGCCTGTGGACTTGAGCCGTCAGTGCGGTTCAACCCGGTGCTGCTCAAGCCGGGCAGCGACCGGTGTTCGCAGGTCGTGGTACTGGGCAAGGTCGACGGTACGGTGAGCGCGTTGTCCTACCGGGAGCGCAAGCCCGTCCTGTTGCACACGGTGCTGGCCACGCTGAGCGGTCTGCGGCGGGACTACGACGTGGTCATCTGCGAGGGCGCTGGGTCGCCGGCGGAGATCAACCTGCGGGACACGGACATCGCGAACATGGGGCTTGCTCGGGCCGCCGGCCTGCCGGTGCTGGTGGTCGGCGACATTGATCGGGGCGGGGTGCTGGCGCACCTGTTCGGCACACTCGCGTTGCTCTCAGCGGCCGACCAAGCTCTGGTGTCCGGATTCGTGATCAACAAGTTTCGGGGCGACCCGGCGCTGCTAGAAACGGGCCTGCGCCAACTGGAAGCACTTACCGGCCGAGCCACGCTCGGCGTATTGCCGTTCGACTCCCGGCTCTGGCTGGACACCGAAGACTCACTGTCGTGCGTCGCGGATGGGGTGGTCGGTCGGCCCCCGCCGCCGCATGGCACGCGCTGGTTACGGGTCGCGGTGATCCGGCTGCCGAGGATCTCCAACGCCACCGACGTCGACGCGTTGGCATGCGAGCCTGGAGTCGCGGTGCGTTATGTGACCGAGCCGTCCCAGCTGACCGACGCGGACCTGGTGGTGTTGCCGGGGACCAAGGCCACGGTCGCCGACCTCGAATGGTTGCGCCGCACCGGGTTGGCCGACGCGGTATGCGCGCATGCCGCCGCTGGCCGTTCAGTGCTGGGTATTTGCGGTGGCTACCAGATGCTGGGGCGACGGATCGTGGATGCGGTCGAGTCCGGCCGAGGCGAGGCAGCCGGGCTTGGGCTGCTGGACCTGGAGGTCCGCTTCGATGCCGACAAACACCTGGGCCGGCCGGCTGGTGTCGCGCTGGGGCACCCGGTGTCCGGGTACGAGATCCACCATGGCCGGGTGGTGCACAGCGGGGAACCGGCGCTCGTGGTCACAGCTAACGAGACCGGCGAGGGCAGCGACGCCGGTGCCGTGCTGGGTACGCACTGGCACGGGCTGCTGGAGAACGATGGGTTCCGCCGCGCGCTGCTGGCCAGGTTAGCCCCCTCCGGGTTCTCGCCGGGGCCGGCCACTTGCTTCGCCGCCGTCCGCAACGCGCAGCTCGACCTGCTTGGTGACCTGGTAGCACGCCACCTGGACACAGCCGCAGTGCTGCATCTGCTTGAGCACGGCGCCCGGCCAGGCCTGCCGTTCGTCGCGCCTGGGTCAGACTAGACCTGACCGGATAGTCTAGTGTTGTGCAGGACCAGTTCAACATCTACGAGGCCAAGACCCAGCTGTCCAAGCTGGTGGAGCGGGTCGAAAACGGCGACGAGATCGTGCTAGCGCGCAATGGCAAACCCGTTGCCAAGATCGTCCCACTGCGGCGTCGCACCGAACCCAGGCAGCCGGGGGGCTGGGAAGGTAAGGGCTGGATGGCTGATGACTTCGACGCCCCAGATGGCGAGTGGGATGAAGCAATTGACGAGATGTACCGGAATTGGGGGATCGACCCTGAGAAGGCCGGTCCCCGTCGAGCTGTCGTGGATGGGAAATGAGGTTGTTGTTAGATACCCGCACGCTGCTGTGGTGGCTATTCAAACTTCCCCAACTTGGCGCGTTGGCCCAAACTCATATTGCCTCGCCATCCAGCCTGGTGCATATTTCGGTGGTAAGCGGTTACGAGATCCGCTTCAAGCAGGCCCTGGGCAAGCTCGAAGCGCCAGACGACCTTGAGGCGCAAGTCACCTCATGCGGCTTTCGCGAGCTACCGGTTGTGCTGCGTCATGCGATGACAGCCGGAGATCTACCAACGCGCGACCGAGACCCGTTTGACCGGATTCTCGTCGCGCAGGCCCGTTGCGAGGGCCTCACGCTCGTCACCGCTGACCGCAAGCTGGCCGCCTACGATGTACCGATCCTGGACGCAGCGTGCTGACCACTCAATACCGGCTCAATACGGCGGTGAGTCCTGAGACCAAGGAGGCCACCGCTTAATTCAGCGGCAGGCTGAGCAGGGCATTCTCCACCACCTCGGGCAGCGCGGGGTGAATCCAATACTGGCCGGTCGCCATCGCCCGTGCCGGGAGGCCGAATGACATCGCCTGGATCAGCGGTTGGATTACCGTGGATGCCTGTGGGCCCAGCAGATGCGCCCCGAGCAGCTGGCCGGTATCCGGCGAGGCGAGCAGCTTGCAGAACCCAGTGGTGTCTTCCATAGCCCAGCCGTAGGCGACCGAGCCGTAGTCCTGCACCGTGCTTACGTATCGCTGTCCGCGTCCACGGCACTGCGCCTCGGTGAGCCCGACCGAGGCGATCTCCGGCTCGGTGAACACCGCCAGGGGCACGAATCGGTGGTCGGTTCGGCGCGGGGTGTCTGGATGGAGCAGGTTGTCCGCGACAACTTTCGCTTCATGGTTGGCCACATGCTTGAGCTGATACGGCGAGCTGACGTCGCCCAGGGCGTAAATACCGTCGACATTGGTGTGTTGGTACTCGTCGACCGCCACGCGCCCGTCGTCGTGTACCGCGACCCCGACGGCCGCCAGGTTCAGCCGGTCGCTATTCGGGATCCGGCCGGTAGCCACCAGCAGCGTGTCGCCCTCGACTTCGGTGCCATCGGAGAGCCGCAACCGCACCTGGCCCGCGGACTCGTCCGCGCCGACGGCGACCACCCCGGTGCGCACCGTCCACCGCTCGCGGGCCAACGCCGTGAATCGGCCAGACAGCGTTTCATCCAGCTCTCGCAGTAAAGCGGGGCCTCGGGTAAAGATGGTCACGTCGCTGCCCAACGAGGAGAATACGTGAGCGAACTCAGCGGCGATATAACCACCGCCGGCGATCACGATGTGACGCGGCAGTTCGTCGAGCCGCATGATGGTGTCTGACGTATGAAAGCTGACTCCGGCGCTGGCGATCGGCGCTGGTACCGTTGCCCGAGACCCGGTGGCAATCACGAATCGGTCGGCGCTGATCTCCTCACGGCCGCCGTCATCGAGCATGATTGTCAACCGCCCCGGCGCCGTGAACTCGGCATGCCCGGTAAACAGCGCGATGTTCGGCTCACCATACGCCCGGTAACGCTGACCGCTCGCCGAGATCGGGTCGATCCGACCGAACACCCGGTCCCTGATGTCGGCCCAGCGCACTTTGTCCACCGTCACGTCAATGCCGAACCGAGCTGCTTCGCGTGCCGAGCGGGCTACGTTAGCCGCGTAGACGTACATCTTGGTGGGGACGCAGCCGACGTTCAGGCAGGTACCGCCGAACACTCCGTGCTCGATCAACGCGATCCGTAGATGCGCGAACCGATGGTCCGGCAGTGAGTTCACAGAGCCCGAACCGATGATGACCAGGTCGAAATGCCGCACCCGATGCACAGTAGCCGGCCGGGTGGCTTTGGCCCAATCCGGTGATCTGACAACAGAGGGCGAAGCACCGGTAACTCTAGCGGCATCTCGGGCGACATAGCCAGTGTGACCGACGAGTCTTTGACCATCGTGGGGGGTGGTCAAAGACTCGCTCAGTCCCCGCGTCGGCGTGTTAGCCACCGATCTGGTAGGCAGAGCTGGTGAGTACCCGAAGCGTCAGTGAGCAGGCATCCACCAGAATCGAACCGGTTGTCGCGGCGGTGCACCGCTCCTGGGCCGCCGACCTCGACCCACTCACGCTGTATGCCTTGCTGAAGTTGCGGGTTGACGTGTTCGTGGTGGAGCAAGCCTGCGCCTACGGCGAGCTGGACGGGCGCGACCTAGAACCCCGTGCCCGGCATTACTGGCTCGGCGGCAGCGGGCGGCCCGAGCCAGTCCTCGGCTGTCTGCGGCTGCTGAAGGAGCCCGGTGGCGGTTACCGGATCGGGCGGTTGTGCGTGGCTCGCGAGATGCGGGGCAGGGGGCTGGGCCGTCGGCTGATGGACGCGGTGCTCGCCGAGGTCGCCGAGGGCGACTGCGTCGCCGATGTCCAAAGCCAGCTGGTCGACTTTTACACCGGTTATGGTTTCGTTCCGGCCGGTGCCGCCTTCGATTGGGACGGGATCGAGCATGTGCCCATGCGTCGATCCCGGCGTCAGCTGGTTCCGTGAGCTAGTTCCGTGACCCACACCCCGTTCCCGTTCTCCGCGGTGGTCGGCCACCAGAACATGCGGTTGGCCCTGTTGCTCACCGCCGTGGCGCCGGCGATCGGCGGGGTACTGGTACGGGGGGAGAAGGGCACCGCGAAGTCGACCGTGGTGCGCGCGCTCGCCAGGCTGCTGCCGCCTAGAGTGGCTGTGCTCGGCTGTCGCTTCGCCTGCGAACCAACCCGGCCCGACCCGGAGTGCCCGGACGGGCCACATTCCATCTCGGCGGGGGTAACGCGGCTGCCGTGCCCGCTGGTCGAGCTTCCGCTCGGGGCCACCGAGGACCGGCTGATCGGCTCGCTGGATCCGCAACGGGCCTTGTCCGAGGGGGTACTGGCTTACCAACCTGGGCTGTTGGCTGCCGCGCACCGGGGTCTGCTCTACGTTGACGAGGTCAACCTGTTACCCGATCACTTGGTCGACCTGCTGCTGGACGCGGCGGCGATGAGTCGGGCGCACGTGCAGCGCGACGGGGTCGCGCTTTCCCACGCGGCCTCGTTCCTGCTGGTGGGGACGATGAATCCGGAGGAGGGGGAGCTGCGGCCGCAGCTGCTTGACCGGTTCGGGCTCACCGTGGAGGTGCGTGCCTCGCGGGAGGTCGACCAGCGGGTAGAGGTCATCCGCCGGCGGCTGGCGTATGAGGCCGATCCGGTTGCGTTCGCCGAGGCATGGCGTGCCGACGAGGAGCGGCTGGCCAGCCGGGTGGCCGCTGCGCGCGAACTGTTGCCGCGCGTGACGCTGCCCGACGCCGAGCTGCGCCGGATAGCGTCCGTCTGCGCCGCGTTCGAGGTGGACGGGATGCGGGCCGACCTGGTCACCGCGCGAACGGCGGTGGCGCACGCGGCCTGGCGGGGCGCGGCGGAGGTAGCTGAGTCGGATGTCCGGGTAGCCGCCAGGCTGGCGCTGCCGCACCGCCGCCGGCGGGACCCGTTCGACGAGCCTGGGTTGGACCAGGCCGCGCTGGACGACGCACTGGATAAGGCCCGGAGTGAAACTGGGCCGGCTCCGCCCCGGGACCGTCCCGGCGATGGCCCGGACGGACCGCCGGACGGGCTCGCTGACGGCGGCGCGCCGACCCTTTCTGAGCAGCCCCGCGACGGCCGCCCGAGCCCAGGCGGAGATGGTGACTCCCGGCCCGCGCCGACGCCAGCGCCCGGGTTTCGGCCCCGCTTGCTGACCGTTCCCGGGGTGGGCGAAGGTGCTCCTGGCCGGCGCTCGACAGCCCGCACCGGGCGGGGCCGGCTAGTGCGAGCGACCGCTCAGCCGGGCGTTCGCGCCGCCGACCTGCACCTGCCGGCCACTGTGCTGGCCGCCGTGCCGCACCAGCGGGCCAGGGGCCATCACGGGCCGCTGCTGGCGGTGTGGCACGATGACCTGCGCTTCGCCGTACGCGAAGGCCGGGAGAGCAACTTGGTGCTGTTCGTGGTGGATGCCTCTGGCTCGATGGCCGCCCGCCGTCGGATGGCGGCGGTGAGCGGGGCGGTGGTGTCGCTGCTGCGCGACGCCTACCAGCGCCGGGACCAGGTAGGGCTGGTGAGCTTCCGGGCCGGTGGGGCCGAGTTGCTGCTGCCGCCGACCACATCGGTGCCCACGGCGGTGACCCGGCTGTCCCAGCTGCGTACCGGCGGGCGTACCCCATTGGCGGGTGGGTTATTGACTGCGCGTCGAGTGCTGGCCGTTGCGCGGCTGCGTGAGCCGACCCGTCGGCCGCTGATGGTGCTGCTCACCGACGGGCGGGCCACGGTCCCGCTGCGGCCCGGCGGCGAGCCGGTCGCCGACGCGCTGCGGGCCGCAGCCTCGCTCGGTGCGACCGGGGCGGCCAGCGTCGTGGTCGACTGCGAGGCCGGTCCGGTACGGCTAGGGTTGGCCGCACGGCTCGCCGCCGCCGCGGGAGCCACATTGGTCGAGGTGGGGGAGCTGTCGGCGGATCGAGTGGCTGGCGTGGTGCGCGCTGGCTTAGCGGCCCGGTGAGTGGCGAGTATGGCTAGAG
>Ga0213881_10000452_pt1 | contig 27387 bp, 28 predicted proteins | sample BarmaccoBMER_R08_FD_160104 | JGI IMG/M metagenome (GOLD analysis project Ga0213881, IMG submission 160104) | Barbacenia macrantha exposed rock microbial communities from rupestrian grasslands, the National Park of Serra do Cipo, Brazil - ER_R08 ... | reverse complement strand
CCGCCAGGCGGAAGCCTCAGCAAGGGAGACAAAGCAAACAACGCCGTGATCTCGGCGCTGCGCGCGCCCGTTGAAAGACTCGTCGCACATTTTAAGTCGTGGCGGATCTTCCACACCGACTACCGTCGTCCGTATCGTACTTACCGTGACGCGTACGACGCCGCTCGCGGGCTATTTTTCTTCTCAATTACATGGGGTTTTGAATAATCCTCCGGGTACGCCGTCAATCACAACCGTCATCGCTATGTATGTCTGACAAGCCCCCGTCGAGTGTTAGTCGCTGAAGGCCTTTCAGCGGCACATGCGTCTTCGACGGTCGAAGGGCCACTCCTGCCGCCGTCACCTCGATGTTCGCATCCGGATATACAAGGAGCACGTGCGCCAGGTGTCGCGTGAACATGTCTTTAAACTTTGCTCGACCGAACCGGTTGTCTGCGCACTGCGAACCGAACTGGAATCGTAGCTGCTCCCACGACACGGTCGTCTTACGCCGTAGGTAGCTCATCCGGTGAGTGAGCCAGGCGTACTGATCTAGACGGAATGGGCTGCCGCGCAAGGCACGAAGAGCGTCAGCGCTTACCGGAACGGGATGTTCGACAACCTCACGAAAGAACGTGTCACTCAGCACGACCGTCGATGGCATCAGTGATCGTTGATCGGCTTCCTTGGCGTCGTCCGACCACCACAGAGACCGAGCAGTAGCGATGTTCAGCTGTACACCAACATCAACGTTGGAGTCACCGTCGTACTCGACTGACACCCTAGCCTTGAAGAGACGGTTCATTTGCTCGCGCAGTCGCGTGATGTTGCCTCGACTGCCGCCTGTTGGTGCAAGACCGAGCTGGTCCATGAACTGACTGAGGGTCTCGCCAAGCAACAACTCCGGCCGCTGCGTGCGCACCGCTTCTGTCGCCAGCCACGTGAGCAACAGGCGAGGGATCGTGCCGTATGGGTAACCGAAGCAGTACGGCCTTCCGTCGCGATCGAGCTTCCGGCCGGGCTCAATCGTCAGCGATCGGTCACCGTTGCGCCGACCCCAAATCTCGGCGTCGCCTGGGTCTTTGTATGGAAGGACGAGCTGACAGAACAACCGTGGGTGATAGCCGATCTCCGGGTCGTCCTGCTCCCAAAGCTCGGCAGCTCGCTTCACAAACGCGAGGTCCGCTGCTCGGCTCATGTCAGCGAAGAGTGCCAGATGTCGGACTTTGAGCCGCTCACCTGGAGTACCTCGGCGAGTTGTCCACGCAGAAATGAGGCACGATGGGCCTCGTTAAGGCGCTGGCCGAAGCTATCCACGCAGAAACAGGGCACGCTCGGCGCAGAAACGGGGCACACCCAGCGGCAGATCACCGGGTTACCACGCAGAAACAGGGCACGCTCGGCGCAGAAACGGGGCACAGCAACCACCCAACGCCGCACGTCAGCGCCGGTTTCTGAGCGTGCCCTGTAGTCCTTCCCTGTATGAACTTCCCTGTAGGTAGGGGAGCCTGGTTGTGGATAACTCCAACTTCAGCTCCACCGCGGGAAGCTTCTCCATGGCCGAGCCGATGCCGTGCGGCGCCAGACCGTGGTCTTGCCCTCGTCCCCGTGGCCGACAGCCCCGCCGTGACTCCGTCCGTCTTGGCCGTTGCGTAAGGGATGCGGTACGACACAGAAGATCAACACCGGAGCGGAGCAAGATATGGCGTAACTACCCGTTACGCTTGGCCACGGAGCGTGGCCTGCGGGATGCTGCCGCCGGCAGCGCAGCCCGGGTCCGGGGCGATGGAGATGACCAGCTCTACGGTGACCGCACGCTAAGTTCCGCAGGTGCCGTCATGGCACTCTCTAATACTGCTCCTTAATGAGCTTCCTCTTACCGCCGCAATTACCTTGCCGTGTTTTCACAGCATATCCCGTGAAAACTAATCCGGGAAGATCATGGGTATGCTATCTGTTTGATAGGGATAGATTGGCCTGGGGCCCTTTGTGCTCTGCCGCCTTGGGGTTGGAAGCTTAATGTTCCGGATGCTCCGGGTACTGTGTAGGACAAGTTAAGGTTACCGAGTTGGACGGCCACATCGTCGGGGGTGGGCAGTTGTGTTGGTTTGCCCTGGGCTGCGAGGCGGATGGCTTGGGCTGCGGTGGCAAGTGCGTCGTGATGTTCGACGGTGTAGCCGTCGACGTCTTCTTCCTTAAATCCCCTATCCAGGTAGGCTTTGAGGAAGTCTGAGTAACCAGGGGACGAGGTATCTGCCGAGGTTGCGACTACTACTCGGACGTTGCTGCCTTGAAGTATTCCTTGTACGGAATCTAGTATGCTAGGAAACCCACTCGTAGCGGTCAAGACGGTCAGCGTCCGATTTTGACATATTCGGGTTGTCAGCGCCTGGCTGAACGCTTTCAGGTCGGCCGCTCGCCCAGCGTAGAACACCATATCCAGGGAATTTTTGGGATCAACGGCAGCGTTGCACAGATTTGTTACGACGGGAACGAAGACATCGGGCTGTGCGGGATTTCTTTGGGTGGCTCCCCTGAATCCCTGATCGGGGAATTTGATGTAGGGCTTGAGATCATCGCCGTGGTAATCATGCGCGAGGGACTGTGTGAAGTAGTCGTGGTTGAGGTCGTAGACAATGATACCGGATTTGAGTTTGTCTTTCTCATCGTTGGTTTGCAGGAACGAGTGGATCCGGTCTACGTACTCTTTGTCGCTGGGCGACACGCTCCACAGCAGGGGCAGGTCGGTCAGATTATCGGCCGATTCCACTGCGCCGACCATGGGAATCTTGTGTTCCGCTAAGTATTTAACGGCGATCGCAGTGTTAGGAAGACTGGAACCTAGCCCGATCACCGTAACCACTGGGTGACTCGACTGGGATTCCTTCACGATGAGGTCCAGGAAATCGGAATCGGCGTTTTGCTGGCTTCCCTGGTTGTCCAGCAGAAGTTGTATTTTTATGTTTTGGTCACCGAAAGCGCTTGAGTGGTTAACCCGATACAAGGCGGTGTAGCCACCCTCCAAACTGAACAAGATCTCTTTTAGTGGGGTAGTCGAGAGGGTGTCCTTGTCATGAGAAATTGTGAACGGCCCCAAGAAGACAACCTTGACATATCGGCCTGTGGTCGCCGCGGCATTGTTCTCAATCTGAATCCTTCTCTCGATGTCGTTAATTTTTTCTATGGTGTTGCGGTCATCATCGTTCGTTGCGTCACGGGGATCGTTAAACAGATAGCTACCGTCAGTAATCCCAATGCACTCGCCATCAGCCTGGTCATTAAGCCGCATTCCCGAACCACATCCGTTAGGCCACCACCGCCACACGAGCACCCCAGCGGCGACCAGGACCACGACACACGCCGCAACAACCAGCCACCACTTCCCCAGCCCGCTGCCATCGCTGTCCGGTGATCCATTTGCCCGAGACTTCGCATCCACCGATTGCTCATCAGCCGGCCCCCTGTCCGCCGCGTCACTGGTATCCCGGGGATCTGCCGAGGTGAGGTTTTTCGACTTGATGGCCGCCCTCAGGTCAAGCACCCCCTTGGTGGTGGCCTCATCGGCGCCGCAGGCTTTGCAGATCCCCTCGATAATCTTGGGGCTCGGTACCCGGTGGGGATCGCCAGACACCGCATCAGCGATGGTCGCTTTACCGCAAGGAACTTCGGGCGCAAGCTGGCTGTATGGCTTGCCGGCTTTATTGATTAGATCGCGCAATGCCTGCCCGAGCTGTTTGGCCAACGAGTAAGGATTCTCGCTCGGGCTCTGTCCCGGATTCTGCCCGGATCGGTCGTCGATGCCGGTCATGACCTGGTCACTGCGGAAACGGGTTGCACCGGGCCGATGCCAAGGAGCCGATCTGCGGCGGCAACTGCCCCCGCCACCAGCACTAACATCGGCCCGATGATCTCTTCCGGCGGATAACCCTTCACCGTGAGAACCGCCGCGACGGCGAGGACCACGACCACGACCACGATGCGGCCGATCAACAGCAACGGGCAGCATCGTGACCCTTCGTAAACAGATCGGGGTAAGTATCGGTCGATGACCATGACGCCCTTCCTCTCCGGACTAGTTGGCCCTGGATGACAGTGACCGCCGTCACTGCTCGTCCGGATAGGCTCACCCACAAGGGGCGTCAACACTAGAGGTTTAAGTTCGGAGTTCCGATCGCGTACCGCGAATGCATCCGGCGCCGCACCGGGCGAACATGCGGCACGGGCATGATCGCTATGTCACCCGACCCTGCGCTCGGCGGGCCATCCACCCCCGGCACGGTTCGCTGCATCATCGCTGGCCGGACCCGACGCCTACCCGGTGAACACCGACAGGGGCGATGAACTGCGTTCGGAAGACGTTCGGAACTGTTCAGATCCGACAGACCCGAACAGCACAGCCTTGTTCGCAAGCCAACGGCAGACAACCCTGGTGAACGCTCCGGACATCCGGTTGGCCCTGGATACCGAGCATCGGGTGGCCCCTTCTAGCTAGGGGCCACCCAAACCGGCTGGGCCCACCACGGTGCAAAGCCTCCAGCCGGGAAGGTCCCGCCGACCGTGGTCCACCGGTCGTGGCACTGCTCCGACCTGGACTGATTGAAGCGTCCACAGTTGCCGAACACTTTCACCGCTCAACTACGGTCACTCTACGTTTCAGCGTATTACCCTGCGTATGTTGCCGAATTAACCTCTATAGGATCAAGGCCGCCGCGGGCGGCGGTGTCGCGCAGGAGTATCCAGCGGACCGGAACCACGACACTGCGCGCGGCCCTGCGGGCCGTGCTCGGTCGCAGCCCGGTCCGCTGATCAGTGGCGCCACTGCAACCGTCGCAAGGGTCGGAAGAGAAGCCGGTGCTCGCCGAGCCGGACGCGGGTTCACACAGGTGTCCGCCGCGGCTTGCGCGGCGAGCATCGATTCGAATGGCTGTCCATGAGGTGTCCTTTCCCCCTGTTCATGCGGCTTGATCGTTAGTTGCCGAACAGCCGTGACCCGGTGGTGCGTCGCTTGGTGGCGAGTTGCGCGGCGGTGTATTGGGCTGTGACGGCCCGCAGGAGCAGCACTGGCCGGGGTGGGATCTCGGGTTCGGTGGGTGCTGGTCGTTCCTAGGTAGGGCCCGTCGTCGGAACCATGGCTGAGGTGGATACCTGCGGCTTCAAGAAGTTGCCGAACAAATTCGCCACGTTCGGCCCGGTAATCATCCAGGTCAGCGAAGGGTTCAGACGGGGACTGCTGAGTACTCGCCTAAGACCAACGCACGTTAAACGCTCCCCGCTCCTAGCCTGATACGCTCCCGCGTCGGCTGACGGAGGTTACTAGCGTCATCTGCTGACCAGGACCTTTGCGCCAGCTCTGGGATCACCCCGAAGCCCGACCCCGCCAGAGGCACCAGGTCTGTTTGTGAGGCTTCTGTGTCGTCTGGCGGCATTGAAGTAGGTCGCCGATCGATCGGCTGGTGCTCAGTGTTGGACAGAAAGGGGTGCATGAACACCGGGCGAGTGATGGCGGCAATCGCGTTGTGCTTCGCAGTGACCGTAGCTTGCAAGGACAACACCGGGTCCGATGGTGGCGGAGTAATGGTCATCTCAACCCCCTCGGCCTCTCCAATGGTTGATGGTGGTGACGTACTGCCGCCTGGGGAGCCACCCCGCTACCGCGCGCCTGGTACCGCCCCGCACGAGCCGATCCCACTGCTGACAGTGGCGGTACCGACAAACCCGCCGTCGTCGCCAGCGTTCGTGCCGTCCGGACCGCCGCAGGCAGTATCGCCAGCGTTGGGACCGCCCAGACCGACAGGCGCAGTAGCGACAACAGAACCGCCGCCGTTGGGGCCGCCCGAACCGTCGCACGCGGTATTACCGCCGTTGGGACCGCCCAGACCGACAGGCCCAAAACCGACGCACCCGTCGCAGCCCCCACCTTTCAGTGCTAGGCCAAATCCACCGGAGACTACGGCAACGCCGGACGGTGGGCCACATTCTTTAGGCGCGCGGTGAGTCGGCTTCGCGCGGCCAGACAGTCACTAGCCAGAAGTAGCGCGGCTGGCGCTAATGGCTCCACAGCGATGGTTGGTGATACCACCTCCGGTGAAGTTTCCGGCGGCGCACCAGGCATGATCGGTGCGATCACATCTCAGCTGGCGGTGATTACCGCCTTGCTGTATTACCTCGGATGGGTACGTACCTACTCTTTCCTGAGCTACTTCGGAATTGACCCGAGCATGGATGGCTATGGCACCGTCGATTACGTCTTGCGCAGTATCGGAGTGGCTTTCCCGCCGTTTATCCGCTGTGCCATCATCGCTCTGATGCTGTTCGGCGTGCACAGATTAATAGTTGCGCCGGCACTGAATAGGGCTGAGGAAGGATTTACGCCGAGACCGACTTCTGCTATGCAGGCGCAGGCGATCAGCAGCCCGATCACCTCGCATCCGGCGCGAACAGTGGTAGGCCGCGCGATGCACCGAGCATGGGCGTTGACCGGCCTTCGAACCAGTCCGGGTGGGATACGGTGGTGCCTCACCGCGGTAAACGCTGCCGGGGCGGCGCTTATCGTGGTCGTAATCACTGCGATTTTGCTACCTAGACAAATCGGAGCCCCGCTGGGGATCGTGCTGCCTCTGCTGCTTCTTGCCGCTGTCATTTTGCTCGGCTACGTCACCTACCTGCGGTCAAAGTATTCGGTCACGCTCGCCCTGGCCTGGTCTCGTCAAGCCGACCCAGCATCGCGGGCCTACACTCTGACCCTGATCGCGCTCGGCCTCGTTGCCGCACTGTGGGCGGTAGGCCTTTATGGCAACGAAGTGGGCGTCAGTTCAGCCGCTGACCTAGCTGACAACCTCCTCGACAAGCCCAGCATTACGATCTACAGTACCGAGCGGCTCGCGATTTTCGGTCCCGGTGTGATCACTGCTCCGATCACCCAAGCAGGCACCAAATATCACTACCAATACAGCGGGCTGCGGCTGTTACTGCACCCACCCGATAAATACATCCTACTCCCCGTAGGTTGGCGACATGGACGAGACCGAGTCTTTGTACTCCGCGACGACGACACCATCCGGGCAGACCTCACCGCCCAATAACAGCGTGAGCTGCATAGCGCTCAGATACGCCGGGGAGCTTTGGTGATGTGTTGGGGCTGTTAGCGGCTGGTCAACATCACTTTGGCATAGGGTTTCGTCTACGCGAGACCCACTCACATCACCACCCCGGCAACCATCCCCCCAGGTCGCCCCCTCACAAAACCCGCCACGAAAACAACACCACACAACACCGCGACCCACCCGAGTCTCGATAGGGTACGCAGCCGTGGCACACAAGATCGCATACGCCCGCGTGAGCACCGCGGATCAGAACCCAGACTTGCAACTGGACGCGCTGGCCGCCGAGGGCTACCTGAAGATCTACACCGACATCGCGACCGGGACCAACTCCGACCGGCCGCAGTGGAACGAGTGCCTCAAAGATCTACGGCCCGGTGACACCCTGATCGTCTGGAAGATCGACCGACTCGGCCGCAACCTACGCGACCTGATCGACATCGTCACCACACTACAAAAGCGCGGTATCGGGGTCCGGTCGCTGACCAACGGCATCGTGGATACCACCACCGCCCACGGCGCCCTGGTCTTCGGCGTGTTCGCCCTGATGGCCGAGTACGAGGCCGCTCTGATCCGTGAGCGCACTCAGGCCGGGCTGGCTGCTGCCCGGGCGCGGGGTCGGCGCGGCGGGCGCAAACCCAAGATGACTCCCGCTCTGATCGACAAGGCCCAGCGGATGTACGACGCCCGCCAATTCACCATGGCCGAAATCGCCGCCTCCTGCGGTGTCACCCCCATGACCGTCTATCGCAACATCCACACAACCCCACGCGCAACGTTACCAACACCTGTGACGGCAAAAAATCATCTATAGTTCCTACTCATCGGGGGTCTGCCTTCCTGGCTAGGGAGTGTTCGAAGTCCTTAGTGCTCATTGCAGATTTCTTAACGACTCCTCTAATTCAGTGGCTGGAAACTGTCGATCACTTGATTCACCGGGGGCAGCACGACGCTGGGGTCTGAATCAGCAGCAGTGAACACCGCGATAGCGTAGTTGATCGGGTTATTCTCAACGGTGATCGCCAGAAAACGAATGTCGGTGTTCTTGGCGTTGATTCCGATTCCACCGTAGATCAGGGCTTGCCGCGAGCCCACCTGCTTGGCCTCCGGCGGGATTACCTGGACGTTGCGGTAGTGACTGGCAACTTTTTGGAAAAACAGTGTGCCGGCTGATGGGATCGGTCCGACAAGCCCGACCCCGAGAGTGATTACAGTGGCTCGATCTGGGCTCGTCACGGTGGTAGTACGACCATCTTGGGTAGTTGACCATCCGGTTGGAGTCTCGAAGCGGTACTGGCCGACGGTGTTGACCACCTCGTGGGTATCGTCGACCGGCGGTGCGGCAGTAGTACTACCCGTGCCCGTCTCACCGCCGGGGGCGCCGTCACCGCCCTTACCAGTGGGACTTGCGGCTCTGGAGGTGTCCGAGCCGATCACTCCAGCCGCGGCCAGACCGCTTAACAGCATGCTGACCACCATCGTGACAGCAGCGGTGGTGACCTTAGCCTTGCTGGTAGGACTCGCGGGTCTGGGGGTATCCGGATGGGTGTTCGCGGTTTTGTGGGTATTCAGGCCGATCACCGCGGCAAGACCGCTTAACAGCGCGCCAACCGCCCCTATAGCAGCGATGACATCACTTGCCGAAAACATCAATGACTCGACTCAAATTTGCTCGCCAGCATGGGTGCGATGGTTTGCTCGATTGTTGACAGGTCTGGCGGGTCGGCAGGGCCCGGTGAACCGACAAGTGCGAAGCAGTCCACATTAGCTGACCTCACGGCAATCAAGGCCCCCACGTGTAGCGGCGCACCGCCCGAGAGGATACCGATAAACGTTGACTGAACGTCCCAGACGGTCGATGTCGAGCCAACAGTTTGCGCGCCACTGTCCGGAACAGGGGTCAATCGACGCGTTACACCGTTTGACGAATCCGTCCAAGAGCAGTCATTCTCTGAAGCAACAAAGCTCTCATATGCTTGGGAAGCTTGTTCAACCGTCGGGAAGGACTCGACAATCTCTCCCACTGTAGGCCCAGGAAGTCCCGAGATCTGCACCCCTGCTGACTTCGACGGATTGGCTGGCGGCACGAAGCATGCGGTTGTCGCCGCATGAGGCGTTAGCGCCGTCGCATCCCACGAGTAACCCAACTTGGCTTGTTCCATATCAGAAGTGGTCAGAAGGTATTTGCTCAAATCCACAGTAGACAAAGAAGGGTTAGGAGTGTTAGGTTTCCACGGAAGAATTGGAGGGATGCTACCGCTATTTATGATGACATTTATCGTGACGGGGACCGCCACTATAGTAATAGCGAGGCCGCCTAATGCGAGTTTTATCCAAGCTCGATCAGACAAACGAGATCGCGATCGTGACGACCTTTTCGTGTCACCATTATCCTGCTGTGCTGACGCTTGCCTCCAGGCCGGTCCTTGCGGCGTTCCTAGCATTCCTTTTTATCCCCCCAGGAGGTGACATATGCTTGCGCTTGCCGGCCCTCGCCTTTGCGCCTTCTGTAACTGGTCGTCCGCCGTGTTACGATCGTTAACTTTCTATCGAGACTCACAGAAATTCTCCAGGTACCCTATCGAGACTCGGGTGGGTCGCGGTGTTGTGTGGTGTTGTTTTCGTGGCGGGTTTTGTGAGGGGGCGACCTGGGGGGATGGTTGCCGGGGTGGTGATGTGAGTGGGTCTCGCGTAGACGGTCATTTGCGATAGACCCCAGCCGACAGCAGTAGCCCCTGGTGGAACTCGGGAGACGACAAAACCCAGCAACAATGACGAACAAAGAAAGCCGGTCCCCGACCACCTCGGCGAGCTGTCCCGTGCTCGTCTAATGAATCCTGGCCTGGATGGCTGATTATCACTTATTGTAACCGTTGGCTGAAGGTACAGGTCACGTTGGGGCAGGGAGTTAGATCAGGGAGGCAACAGGGACGTCAGGGAGTTCTCCCTGACGCCTCCCGCCCCCTGACTCCCCGGCTTACCAGCCCACATGCCGGAGAGGGACCCCAACTGCCGACTGCGCATAATCCCGCTGAAACCCCCGAAATGTAGGGAGTGACACAGCGTCGCCTACTCCCTCCCTGGAATCTGTCACTACTGAATGTAGTCGGCATCGTACTGTTGGGGTAATTGAGCTGAACACTCAGCGAGTGGATTTCAGGAGATGGGCGAGGGAGGACGATCCAGAGGTTTCTGCTGGATTGAGCGAGTGGGTACTGACGGCACTGCCGTCAGTGTCTCCCACGCCGTCAGTGTCTCCCACGCCGTCAATGACGGCAGTGCCGTCACAGCTGGTCGTATGCACGGTAGTGGTACAGAGCTCGGAAGAAGTTGATCACCTGACGTGGACTAGTAGTTTGAAGCTGTGAGTACGACCATCGGTCCAGATGATGGCTTCGATGTCGTCGTCAATGACGACGGCAGCTTGAGTGTCCCAGCCGGCGAGTTGGCTCGTCATGGCGTGCGTCCGGGTACGCATGTGCGCCTGGTGCCCGCGCAGAGAGAGGCGCCGAAGTGCCGAAGCGCCCGAGGTATGTTTGCCGATCGAGTGCAGCCAGGCGACCTCGATGAGTTCGAGGCGGCTATGGCAGAAGCCAAGGCCGAGCGCATCGCCGCACTCCTCGCCGACCAGTGAGGGTCGTCGCGGATTCCAACGCCCTCGTCTTTTACCTGTTCGAGCCGGGGCGGCTGACTGATCTGGCACTCAATGCGTTGGCCGAAGCCGAAGATACCGAAGGCATCTCGGTGTCAGTCGCTTCCATTGGCGATCTCTGGTACGTGAGCCAGAAGCAATCGGGAAGCGGCATTCTGCCAGGAACCTACGAGGCTGTTCGCCAGGTCTTAGCCGACCCGTCGCTGAACTTTCATGCCGAGGCGATCATCCATGCCACGATGGAGCACTTCGATCGCATCCCACATAAGGCGCTGCCAGACCCGTTCGACCGATTCATCGTTGCAACAGCGGTACAACTCCGGTTACCGCTGGTCACGGCAGATCGAGCTATTAGCGCTACCGGCGCTGTTGACATCATCTGGTAATGAGACGGCACGACCGTAGGCAAGCTGGTCCGGAAGAAGTCGGACGAACTGGCCGACGGAGCAGGAAAAAGGAAGCGTCATGAGCAGTGGCTACTTGGTCGTTCTCGAAGGTGACGACGCCACTGGATACTCGGCGTACTCCCCAGACCTGCCTGGTGTCATCGCCGCAGCCGAGACTCGACAAGAGTGCGAGAAGCTTATGCGAGAAGCGATGACCTTCCACATCAAAGGCTTAGTCGCCGACGGTGACCCCGTACCCCAGCCAAGCAACCCCGCTGCCGTCATCTTCATCGATCCCACTGTCGCTTAGGAGGCATCGGAGGCCGCCAGGAAAGGCCAGCGAAGCCCCCGGCCCAACACAAGTCATCGCAGCTTCTCACGGAACCAGGAGTTCCGGCACTGGGAGACTAGGCGACTAGTATCCTACCTGCTCACGCAGGCTTGCGTCATCTGCCGCCATCATGATCAACACCCTAAGAATCTCACACTTATCGACACGCTGCCCAAGCGCCCGTCGAGCCCGCAAAGCGGCGCGCATTAATGCTGCCCTGGCATATAGCTATGGGAATTTTTACAGCTCGACCGTTCGCACCGCCCGCGCTAGATCACGACAGGTGCTGTCATTCCGCCGGCCCAGCTCGTCAGCCAGCGGCATCATGCGATTGTGCAACTGCGGTGAGCCGACCCGCTGAACCAACATTAGTGCCCGTTGCGTATCTTGAACCGCTGCACCGATCTCGCCGGCTTGCATGTTGATGGTCGCCAAAATGATGGTATCCAGCGCATTGCACCAGGCGTCATCTTTTGGCCGCTTTCTCAGTGCCGTGAGGATCTCCGTTCGGGCGGCATCGTAGTTGCCTAGTTTCTGCTCAGCCGAGGCCAAGACACCATGACCATTGCCATAGGCGGCAAATCCATGCAGTGACTGGCTAACGTCGGCATCGGCAAAGAGACTCCTGGCCGCGGCAAGTTCTTTCCTGGCCATATCCGGCCGTCCCATTGCCACGTAGCCAGCCACCGCCTCACCGCCGAGGACGGCCCGGACTTGCGGGTCTGTCGAGGTTGCCGCTGCCGTCTGGCCGACTTGCAACAGCTTGAGCGAGAATTCCGGGTCACCTAGCGATTTCTCGATTGCTCCGGCTGTGCACAGCACCAGCGCCACCCGGTCAGGGTCACCGGCGGCCAGGTCGAGTGCGGCATGCATATGTGCCCGGTAGTCATCGATCAGGCCAACATCACCGGCTGCCCACCCGGCCCGGCGGTGAACATCCGAGACCAGCAGCTGCAGCAGGGTTTGCTCGTACATCCGGACATCGGCCATCCCCACCCGACGCGGCGGATCGGCCAAAACCCGACGAATCGCCAAGGGCTCCGGTTGCCCAAAGATCGGCGCTCCGAACAGCAGCGCCCCTGCGATCGCGAGCAGCTTGCGGCGTTCCACGTCTTCGTCCACCTCCCCGACCGGCTGCGCGCGGTCATGCTCACCATAGGCCAGACCCATCAGACCGCGAGGAATCCCAAGGCCATCCGCAATCCGCACCAGCATGTCATAGGCCTGGACCTGCCGACCTTTCAGAATCTCCACGATCTCCGATTGATTCATCTTCACCAGCACGGCCAGCTCCCGCTGACTCATACCGCTATCAACCAAAAACCCGAAAATGGTGCTAATATCCCGCGCTGCGCAAGCCTCCCGCACTGCCAGCGGCATCTGCTCCGCATCCACTACTAATTTCGCCTGCCCATCCTGTGGTCTACCCCTTCACCCGAAGTCTGATTATCTCTTAGCCCGGTCGGCGGCAGCGCAAGGGCGAACCTGCGCGCAAGCACGCAGAACCGTCCGCCGTACCGGCGGAGGCCTGCGGCCCCCTTGCCCTACCACCGCCCTCTAAGAGCCCGGCATAGTGTCGGGTGAAGCCGGCGGCCGTGGCAACGAACTCACCTTACCGCGCCTCGCGCCGTAACTCCTCAATCACATAACGCTGCCAATCCTCATCACGAATCAACCGCCGAAGCAGTACCCGCGCTACCTCAGCCGTTGGAATCCGCGACCGTCCAACTTCCGGCCCAGCTTGAGCAGTCCACTGCACCAACTTGGAATGTACAACCGGCTCTAAATCGACCGATAACCGAACCGGCCTAGCAGCCACCACCGGAGCCGACACTTCAGCCGGTTTCACTTCAGCGGCAGGTGCCTCTAGCCGCTTTCCTTTTGCTCGAATCCGGTCCGCAATACTCACGCCCGCACCCCGCTCAATAGCTCGGTCACCGCATCGCCGTATGCAGTGGCGGACGCATTTACAATTGGATCACCATACGCCTGCGAGAACCGCTCAAGACGGCCCACATTCACCTTTAATACCCGGTCCCCTGCCTCCGTCAGCAGTTCCCGCCAAACCTGGGTTGACGCCGCCCCAGCTACCGTGCGCGTTAGCAATACCGCCATGCGCGGCGGTTGACCACTCGGCCGAAGATCAGCCGCCGCATCAACGGCATCTCGAACAGCCGCCATGCGCTCACACTCAATAGGCGTTGGTGCGACCGGCACCAGGACATCGGTAGCTGCCTGCAAAGCCGACATCACGACACCGCGTTGTTCCTCTAGTGGCGGCGTATCGATCACCACAACGTCAAAACGATCACCGACCACGCCTGGCAACTGACGGTGCAGGGTCTTGGTTGGCATACCGACGACCGACACCGGCCACCCACCGGCATACTCGCTCCACCGCTGCGCCGAACCTTGCGGGTCAGCATCAACCACCAAGACGCGACGGCTCTGCTCATGCAGCGCGTGAGCTACAAACGCGGCCGTGGTGGTCTTACCCGTACCACCCTTGAGATTGACGACAGCCAAAACGATCATGAACAGATGATAGGACAAGTTACTCAAATACTCAACTGATCAAACACTCATCTACTCATTTACTCAAGATTATTTATGCCCAGCTACGTCGAAAGCTTGCCATCAGGAAACTGGTTGTGGACTGGTCAGCCAGCCAGGTCGATGGCGTAGGCCCCCGGCGGGTGTGCGAGCTGGCGAAGCCAAGTAGCCAGGCCGGGGTCAGGCGGCGGATCGGGTCGGTGACTGCGGCTGGGAAGCCGAGATTGGAACGGTTCCAGAGTGTCGGGTTCGACCACCGGGGCGGACGCATCAGCGCTCACGGAGCGTGATGATAAAGCCGGTATCATCACGTAGATGGGCCTGCTCCGGCGTCAACCAAGATCATCCATAGCATGAGGTGCATATAGCCGATACGCTAAGGTGCTGCCCCGATGTGGGAGATCGAGGGCACGCCTGAGTTCGAACAGTGGTTCCTGGGCTGGAGGAAGGAGAGCAGCTCCTCGTTGAGGCAGCGATAGAGCTTCTACAACAGCGTGGCCCCAGCCTTGGCCGACCCAAGGTGGACACCCCTGACAGGATCGATCATTCCCAACCCGAAGGAACTGCGAGTACGCACCATACGAGTGCTCTTCGTGTTCGATCCTCGGCGAGTTGGCGTGCTGCTGGGAGGCGACAAGCGATACCCCAGCAGAACGCCTGTGGCGGCATCACTTAGACGAGCTGAAGGAGGAGGGAGGAAACAATGCCTAGCACTCGACGCTGGGAAGACATCACCGAAGAGCTGCGCGAACAGCCGGGCCACGAAGAGCGACTCGCCGCAGCTCGTGCGCAACTCGCCGAGGTAGAGGCAACCTACTTCCGCCACCTCCACGAGCTGCGACAGGCTCGCCAGATGACGCAAGTCGCGTTGGCCCAGCAGCTCAACATGGTTCAGCCCTCGGTCTCCCGGCTGGAACGACAGACCGACATGTACATCACCACCTTGCGGCGCTACATCGAGGCCCTCGGAGGGCGACTGGAAATCCACGCCGTCTTTGACGATCTTCACTACGAGATCCGATTCGATAACTTCGAAACCATCGATTACGACAACCCAGATATCGACGAAGATCATAATCAACAAGTACGTCAAGCGTTGTAACGCAGGTTCAGTGGAGACGTAACCACCTGTTTGATTTTGTTGGCGATAACCCTCACGAGCTGGACTAGGCCAGTGCCCCCAAGACCCGTGCAGCGTATCTGAGTCCATGCATTATCAAGGAAGGTGCTGTCTATCCGAAAACATAAGGTTACCAAGGATGCGATATCGTCACCCCGCGTAAGACACCGCCAGGCGGAAGCCTCAGCAAGGGAGACAAAGCAAACAACGCCGTGATTTCGGCGCTGCGCGCGCCCGTTGAAAGACTCGTCGCACATTTTAAGTCGTGGCGGATCTTCCACACCGACTACCGTCGTCCGTATCGTACTTACCGTGACGCGTACGACGCCGCTCGCGGGCTATTTTTCTTCTCAATTACATGGGGTTTTGAATAATCCTCCGGGTACGCCGTCAATCACAACCGTCATCGCTATGTATGTCTGACAAGCCCCCGTCGAGTGTTAGTCGCTGAAGGCCTTTCAGCGGCACATGCGTCTTCGACGGTCGAAGGGCCACTCCTGCCGCCGTCACCTCGATGTTCGCATCCGGATATACAAGGAGCACGTGCGCCAGGTGTCGCGTGAACATGTCTTTAAACTTTGCTCGACCGAACCGGTTGTCTGCGCACTGCGAACCGAACTGGAATCGTAGCTGCTCCCACGACACGGTCGTCTTACGCCGTAGGTAGCTCATCCGGTGAGTGAGCCAGGCGTACTGATCTAGACGGAATGGGCTGCCGCGCAAGGCACGAAGAGCGTCAGCGCTTACCGGAACGGGATGTTCGACAACCTCACGAAAGAACGTGTCACTCAGCACGACCGTCGATGGCATCAGTGATCGTTGATCGGCTTCCTTGGCGTCGTCCGACCACCACAGAGACCGAGCAGTAGCGATGTTCAGCTGTACACCAACATCAACGTTGGAGTCACCGTCGTACTCGACTGACACCCTAGCCTTGAAGAGACGGTTCATTTGCTCGCGCAGTCGCGTGATGTTGCCTCGACTGCCGCCTGTTGGTGCAAGACCGAGCTGGTCCATGAACTGACTGAGGGTCTCGCCAAGCAACAACTCCGGCCGCTGCGTGCGCACCGCTTCTGTCGCCAGCCACGTGAGCAACAGGCGAGGGATCGTGCCGTATGGGTAACCGAAGCAGTACGGCCTTCCGTCGCGATCGAGCTTCCGGCCGGGCTCAATCGTCAGCGATCGGTCACCGTTGCGCCGACCCCAAATCTCGGCGTCGCCTGGGTCTTTGTATGGAAGGACGAGCTGACAGAACAACCGTGGGTGATAGCCGATCTCCGGGTCGTCCTGCTCCCAAAGCTCGGCAGCTCGCTTCACAAACGCGAGGTCCGCTGCTCGGCTCATGTCAGCGAAGAGTGCCAGATGTCGGACTTTGAGCCGCTCACCTGGAGTACCTCGGCGAGTTGTCCACGCAGAAATGAGGCACGATGGGCCTCGTTAAGGCGCTGGCCGAAGCTATCCACGCAGAAACAGGGCACGCTCGGCGCAGAAACGGGGCACACCCAGCGGCAGATCACCGGGTTACCACGCAGAAACAGGGCACGCTCGGCGCAGAAACGGGGCACAGCAACCACCCAACGCCGCACGTCAGCGCCGGTTTCTGAGCGTGCCCTGTAGTCCTTCCCTGTATGAACTTCCCTGTAGGTAGGGGAGCCTGGTTGTGGATAACTCCAACTTCAGCTCCACCGCGGGAAGCTTCTCCATGGCCGAGCCGATGCCGTGCGGCGCCAGACCGTGGTCTTGCCCTCGTCCCCGTGGCCGACAGCCCCGCCGTGACTCCGTCCGTCTTGGCCGTTGCGTAAGGGATGCGGTACGACACAGAAGATCAACACCGGAGCGGAGCAAGATATGGCGTAACTACCCGTTACGCTTGGCCACGGAGCGTGGCCTGCGGGATGCTGCCGCCGGCAGCGCAGCCCGGGTCCGGGGCGATGGAGATGACCAGCTCTACGGTGACCGCACGCTAAGTTCCGCAGGTGCCGTCATGGCACTCTCTAATACTGCTCCTTAATGAGCTTCCTCTTACCGCCGCAATTACCTTGCCGTGTTTTCACAGCATATCCCGTGAAAACTAATCCGGGAAGATCATGGGTATGCTATCTGTTTGATAGGGATAGATTGGCCTGGGGCCCTTTGTGCTCTGCCGCCTTGGGGTTGGAAGCTTAATGTTCCGGATGCTCCGGGTACTGTGTAGGACAAGTTAAGGTTACCGAGTTGGACGGCCACATCGTCGGGGGTGGGCAGTTGTGTTGGTTTGCCCTGGGCTGCGAGGCGGATGGCTTGGGCTGCGGTGGCAAGTGCGTCGTGATGTTCGACGGTGTAGCCGTCGACGTCTTCTTCCTTAAATCCCCTATCCAGGTAGGCTTTGAGGAAGTCTGAGTAACCAGGGGACGAGGTATCTGCCGAGGTTGCGACTACTACTCGGACGTTGCTGCCTTGAAGTATTCCTTGTACGGAATCTAGTATGCTAGGAAACCCACTCGTAGCGGTCAAGACGGTCAGCGTCCGATTTTGACATATTCGGGTTGTCAGCGCCTGGCTGAACGCTTTCAGGTCGGCCGCTCGCCCAGCGTAGAACACCATATCCAGGGAATTTTTGGGATCAACGGCAGCGTTGCACAGATTTGTTACGACGGGAACGAAGACATCGGGCTGTGCGGGATTTCTTTGGGTGGCTCCCCTGAATCCCTGATCGGGGAATTTGATGTAGGGCTTGAGATCATCGCCGTGGTAATCATGCGCGAGGGACTGTGTGAAGTAGTCGTGGTTGAGGTCGTAGACAATGATACCGGATTTGAGTTTGTCTTTCTCATCGTTGGTTTGCAGGAACGAGTGGATCCGGTCTACGTACTCTTTGTCGCTGGGCGACACGCTCCACAGCAGGGGCAGGTCGGTCAGATTATCGGCCGATTCCACTGCGCCGACCATGGGAATCTTGTGTTCCGCTAAGTATTTAACGGCGATCGCAGTGTTAGGAAGACTGGAACCTAGCCCGATCACCGTAACCACTGGGTGACTCGACTGGGATTCCTTCACGATGAGGTCCAGGAAATCGGAATCGGCGTTTTGCTGGCTTCCCTGGTTGTCCAGCAGAAGTTGTATTTTTATGTTTTGGTCACCGAAAGCGCTTGAGTGGTTAACCCGATACAAGGCGGTGTAGCCACCCTCCAAACTGAACAAGATCTCTTTTAGTGGGGTAGTCGAGAGGGTGTCCTTGTCATGAGAAATTGTGAACGGCCCCAAGAAGACAACCTTGACATATCGGCCTGTGGTCGCCGCGGCATTGTTCTCAATCTGAATCCTTCTCTCGATGTCGTTAATTTTTTCTATGGTGTTGCGGTCATCATCGTTCGTTGCGTCACGGGGATCGTTAAACAGATAGCTACCGTCAGTAATCCCAATGCACTCGCCATCAGCCTGGTCATTAAGCCGCATTCCCGAACCACATCCGTTAGGCCACCACCGCCACACGAGCACCCCAGCGGCGACCAGGACCACGACACACGCCGCAACAACCAGCCACCACTTCCCCAGCCCGCTGCCATCGCTGTCCGGTGATCCATTTGCCCGAGACTTCGCATCCACCGATTGCTCATCAGCCGGCCCCCTGTCCGCCGCGTCACTGGTATCCCGGGGATCTGCCGAGGTGAGGTTTTTCGACTTGATGGCCGCCCTCAGGTCAAGCACCCCCTTGGTGGTGGCCTCATCGGCGCCGCAGGCTTTGCAGATCCCCTCGATAATCTTGGGGCTCGGTACCCGGTGGGGATCGCCAGACACCGCATCAGCGATGGTCGCTTTACCGCAAGGAACTTCGGGCGCAAGCTGGCTGTATGGCTTGCCGGCTTTATTGATTAGATCGCGCAATGCCTGCCCGAGCTGTTTGGCCAACGAGTAAGGATTCTCGCTCGGGCTCTGTCCCGGATTCTGCCCGGATCGGTCGTCGATGCCGGTCATGACCTGGTCACTGCGGAAACGGGTTGCACCGGGCCGATGCCAAGGAGCCGATCTGCGGCGGCAACTGCCCCCGCCACCAGCACTAACATCGGCCCGATGATCTCTTCCGGCGGATAACCCTTCACCGTGAGAACCGCCGCGACGGCGAGGACCACGACCACGACCACGATGCGGCCGATCAACAGCAACGGGCAGCATCGTGACCCTTCGTAAACAGATCGGGGTAAGTATCGGTCGATGACCATGACGCCCTTCCTCTCCGGACTAGTTGGCCCTGGATGACAGTGACCGCCGTCACTGCTCGTCCGGATAGGCTCACCCACAAGGGGCGTCAACACTAGAGGTTTAAGTTCGGAGTTCCGATCGCGTACCGCGAATGCATCCGGCGCCGCACCGGGCGAACATGCGGCACGGGCATGATCGCTATGTCACCCGACCCTGCGCTCGGCGGGCCATCCACCCCCGGCACGGTTCGCTGCATCATCGCTGGCCGGACCCGACGCCTACCCGGTGAACACCGACAGGGGCGATGAACTGCGTTCGGAAGACGTTCGGAACTGTTCAGATCCGACAGACCCGAACAGCACAGCCTTGTTCGCAAGCCAACGGCAGACAACCCTGGTGAACGCTCCGGACATCCGGTTGGCCCTGGATACCGAGCATCGGGTGGCCCCTTCTAGCTAGGGGCCACCCAAACCGGCTGGGCCCACCACGGTGCAAAGCCTCCAGCCGGGAAGGTCCCGCCGACCGTGGTCCACCGGTCGTGGCACTGCTCCGACCTGGACTGATTGAAGCGTCCACAGTTGCCGAACACTTTCACCGCTCAACTACGGTCACTCTACGTTTCAGCGTATTACCCTGCGTATGTTGCCGAATTAACCTCTATAGGATCAAGGCCGCCGCGGGCGGCGGTGTCGCGCAGGAGTATCCAGCGGACCGGAACCACGACACTGCGCGCGGCCCTGCGGGCCGTGCTCGGTCGCAGCCCGGTCCGCTGATCAGTGGCGCCACTGCAACCGTCGCAAGGGTCGGAAGAGAAGCCGGTGCTCGCCGAGCCGGACGCGGGTTCACACAGGTGTCCGCCGCGGCTTGCGCGGCGAGCATCGATTCGAATGGCTGTCCATGAGGTGTCCTTTCCCCCTGTTCATGCGGCTTGATCGTTAGTTGCCGAACAGCCGTGACCCGGTGGTGCGTCGCTTGGTGGCGAGTTGCGCGGCGGTGTATTGGGCTGTGACGGCCCGCAGGAGCAGCACTGGCCGGGGTGGGATCTCGGGTTCGGTGGGTGCTGGTCGTTCCTAGGTAGGGCCCGTCGTCGGAACCATGGCTGAGGTGGATACCTGCGGCTTCAAGAAGTTGCCGAACAAATTCGCCACGTTCGGCCCGGTAATCATCCAGGTCAGCGAAGGGTTCAGACGGGGACTGCTGAGTACTCGCCTAAGACCAACGCACGTTAAACGCTCCCCGCTCCTAGCCTGATACGCTCCCGCGTCGGCTGACGGAGGTTACTAGCGTCATCTGCTGACCAGGACCTTTGCGCCAGCTCTGGGATCACCCCGAAGCCCGACCCCGCCAGAGGCACCAGGTCTGTTTGTGAGGCTTCTGTGTCGTCTGGCGGCATTGAAGTAGGTCGCCGATCGATCGGCTGGTGCTCAGTGTTGGACAGAAAGGGGTGCATGAACACCGGGCGAGTGATGGCGGCAATCGCGTTGTGCTTCGCAGTGACCGTAGCTTGCAAGGACAACACCGGGTCCGATGGTGGCGGAGTAATGGTCATCTCAACCCCCTCGGCCTCTCCAATGGTTGATGGTGGTGACGTACTGCCGCCTGGGGAGCCACCCCGCTACCGCGCGCCTGGTACCGCCCCGCACGAGCCGATCCCACTGCTGACAGTGGCGGTACCGACAAACCCGCCGTCGTCGCCAGCGTTCGTGCCGTCCGGACCGCCGCAGGCAGTATCGCCAGCGTTGGGACCGCCCAGACCGACAGGCGCAGTAGCGACAACAGAACCGCCGCCGTTGGGGCCGCCCGAACCGTCGCACGCGGTATTACCGCCGTTGGGACCGCCCAGACCGACAGGCCCAAAACCGACGCACCCGTCGCAGCCCCCACCTTTCAGTGCTAGGCCAAATCCACCGGAGACTACGGCAACGCCGGACGGTGGGCCACATTCTTTAGGCGCGCGGTGAGTCGGCTTCGCGCGGCCAGACAGTCACTAGCCAGAAGTAGCGCGGCTGGCGCTAATGGCTCCACAGCGATGGTTGGTGATACCACCTCCGGTGAAGTTTCCGGCGGCGCACCAGGCATGATCGGTGCGATCACATCTCAGCTGGCGGTGATTACCGCCTTGCTGTATTACCTCGGATGGGTACGTACCTACTCTTTCCTGAGCTACTTCGGAATTGACCCGAGCATGGATGGCTATGGCACCGTCGATTACGTCTTGCGCAGTATCGGAGTGGCTTTCCCGCCGTTTATCCGCTGTGCCATCATCGCTCTGATGCTGTTCGGCGTGCACAGATTAATAGTTGCGCCGGCACTGAATAGGGCTGAGGAAGGATTTACGCCGAGACCGACTTCTGCTATGCAGGCGCAGGCGATCAGCAGCCCGATCACCTCGCATCCGGCGCGAACAGTGGTAGGCCGCGCGATGCACCGAGCATGGGCGTTGACCGGCCTTCGAACCAGTCCGGGTGGGATACGGTGGTGCCTCACCGCGGTAAACGCTGCCGGGGCGGCGCTTATCGTGGTCGTAATCACTGCGATTTTGCTACCTAGACAAATCGGAGCCCCGCTGGGGATCGTGCTGCCTCTGCTGCTTCTTGCCGCTGTCATTTTGCTCGGCTACGTCACCTACCTGCGGTCAAAGTATTCGGTCACGCTCGCCCTGGCCTGGTCTCGTCAAGCCGACCCAGCATCGCGGGCCTACACTCTGACCCTGATCGCGCTCGGCCTCGTTGCCGCACTGTGGGCGGTAGGCCTTTATGGCAACGAAGTGGGCGTCAGTTCAGCCGCTGACCTAGCTGACAACCTCCTCGACAAGCCCAGCATTACGATCTACAGTACCGAGCGGCTCGCGATTTTCGGTCCCGGTGTGATCACTGCTCCGATCACCCAAGCAGGCACCAAATATCACTACCAATACAGCGGGCTGCGGCTGTTACTGCACCCACCCGATAAATACATCCTACTCCCCGTAGGTTGGCGACATGGACGAGACCGAGTCTTTGTACTCCGCGACGACGACACCATCCGGGCAGACCTCACCGCCCAATAACAGCGTGAGCTGGATAGCGCTCAGATACACCGGGGAGCTTTGGTGATGTGTTGGGGCTGTTAGCGGCTGGTCAACGTCACTTTGGCATAGGGTTTGTTCTATCCCAAGGTCGCCAGGATAACACCGTGGTGTTGGGGTGGGGTCTATCGGAAATGACCGTCTACGCGAGACCCACTCCCACCACCGCAGCGCGACCATCGCCCCAGCTCGCCCATCCACAAAACCCGCCACAAAAACAACACCACACAACACCACGCCCCACCCGAGTTTCGACAGAGTCGTCTAGTTGATCTAGTCGCTCGGGCCCAGCCCCCGCAGCACGGTCAGCACCTCGGCCAGCTGGCCAGACAGGCCAGCAAGTTGGTCTTCGATTCGATCGAGCCGCCCGGCCTGCTGGCGTTGGTTGTCTTCGATTCGATCGAGTTACTTTAGATGATCTTCTGAATAAGCCTCAGTGCAGTTAGTCGGAGCGGTCCATGCCTTCTTGTAAGAAGGCGAGGGTCCGGCTAAGTATTCGTGAGACGTGCATTTGTGAGATGCCGACCTGCTGGGCGATTTGAGTCTGAGTCAGCTGGCGGAAAAGCCGCAGCATGAGGATGGTCCGTTCCCGGGGTGGCAGCTGGGCCAGCAAGGGGCGCAACACCTCGCGGTCGTCGATGACAGCCAGGTCGCTATCCAGGTCACCCAGGGACTTATCCACCGTCGCGCCACCGTGGTCGCTGAGCATCTCATCCAGCGACAAGCTTTGATAGGCTTCGCCGACTTGCAGCCCTTCAATGACCTCCGGGACCGGGATTCCCAGATGGTCGGCGATGTCGCTGGGGCGCGGCGCCCGACCTAACTGCTGGGACAGCTGTGTTTGGCTGTTCCTGATCGCCACGTGCAGATCTTTCAACTGGCGCGGCACCCGGGTCGACCAGCCGTGGTCGCGGAAGTATCGACGCAGCTCGCCGGTGATCGTCGGGATCGCAAAAGAGAGAAAATTGACCCCACGGTCAGGGTCGAACCGATCCACCGCGTGGATCAAACCCAGAGCCGCGACCTGAACCAGGTCCTCCACGGGCTCACCCCGCCCGGCGAAGCGGCGCGCGAGGTGCTCGGCCACCGGCAGATAGCCACTGATCAACTCCTCGCGCACCCGAGGGCGCCGCGGGTCATCAACCACCAGCCGGGCATAACGGCGCTGCACCGCCACCAGATGCGCATACTCCCCGGATTCGGTCCCGGCCGAGGGCACAAAGGACGTCACCACAGTCCCGTGCTCAACGCATATTTGATCAAGATGATGCACGCCCGCGCTCCCCGACCAGCGTCACCGGGCAGGACCAGGGCGGTGACTTCATCGGTGAGGCACTGCACAACCCACCAGCCAAACGATCCCTGGGGGAGGGGATCCATCACCTTCTCGACGTCAACTTCGACGGTCACTTCGATGCGTTCGAGCCAGACCGTAAAAAAGCTGCAGCTCAACGTCGCGTTCGCGGCCGCCAGTTCTACCAGCCTGGCACACGCAACATCCACCGCCCCCCGCAAATCACCAATCGAGTCAAAATCAAAACCAGCGCGGACCGCCAAGTCCACCGCCACAGCACGGATCGTCGGGACCGCACAGGCGCTGGCTGCAGTGCGGACCTCGGTGAGGCCAAGGGACTCACCAGCGCCGCCCGCGCCCATTACCGTCGTCTCCTGCGCTGTCCCGGCCACGGCAGCCGGCCACCGTGCATCTACTCGGGTTCCCCCACCGATGCCCACCAAAACCCCACCACCACGCGACCCAGCAAGCCCGACCCAGGCACAACTCACCACAGCGATGGCAACGCACGATCAGCACCGGTAGCCGACGCTTAACCGCCGCAGCCAGCGCGACCACGACCACGCCATCTCTACCAACACACCGGGTGTGGCCCGGGCCAGTGGCCAACACGGTCGCCACGCCCAGCCACAACAGGCCACCGCTAGCCAACGTCGGCAACACCGCCACCACCGACCCAGGCTCGTCCCCCGGCGGCAGGCTTCTTACCGCGACAGGTGGGCTCCGCGAGCGGTTTGACAACCTACTTAGCCCGTTGCGCGTGACCGACCACCGTAGTGACACCATCCCGGTGCCTGCAGTGACCTGGCCGGAGGCGACGTCCACGATGACACCGGGTCCGGCAAGCATCGTGATCTTATTATCGTGACACGCGGGCTCGTGGTCACGGCCCAACGCTCGGGTCCGTGCCACCAGCCCCAAACTGGACTGTTGTTCCAGGTCAGCGGCGCACCAGAGATTAGCCCAGAGACTGGCCGTGCGACAGAAAACGGCGTTAAGCCCAACCTCTTGGCCTCCCGGACTGGTGAGCTCGCGTATTCAACTGTCGCCAGTTCTGGTGTGATCACCGAGTGCGTCACGGCTTAGGGCGACCCCGACCTGGGTAGCGATCCTGACTGCGGTAACAGGGTGGTCGCTCAAGGCGACGACGATGATGGGTGCTGGTGGTCCCAAACGTGCTGGCGGAGTGCGGCCGTGCGGCCGCTGCCGGTGGCGACGCCGCTGGGCTCCGCACTCCCAATCGGCACCATGATCACTACCTTCCGTTACACGCATCCCCCGCGACAAAACCGCATCGGATGCGAGCACGGAGAAACTCGCAGGCCATCCGGCCTTCCCGGCGACACCACCGACGGCGAACCAGCTGGACGCAGCCGCTACTGTCACGCTGAGCCAGAGAGCAGCCGCTGGTAGACAGCCAAATCCGACACCAGGTGAGCGTCATTCGCAAACTGTCGCCAATTCGCATCGACTGCAATTGGCGGCAGAAGTAGTTTCCAGAGAAAAAACAACGATCTCGGGCGCGCGACCTTCGATGATTAAGTCATATAGATGAGCGTCGGCCAACTCGCCACCTCGTCTCCGATGACTTACGCGGCGAGCGCGGACTCGGTGCAGGTGGTGTCCTCGTCGGTCCAGTCGGCCCTGTCCTGCTATCGCAGATAGTTTCCTGCCTCGACCCGCTCTGAAGAGAGCATCGCGCCAGGTCACCGGAGGGGCTACCGCAGATAGTGTGCGGCTATCCGCGGTCAGCGGGGGATATGCGCAGGGGCCGATAGCCGGTGACATCCAGGGTGGCCCGCAGGCAGGCCAGCTTCTATTCGGAGAACACATCCCGCGTGGCCACAACCACCGCTCCGTCATCCTCCAGCCCACGAACCACGGCACGCTAAACCCGCCCACCCCCATCAGCGCAGTCACCCATCGGACCTGCGCAGACGAAGCAGATCGTTGTTTTTTCGCTGGAAACTACGGGGAGGCCTTGAGCGGATGGTCGGATCGATCCTGGACGGGCGGAACCGGTACGCGGCCTGTCGGCTGGCCGGGGTCGAACCCGTGTTCGAGACTGACTCCGGGGACGACCCGGACGGCTACGCGCCCGCTGTCAACATCGCGCGCCGGCACTTGACTACCGGTGGCCGGGCAATGATCGCAGCCAAAGCCGCACGGTTGGAAGGTAAAGATCAGCGCCAAGTCGCCACCGATACAAATTTGTATCAAGCTCGCATAGCCGAGGCTTCCTTGGTCCTCGACTGGTGTGACGCGGCGTTATCGTAAGTCATGCGATCCGTAACGCCTCTGGCTTGCACCGGCTGCCGCGCCCCCATCGGGACCACGGTCTACGTCCGAGGCGGTGACGCCGTCTGCGGTCCCGAGCAGCCGTATTGCCCGAACTGCACCCCTTGCCAGTGGACGAAGTACCGGGATTGCCGCTGGTGTGGCCGACGTCGCTACTACGGATGCACCGCGCAACGGCCCCGCAATTACTGCTGCGCTGACTGCGTTCGGCTAGCGAACAACGCCCGCCGACGTCATCCACGCCAGGCGGTCGAGTCACACTGCGTTGGCTGCGAGAGTAAGTTTGCCGCCTATCGTCGCGACGCTCGGTACTGCTCACCCGCGTGCCGGCAGCGCGCATACCGGCAGAAGTGCGCAGAGGCATCGCCCTAACCCGGGTCCCCGCTCCTCGACGCCGCCTTTGTCTCAGCGACGTCGGTTGTAATCGCTACCAACTACGGACCGTTGCACCGGTATGACCATCATCGAAGGGGTCCGGGAGCGCCCTGGCGCCGAACCACGCGATGTCGTGATCACAGTCCGGCTCAAACGGTCCACCGTGCGCGCGATCAAAGCCCTCGCAGCGAAGGAAGACCGCAAGCTGGCCGACATGCTCCGGCTACTCATCCAGGACGGCTACAAGGCCCGGACCGGCCGCCGGTGACGGTATCAACTGGAGGCTGCGTGATCTTCGGTACATTACATACACCCAGGATCAACGCCACCGGGTCAAGCTGGTCTCGCGCCTGCTGAGAGCCAACGTGGTTAGCGCGGAGTACGGGCAACGATCAGCATCACGACGATCGTGAAGCCCACAAGGAGCGCCAGCTGCATCCAGCTGTGAGTCACCTACCCATTCTCCGGTACCTCAGCCGGTCTGGCAGTTGGTCGCACGGCAGTCAGCGTGCAACTCTCACTGAATGGCAGAGGCGGGCGGCACCGTCGACGACAAGACGATCCCCGAAATCCTAGCGGGACTGCGGGCGTTGCTGCGGGCGATCAACGAAGGTCAGATGTCGTGCTCGCCCGGGTATCGCAACCGCTTGGAGGGCGCCGTGATCGCGCTGGAGGCCCTGAACGACGGTCCATCAAACGATCGTCTGAGAGACAACCTGAGCTGATCATGGGCGGGTAACCCCGAGCAGCAGAAAGACAGTCCCGCAACCCGTGTCAGGAATCAACGTCTCGCCAGCCGGCGTGCTGGGCGTTTATGGGACCTCGGTCAGGTGTCGAGTTCCCGGTAACGGTCGGCAACCCGGGTCAGGATCTCCCGGGCTTCCTCGCCATACACAGCGAACGCATTAATGCGGTCATACAGCCGGTTGTAGGCGTCCAGGTCGGTCCGCACGGTCAGGTAAGCAACGCGCGTGGTGGTGCCCACGATGACTAAACGATCATCGAACATGGTGAACGAGTTCAGCGGCAACACGGGTGCCCTCGAACCCCACG
>Ga0213881_10000451_pt1 | contig 27403 bp, 26 predicted proteins | sample BarmaccoBMER_R08_FD_160104 | JGI IMG/M metagenome (GOLD analysis project Ga0213881, IMG submission 160104) | Barbacenia macrantha exposed rock microbial communities from rupestrian grasslands, the National Park of Serra do Cipo, Brazil - ER_R08 ... | reverse complement strand
AGCGCACCGCCCACAAGATCACGTCCTTCGGGAAGTGCCGTCCGGAGAAGATGCTCACGGACCCCGGATCCTGCCATGCCGGGCATCATCGTCCCGAGTTTGCAACAGCACCCGTTCACCTACGCCTGAGCACAGCCCGGGCGTAGTGACCTGGCGGTCAGCACCGAGTTGAGCATGCCCTCACTCCGACTTTGCAACAGCACCTCTCGTGTCGCCCGTGGCCGGTGTCGGTGGTGGGAGAGCGGGACAAACCGTGGGAGGCGAGCTACGAGCGCGGTTGACCTGGGGGTCGGTGATGACAGGCCGGGTCGAGAGCGACGCTCCTCCGCAGGTCAGCATCGCCGCCTTGGACCTCGCCCGCCGGTGCTGACTCCCAGCTCAGCACTACCTCCCACGGTTTGTCCCGCTCTCCCACTAGGCCAGCCCCTCCCACCTCACTGCGAGCAACCCGGCGATCCTCTCAGCCAGAGGCAGGCGACCAAATTGACAGTGCCCTTCGTCACGCTCAGCGGCGCTGCGACGTGGCCGAGGCCCGCCAGCGCCGTCGTGATGGGACCGACTGGGCTGGTCGTTGCGGCTGCGCGGACTGCGGATGCTGGGGTTTTGCCTCGATAACCCGGCCACGACTCCGGTCTGTCGACCCGAAACGGTGGTTTTTAGTCCGCTAATGCTGCTACCCGATCAGCAGCTCGGCGGCGGATTGGGCTTGCTCGTTGGGGTGTGGCGGGTTGACCTTAGCGCGGTCACCAGGAACATGCGGGCTATCACAGAGGCGGCCGCTGCCTCCCCCGGTTTTTCCCGGTTTCCTTGTGGGCAAGGTCGAGGAGTGGGTGGATCGCTCGCAGGGCCATGTCCGCGCGGGCGTGGTGCATGAGTGGCTGGTCGTGGTCGGGTCGACGGCGATGAGCGCACCACGCGGCGCGCGGTCGCGGAGGCCAAAGCCCGCTGGCGGGGTGCGCTTACGCCTGCAAATTAATCGTGAGCATGCTAGACAGTCATCGTGGCTTCAGTTACTGTTCTATATTTGCCTAGGCCGGTGGTTACCGATGCCGCAACCGTCGGCCGTATGGGGCCCTGTTTGATTGCGATTACATGGATCTTCACGATGAAATTTCGGAGGCACGACTTCAACGTCTTAAGCTTAAGGGATCCGACTTCGGACCTCCTTGGATACCCCCATTATGTTACGTCCGGCCCGCGCGCGCCGTGCCAATGGCGGTTCAGTATCACGTTTTGGAGCGGTACTAGTAGCTTGAGTTAAGAGAGGCGCCCGTTCTGACGTTCTGACCATTGCTAGATTCGATACCTCCAGGGGGTTGAGAATGACTGAAGAAAGGGTCCGGTCTACAACGCACACTCCCGAGCTCGAGTTTGGAGCTGGCGGATTCACTCCTCGCAAAAAAACGATTAGCAATCCCTATCTGCACCGCTTGCAGCGCCGTCACTTTTTGCTGTTCGATATCCTCCCGATTGTCGGTACCGCCGCCGCCCTCGCGTTTCTTGCGGTACATTCGATCGGTGTTACCGAACTCGCTCTGTTCTTTTCGATGTGGCTCTTGAGCGGACTGGGCGTCACCGTCGGTTATCACCGACTCTTTGCACATCGCACCTTCAAGGCTGCGCCGTCCGTTGCAACCGTACTCACGGTCTTCGGTTCGATGGCCGGCCAAGGTGGCTTGGTGTCTTGGGTTGCTTTGCACAGGCGACATCACGAGTGCAGTGATCGCGAGGGAGATCCCCACTCTCCGAATCTCGCCGGCAGCGGTTTGAAGGGTCGGCTTCGTGGCTTGGCTCATTCCCATTTCCTGTGGATGCGTCGCCACGAATATCCGAACATTGTCCATTATGCGCCGGATCTGATCAAGAACCGCGCACTGGTCCGGGTCGCCCGCCTTTACTACTACTGGGTCGTGCTCGGGCTGCTGCTCCCGGCGCTCATCGGCGGCCTCGTCTACCAGAGCTGGACTGGAGCGGTGAGTGGCTTTTTCTGGGGTGGCCTCGTGCGGATATTCGTCCTTGAGCACATCGTCTGGGCAATCAACTCCTTCCTGCACATGTTCGGCACACGCCCCTACGCATCCAGGGAGAACAGCAGAAACGGCGGAATCTTTGCCTTGATGACTCTGGGGGAATCATGGCATAATAATCATCACGCATTCCCCGAATCACCTTCTTTCGGGTTGAACTGGTACCGCCTCGATCCGGGCTACTGGCTCATAAAACTGCTTGCAGTCTGTGGTCTTGCGTGGGACCTCAGGCTTCCATCCGAAGAGCGGATGGAAGCAAAGCGCATGCCCAAGGATGACAATCCCGCCCCCAGGATTGCGGCGTAAGGACGAGCAAATTGAAGCCAAGCAAAGAAGCGATTGCTAAATGGTGTCAGGAGTATGTCGCGGATCTCCTTGAGATGCCTATGGAGGCGGTAGATCTAGACGCGGACTTTGATCGACTGGGAATCGATTCCGCCCTCGCTGTCTCCCTGCTAATCGAGGTCGAGGAGCGCTACGGTGTCGACTTGGCTCCCGAGGCGTTGTTTGAGAACCCAAACATCAATGCAGTCGCAGCATATCTGCACGCGCAGACTCAGCGGCATGTGGCGTAGTTATGGCTGCATCAATCGACAGCGATCGTACGACCGAAGCAGCGGCTGCCATCCGCCACCACTACGATGTCGGAAATGCGTTCTATAGCCTTTGGCTGGACCGCTCATTGACCTACTCGTGTGCGATTCGGGAAAGCGCGGACGACACACTTGAAACCGCCCAGGAGAGGAAGCTGCAATTGCACCTGGACGCGATTCGTGCTGATAGAGCAGGAAGCGTGCTGGACATCGGCTGTGGGTGGGGCTCAATCCTAAAGCGTTTGGCAGAGACTCACCGGATTCAACGGTCCGTCGGTCTCACCCTTAGCGAAGAGCAAGCGGATTTCGTCCGGTCCCGTGGATATCCCGGCGTGGAAGTGCGTACGGAAAACTGGATGCACTACGAGCCCGACACCCGTTTCGACGGAATTATCTCCATCGGTGCCTTTGAGCACTTCGCCGGACCCGAAGACTCGTCAGCCGAGAAAGTCCGCTTGTACCGGGAGTTCTTCACCCGCTGCCGCAGTTGGCTGAACAAAGACGGCGTGTTATCGCTACAGACGATCGCCTACGCGAACATGTCTCGCGAGAATGCAAGCCAATTCATCCAGCAAGAGATATTTCCTAAAGCGGATTTGCCGACGCTCGCAGAAATCACGGCCGCCGCAGAGGGTGTTTTCGAGGTTCAATCGGTGACCAACGGGCGGCTCGACTATGCGTGGACGTGCGAAGAGTGGGCACGCCGGCTGCGCTTGCACCGCGATGAAGCCGTTCATGTCGTTGGACCGGAAGTGGTCGCCCGGTACGAGCGCTATCTGAAGCTCTCTGCTCTTGGCTTCCGGATGGGAAAGATTTGCCTGTTCAGGCTCGTTCTGCATCCCTTCAAGAGCAAGTATTTTGAAGGCCGCGGGGTGCAGGCAAGATGACGTTGGAGACGCGCAACACGGCGGCTGCCAACACCGCCGGACCCTCGCAGACGCCAACCCGGTTCAACCCCTTCAGCGCCGAGTTCCGACGCGACCCTTACCCGCTCTATCGGCAGCTTCGCAAAGCGCAGCCCGTGCACAAGACGCTGGGCATGTGGGTTCTCACGCGGCATGCCGACGTGCAAGGCGTCTTGCGCGACCGCACTTTCAGTGCCGGACTCATACCTCAATTGGTCAGCCGGCAGGCGAACCGGCTGTCGCAGGACAACGTGACGCGGATCGGGCGGCTCGGGAAAAAATCGCTCGTCTTCACCGACAACCCGGACCACGCGCGGCTGCGCGGACTGGTGAACCGCGTGTTCACAGCGCAAGCAATTGCCAAGCTCCGCCCCCTTATCTCAGAGGTCGCGGAGCAGCTGGTACAGCAGGCTTGGGACGATGGCGACATGGATGCCATCGCTGACTTTGCAGCGCCCCTACCGGTTACGGTCATGTGCAACTGGATGGCGCTCCCGGACAGCCTGCGCGAGCGCGTCGGCCAATGGACGCAGGACATCCGGTTCCTGCTCGAGCCAGGGCTGATGAAAACCGAGGATTTTACGCATGTATGCGATGTCGTCGAAGCGTTCGCTCACGCCCTGGAGGAAGTGGTCACTGAACGCCGATCCCGGCTAGTCGACGACCTGATAAGCCAGCTGCTCACCGCACAGACGAGTGGTGGCGACAAGCTGAGCGATGAAGAACTCGTCTTCGTGTGCATCATGTGCTTCGTAGCCGGCAACGAAACCACGAAATCTCTCATAGGCAACGGCCTCCTCGCGTTGCTTCAGCATCCGAGTCAAGGCGCTCGCCTCCACCGTCGGCCAGAGCTTCTGAAGAGCACTGTCGAGGAGGCTTTGCGCTACGACAGCCCGCTCCAGCTGACCAAGCGCCTTGCGACGCGCGATGTCGAAATCGGTGGAAAGCAGGTACGGGAGGGCGATCAGATTCTCCTGTGCCTTGGCGCTGCGAACCGCGACCCCGCAGTGTTCAGTCGGCCGGATGAGTTCGATATCACACGCAGCGCAAGGGGACACCTCGCCTTCGGCTACGGGATGCACGGATGCCTGGGAGGGCTTCTGGCTGAGCTGCAGGCGGAGGTTGCCTTCGAGCGCCTATACCGGCGCGCTGAACGCCTGGAACTGCTGGCAGAGCAACTCGAGTGGCAAGACCACAGCTTCATCGTCCGCGGTCTGAAGCACCTTCCGGTCTCGCTGAGGGGCCCCAGGTGATGGGTGTCGAGCTCTCGAGTAAGGCGTGGCTGCGGCATGAACCTTCAGACGCGGCGGCCGTGAAACTCATCTGCCTTCCTCATGCCGGCGCCGGAGCCGCGTCCTTCAACAGATGGTTAGGCCTGTTTCCGCCGGCCATCGCAGCTGTGAGAGTCCAATTACCCGATCGTGAAGACGTTGCGGCCGAGCTTCCTCTTCGCCGGGTGCGCGAGGCCGTTGACGCGTTACTGCCTGAGATAACGCGACTGATCGACACGCGCGTGGCGCTGTATGGCCACAGCATGGGAGCGCTTGTCGCCTTTGAACTCGCGCGAGCGCTGAGCGCTGCGGGCACCCCACCGGTGCACCTCTTCATCTCCGGTCGCCGAGCACCGCACCGGCCCGCAAGCAAGGCGCCGATTCATCATCTGCCAGACGACGCGTTCGTCGCCGCGCTGGAGGCAATGGGGGGAACAGGGGGAACCGCTAGCCGAAATCCGGCTTTCCTGCGCTACGCTCTACGGCGGCTCATCAAAGCCGATCTGGAGCTTTGTGAGGAGTACGCGTATTGCCCGGAGCCTAAGCTCCACTGCCCGATCACGGCCTTCTATGGGACTGAGGACCCGGTTGTCGACGTGGACGAGGTCGAAGCCTGGAAGGATCAGACGGACGCGACCTTTGCAATCCACGCTTTCCCAGCCGATCATTTCTTTCATCAGTGTCATCGGGTGGCCATAGCGGCGAATATAGCTGAAGCGTTGGCGTGAGCTCCATCAGGCTCCTCCGAACAGCGGAAGGAAAAGGGGTGCAGCAAAGAACATTGCTTCCCGAGATCCTACAGAGCCGCGCCGCCCTCGGGCCAGCCAAAAGGGCGTACGTGTTCTTGAATGAAAATGGGGAAGAGAAAGCAATTCTGACGTACGGCGACCTGCACTCACGAGCGCTCACCGTGGCCCGGCAGCTGATCCAGCATTGCAAACCTGGTGATAGAGCACTGCTGCTCTTCCCGCAGAGTTTGGATTTTATCGTTGCGTATTTCGGATGCCTCTATGCGCATGTCATCGCAGTGCCCGTCAACCCCCCGCGCAAGAACCGGATTCAGGACGCGACACGAAGCATCGTGAGAGATTGCGGTCCTTCCGCAGTGCTCACTGTCAGCGCGATGCTCGAGACCACCAGGCCTTCCCTGGAGTCACTCTGCGGGGCTCTACACTGGCTTCCGATCGACCAGGTAACGGACGCGGCGGATACGAGCTTCCATCCTCAGCCTTGTTTAGCGGATTCCATCGCTTTCCTTCAGTACACATCAGGTTCCACATCCGACCCGAAGGGTGTCATGGTTTCTCACAGGAACCTTTCCGCGAACCAGGAGATGATACAGCGCGCGTTCGGCCATGATCAGCACTCGACGGTTGTCGGCTGGGCCCCGTTTTACCACGACCAGGGTTTGATCGGAAACGTCCTGCAGCCCCTCTACCTCGGGGCGATCAGCATCCTCATGTCGCCGATGGCGTTCATCCGTTGGCCCCTCCTGTGGCTATCGGCTATTTCCCGGTACCGCGCCCACACCAGCGGTGGACCGAACTTCGCATTCGATGCCTGCGTCGCACGAGCTGCCAGAGGCAATGTACCGGATCTTGACCTCAGCTGCTGGAAAGTCGCGTTCAACGGCGCTGAGCCCATTCGTCACGAGACACTGCGCCGATTCTCCGAAACCTTCGCGCCCTTTGGATTCAGGGAGGAAGCGCTCTACCCGTGCTACGGCTTGGCCGAGGCAACACTGCTCGTGACTGGCAGCCTGAAGGGCCGCGGCCCGCGCACCCTTGAGGCGGATGTCGAACAGCTCAGTCATAAGCGCTATGTCAAAGCACCGAGCGGCCGCGTCCGGACCCTCGCAGGATCCGGACGCGGCCTGCCGGAAGAAGAGCTTCGGATCGTGGACCCTGAAACGAGACGCTCATGCCCCGCGAACCAGGTCGGAGAGATCTGGGTTGCCGGAGAGCACGTAGCACAAGGTTACTGGAGACGCCCAGAGGCCACTGCCGACACTTTCCAGGCCGAGTGTGACGGCGAGATTGGTCACACCTACCTGCGTACCGGCGATCTCGGCCTGGTGGTCGACGGCGAGTTGTACATAGTAGGCAGGCTGAAGGACTTAGTGATCATTCGGGGAAGAAACTATTACCCTCAGGACATCGAGCATACGGTTCAATCGTCACATCCCGCGTTGAAACCCGGCGGGTGTGCCGCGTTCTCGGTTCTCGGTGCCGACGGCGAGAAGCTTGTCGTCGTTCAGGAAATCAAGCGTGAGCAACGGCTGGAGGCTGATGCGATAGACGTCGCTGCGTCAATTCGAGCGGCAATAACGCAGGAGCACGAGCTTTCGGTGAGCGACCTGGTGCTGACCTTGCCGGGCCAACTGCAGAAGACCAGCAGTGGGAAGATTATGCGAGCCGCTGCCAGGAAACGTTACCTGGAGGCTGGGTTCGAGATCTGGGCACCAAGGAAGCCCTCGGTCGCTTGAAAGATTCATCCATCAGCAGAGAGGATTCTGAGCATGGAAGCGTCGAAAGCGACAAACCCCGACTTTGAGCAATCCGTGAAAGGCGCGGTTCTGAGCATGCCAGCCGCGAAGCACCTGGGTTTCGAGTTCGGCCGAATGGCTCCAGGAGATGTCGAGATCATTCAGCCGTACCGGAAAGAGCTCACGCAGCATGACGGCTTCTTTCAAGGCGGCGTACTCGGCTCACTGGCGGACTTTGCCGGAGGCTCTGCGGCCGGCACATTGCTGCCGGCCGGATGGGTGAACATGACCATCGACTACACGGTTAAAATTCTGGCACCGGCAAAAGGCGAGGAAATTGTTGCGCGCGGCCGAGTCATCAAGGCAGGCCAAACCATAACTGTCGCCGCAGCCGATGTCTACTCGACCAACGGGACCGAGAAGACGCTATGCGCCACCGCTTTCGTGACCATGCGCAATATCAAACTGTCCAAGACCTGCCGTCCTACTCACGGGTTGTCAAGGGACAGTTTGACTTCCCCGTGGGCGGACAGTTGATCTCCCTGCTGGCGGACAGTTTATGTCCTTGTCCGCGGTCGGCTGATCTCCTGTTGATCTAGGTCAAGGGGATCACTCCTTTGTCGGCGGTGGCTTCGGTGAGCCGGTGGCTGGTGCCTTCGGTGATCACGATGTGGGCGTGGTGGAGCAGCCGGTCGACGGTGGCGGTGGCCAGGGTCTTGGGCATGATGGTGTCGAATCCGGAGGGGTGCAGGTTGCTGGTGACCGCGACCGAGCGGCGTTCGTAGGCGGCGTCGATGAGCCGGTAGAGCGCTTCGGCGGCGGCTTGGCCGGCGGGGAGCATGCCGATGTCGTCGACCACGATCAGATCCGCGCGGGTGATCTTGGTGATGGCGCGGGTGGTGGAGCCATCCGCTGCGGCCTTCCCGAGGGTGGCGGTGAGGGATTCCAGGGTGAACCAGGCGACCCGGCGGCCGGTGTCGATCGCGGCGTGGGCGAGGGCCTCGGCGAGGTGGGTCTTGCCGGTGCCGGAGGGTCCGGTGATGGCGAGGTTCTCCGCCCGGGTGAGCCATTCCAGGGTGGCCAGGGCGTGCTGGGTGGCCGGGGGGATGGAGCTGTCGGCCTCCCGCCAGGACGCGAAGGTCTTCCCGGCGGGCAGCCCGGCGGTGCGCCGGCGTTGCTGGCGGGTGGCCTCGTCGCGGCCGCGGACTTCCTCGGCGAGCAGCACGCGCAGGGTCTCGGCGGGGTCCCAGCGCTGGGCGCGGGCGGTGGCCAGCACCTCGGGCGCGGTGGTGCGCAGGTAGGGCAGCCGCATCCGGCGCAGCAGCGTGGTGAGCTCTTCGGGCAGCGGCGGCGCCGCTGGCGTGGTCACGGCCACGAGGTCACCTCCTCGGCGAGCTGAGGCAGGTGCTCGGCGAGCGTGCCGACCCAGCGGGCCACCCCCGCCGGGTCGTCCTCGCCGCCGGAAAGGGTGTGCGCCGCTGCGGCGGTCGCGGCCGGGTCGCCGCTGGTCAGCCAGGTTTCGAGGCGGGCCAGCGCGTCGGCGGCCTGGTCCACTGTGGTGGTGTCCACCAGCACCCACGGCGAGGGCGGCAGCGAGGACGGCCCGGGCTGCGGGCCGCCGGGAGGGCGGGGGCTCATCGGCCGAATCCTTCCCAGGCGGCGGTGCCGGGCTGGGCAGAGTGAGCCTCGTCGGCGACGATGAGCTCGGCGGTGGAGGCGCCGGTGGCGCGGTGGCGCACGATGGCCAGCAGGTCCTCCTCGGCGAAGCGCCCCGCTGCCGCGGCGACCCCGAGCGCGGCGTCGACCTCAGCCCGCCCGGCCAGAGCGGCCAGCTCCACGGCGGCGGCCATCTTCGCCCGCACCCGCACCGCCCCCGCCGCGGCGGCTTCGATCAGCCAGGCCTCGGCACCGGGCCCGAGTGCGAGGAACGCGGTCTCCGCCGGGCTGGCCGGCTTCGGGGCCGGTGGGCGGGGAGCTCCGGAGGGATCTTGCGGGTGACCAGGGTAGTGCGAGAGCTCGATCCGCGGCCGGCCCGGGGTCGACAGGGCGTGCCGGGCCACCTCCACCAGCCCGGCCGGTGGCGCCGGGGCCCACTCCGGACGCAGCGGGAGCGCGCCCAGGTCGGCGACGATGACCAGCTCGTCCCCGGCCGCGCGGACCCACACCTCCGCCCCCACCAGCCCCGGCGGGGTGGAATAGCGCACCGACCCGAACCGCACCGTCTGGTCGGTGTTCACCAGCCGGGTCTCACCCAGCGCGGCGGCATACGGCGCAGAAGGCAGCACATGCAGCCGCTCGCGCTCGATGACCAGCCGCTCAGCCGGGATCGCGTTGGTCTCCCGATGCCGCCGGGTGTTGACCTGGGCGCTGAACGCATCACACGCCGATTGCAAACTGGTCATGTCCGGGTAGGCCTCCAGCAGGTTGGCCTCGGTGGGCACCAGGTCGGCCTTGGCGATCCGCACACTGGCTTCCGAGCCGCCCTTGGACTCCGGGTCGAAGGGCACACACGTCGCCACCTGCATCCCGTAATGCCGCCCGGCGGCCACGATCTCCGGGTGGCGCACCGGGACGCGGGCGATGTGCTCCACGGTCACGGTCTTCTCGTTATCAGTCAGCGCATAGGTGGGTGCCCCGCCCAGCCGGCGCAGCGCGGTATCCAAACAGGCCAGCAGCGTGGGCAGGGTCCGGTCCCAGGTAGGGATCACCACCCGGAACCGGGACCAGGCCAGCCACAAACAGAACAGCAGCGTCGCCCGGGCTGGCCCGCCCGCCCAGGGCACCAGCGGACCGACTCCCCAGTCGAACTGGCACCACATGCCCGGCTCGGTGATCCATGGCCGGTAGGTCCGCCGGTGCCCGGCCCGCCAGCGGGCCTTCGCCTGCGCCACCGCCCGCCGGGTGGCCGCTCATCCCCGACGAACCCCACCGCGACCAGCCGCTCGTGCACCACATCCGCCCGCACCTTCCCCCGCGAGCGCTCCACCCACTCCTCCACCTTGTCCGCGAACGGATCGATCAGCCGCTCCCGCCGCCCCGGGCCCGCCACCGGCAGGCCCCGATCCCGCAGCCCCACCAGGCGGCGCACCGTCTTAGGATCACACCCCACCAGCCCAACGGCCGAGTGCGCACACCCGGTCAGGTCATACGCCTGAAGAATCTCCATGATTTCCCTGTCATCCTTCTTCACGGTCCCCCCAGCGGGCTCAGGTCCAACGACAACCCGGAGCCCACCGCTTGGGGAACCACCCACCACGGACCGACACGCCGCCAGCCCAGACAACCCCCACAGGGAGATCAGCTGTCCGCGGAACGGGAGATGAGGTGTCCGCCTACAAGGAGAATGGCGTGTCCGCTGTCACGATCGAACGGGGCATGCTCGGGCAGCCTGGTCACCCCGTCGGTGGTGACCAGGCTGGGGTGGTAGCCGAGTTCGGCCAGCCGGACACGAGCCAAGTCAACCAGGTCGGGCTCGATGTCGACGGAGAAGACGTTGGCCGCGCCCAGCCGGTGGCACAGCAGCGCGGCGTTGTAGCCGGTTCCGGTGCCGATCTCCAATACCCGCTGCCCGTCGTGGATGTCGAGAGCTTCGAGCATGCGGGTCATCAGGCCGGGTGTGCTGGAGGAGGACAAGAACTCTGGCTGCGCCTCGCGGCTGTCGTGGGCGAGTTTGGTGACCAGCGCGGTGTTGGAGTACACCGCGTCGAGCCATCGCACGCGACTCGGCTGGTCGGTGGTGGCCTCGGCGGCGACCATGCTGCCCTCGCTGGCTTCGTAGTACGAGGGCACGAACACGTGTCGCGGTATCTCGCACACGGCTTGCTGCCACTGTGGTGAGGTCAGTTTGCCCGCCGCGCGCAGTTCGCGGGCTAGCGTGGCGGCGCGTTGCGCCCACTCGTTAGCCTCGATCAGGACTGTCATGTCGCGCCCTTCGCCAACATGATGGCCATTGCCCGCACCATCGCAGCACCGGTGGCCGCTTGCAGCCAGCCGATCTGGGGACCGGTGTTGGCCTCCAGCATCACCCACTGCCCATCAGGAGTCACCACGAAGTCGAAACCCGCATACGCCAAATTCGTTCGTTGCATGTAGCGCCAGACGCCCTCGGCCACGGTGCCGGGCATGGTGACCAGCTCATAGCGCAGCGCAGCCGGGTCGCTGCGCCAATCGGTGCGGGCCGCTTCGGTGCTGGCGTGGATGGCGATCGGGAATGTTTGTTGCCCGATCACGGTCAACCTCACTTCGAACGCCTTGGGAACAAACCGCTGCAAGGTTGTCGCGGTGGCCGACACCGCCTGCGGCTCAGCCAGATCCTCGACGGACAGCCGCCGGGTGTAGGCGACCTTGACCTGGCCGTGCTCGGTGATACCGGCCGGCCCCAACGCCTTAGTGATCACCTCACCTGGAGTGTCACCGGCAAAGCGCCGCGCGGACTCCCAGTCGTTAGTGATCACGGTATCTACCACCGACAGGCCACACTCGGCGGCGAGCGTCCACTGGTAGGGCTTGAAAATCGCATCCGCGCAACGGTTGGGGTGATTGGCCCACAACACGTCCAGCGACGCGAGCACCCCACCCAACCCGAGCCTGGCCTCGGTGTAACAGAACTCCTGCTGCCCGGCGGGCAACGCTTCGTCGAAGACGTAGCGACCAGGGTTGCGCTGCCAGATCGACCGAATGTCCTCCAGCGCCACCACGTGATGATCATTGCCCAAGTGGCCGGTCCACCGCCCGCATCGCAACCGCGCATCCAGGCGCAGGCGGCGGGGAAAGGCGGCCAGATCGGTACGGAACACCGGCACTTGCCGCCCAGCTAGGGCAGCCACCACAGCATCGGCGGTGGGATCGAAGTCGCGGGCCAGCACGAGCACCGTCATGTGACTTCTTCCCACCCCCACAACTCATTGTCCCCGCCGTCGCCATCGGTGTGGGTGCCCTTGACGGTGGTCCAATCTTTGACCAGATCTGGCTCCACCGGCACCATCTCACCGTCATCGTCACTATCGGCGGTCACGGCCATCTGCCGCCGAGGGTCATACAGGGGGGTCCAGTAGGAGCGGAACAGGGAACCGGGGTTACTGTCACATTTGTTGACAGTCGGGGTTTCCGCAGGCCAGGGTTGCCGGGTGAGCCTGGATGGTGTGGAGCTTCTTCGGTTGGACGTTGAGCGGTTCTGCCGGGAGTTGGTGGATCATCCGCCTGCGGTGCGGTTGCGGGCGTTGGCGGGGTTGCGGGGAATGCTGGACGAGGTGACGACCTCGGCGTTGGCGGCGGCAATGGCGTCCGCGCGGGACGAGGGGTGGGGGTTGCGCCGGATCGCGACGTTCTCGGACGTGTCGCATGAGCAAGTTCGCAGGATGCTGGCCGCTACCGGAGGACCGGACGTCGAGTGACGGTCACCGGCGGTCACCAGGGTGAGCCGGGTGTGCGCAGGGGCCGGAAGTTGCCGGTGCGGACAATGTCGGGGAGTTGGAAGTTGTAGCGGCCGAGCATGTTGTAGTGGGCGAAGCCGAGCGGCGAGAGGCGAGCGATGTCAGCTGCGGCGGGGCGTTTGCCTTCGGCGCGGATGGCTTCGAGGGCGCGTTCGGTGTAGACGGTGGTCCACAGGATCGCGACGTTGGTCATGAACCCGAGGGTGTTGAGCTGGTCTTCCATGCCTTCGCGGTATTTCTGGCGCAGTTCGCCTTTCTGCCCGTGGTAGATCTTGCGGGCGAGCTGGTGGCGGGACTCCTGCCGGTTGAGCTGGGTGTTGACCCGGCGGCGCAGCATCTCGTCGTCGAAGTAGGTGGCCAGGTAGACCGACCGGTCCAGGCGGCCCAGTTCCATCAAGGCCCGGCCGATCGGGGTGGGGTTGCCGCCGCCGGTGAGGTAGCGGAACAGCTCGCTGGGTCGGACGGCGCCGGTGAGCAGGGAACCGGCGACGCGCAGCAGGTCGTCCCAGCGTTCGCGCAGCAGGTCGGTGTTGATTCGGTTGCGGGTGAGGTTGTGGAGCGGCCCGTAGTCGGCGTCGGGGTCGACCCGGTACAGGGTCGCGGAGCCGACGCCGGCCAGGCGTGGGGAGAACTGCCAGCCCAGCAGCCGGAACGCGCCGAATCCCATTTCCGAGGCGCCGGCGGTGTCGGAGGTGATCTCGGTGGGGCGTAGCGAGGTTTCCTGGTCCAGCAAGCCTTCCAGTAGGTAGTACCAGTCCTTGGGGGCGCACGGGATGAACCTGCTAAACAGGGCGATGTAGGTGTCGGCGATGTGCCGGTAGGCGATCCCGCCGTACCCGCCATAGCGGATCGAGGTCTCCGCGAGCAGGTTGTTGGCCCAGGTGTCGATCTGCGACCCGTCGGCCACGGCGGTCTTGCCGTCACCCCAGATCTCGGGCAGGTCCAGGGCCATGAACGCGTTCACCACGTCGGTCTTGGCCGCGTCGATGCGCTCGGCCGAGGCGTGGCCCAGGGCGGTGGTCAACTGCTGTGCGGAGATCTTGCCGCCCATGTGCCGCGACATCTGGTACGGGCCGAGGTTGGCGCCGTAGCAGAAGGTGTTGTGGATGTCCTTTGGCCGTGACCGTTGACCAGTGGGACTGTTGGTGATCACGGCGTCCTGGTCTTGGTGTCGATCCTGGTGACCTTGCTGGCTGCCTCCAGCGCCTGGCGCAGCTTGTGGTTGTCCAGGGTGAGCCGTTGCAGGTTGGCGACGGCCAGGTCGAGGTGCTCGGCGAGCTGGCGGTTGTCCCGGGTGAGTTCGGCGTTGCGGTGTTCGAGTTCGGCGAGTCGCCGTGCCGCGGGTGATGATGCCAGCTCGTCTGGCTTCGGGGTGCGGATGGTGGTGCGTAGTTCGTTGGCGATGTCGGGGAAGTGCCGCCAGAACGTGCTGTTGGTCAGGCCGAGCCGTTTGGCCAGCGCGACGACGGTGGGCGTGGTTCCCTCGGTGGCGGCCTCGGCGAGCAGTGCGGTCATCGCGGTGCGGACGGCGTGCTCGTTGGGTAGGTCGACGCGGCGACTCACGGCTGCTCAGGATTGTGGCGGGCCAGGAAATCGGCGATCGTGGCGCGGCGGGCGCGCAGGCGGGTGACCAGCAGCGGCGGAAGCGTGGGCTTGCCGGCCAACTGCTGGTCGATGCGGGTGATCTCGGTCAGCCAGGCGGTGGTGTTGTCCGTGGTGAGCGCGGCGTTGTGGCAGTCCAGCGGTCGGCAGTTGCTCAAGCTCGGCTGCGGGTGGTTCTGGTGGCCGGGGTTCTTGAGGCAGAGTGCCTTGTCGGGGTTGAACACGCAGGTGACGTAGGTGTCGGGATAGATCGCCGGGTCGTCGCGGCGCATGAGGCGCTTGAGCCGGTGCTGGTCGGTGATCACCGATCCGGCGAATCGGGCATGCTCGCCGAACTGTTCCAGTCGGCGCTGGGCTTCCTGGCCGGCGGGGCCGGCGAGGGTCTTGTGCTCGTGCTGGTCGACCATGGCTAGCAGGTGCTCGCCTCGGGCCAGGGCCTGTTCGGACTCGACCTCGGCGCGGAACCCGGAATCTGAGGTCCCGGCGTAGCCCTCGAACATTTGGACAGCCTGGTGGCGGTAGGCGACCGCGCCGCCGGGGCGCCGGGCGATGAACCAGGCCAGTGTCCTTCTGAACTGCCTGCTGATCAGCCTCCAGTCCTTGCCGTTGACCTGTGGGATGCCGTCGTTGCGGCCGTGGTCGGCGCAGTAGTTGTTGATCCAGCCGACGAGGTCGTTGAGCGTGTCGTTGGTGGTGGGGTTGGACAAGGCGTCGTTGCTGCCTCGTGATACCGAGCCCACTCCGGGCCCGTTGAGCAGGCCGGCGAACAGCAGGTCGGTCTCGGGTGGCTGGAGTTGTTCCAGAACGGTGACGGCGCGGGCCGCGGGGTGGCCGATGACCCAGGTGGCTTCGACTCCGGTCGGGTCGCGTTCGCCCTTGAAGGCCAGGCTGGTGAACGTCCAGCGGTAGGCGGTGCCGCGAGTGTCGCGTTTGGTGTGCAGGCAGCCGCGTCGCAGGTGCTTGATTTCCGAGTCACGGGCGCCGCTGAGATAGGCGATCAGCGCGTAGCAGGCGATCTGCAGCAGTCGGCTCAAGTGAGCCAGACCATGGGGGACTTGGTGGTCGGACACGATGCCGTCAGTCCAGGGCTGGCTGTCCAGCATGCCGGTGATGGGAACATCGAAGGCGCTGTAGGTGGCGATGCCCAGTTCCTCGGCCGCGGCATCGATCTCCGGCCGGTAGCGCCCCAGCGTCGCGACGTGGCAGCCCAGCATGCAGGCCAGGAAGTTCATGTTCGGTCGGCCTTCGCGTCCGGGAACGGGTTCTTGCCGCTCGCGGTAGCCCTCCAACAGCCGTTCGAGCTTCTGCCGGACGCCGGTATTGATTCCGGGCGGATTGCGGCGGGAATGGTCGTGAAGCTCGCGCCAGCGCTGGTTAGCGGCGAGGATGTCAGGGCCAAAGACGTCCACGAACCGAAGGCACCACGCGATCAGCGGACCCAGCACCGGCTCTGGAATGCGGTCGGTGGCGTTCTCCACGGACCGACCGCTGGCAGGCTCGCTCCAGCCATCGACGTGCCGAGGATCAAACGGCAGACGATCAGCGGTGAGATTGTCCCGGTAGCGCCAGAGCAAGCGAACAGCGTGTCGCGCGTCGTGTCGCGCCTGGGTGTTGGCAACGGTGGCCAGCAGATAGCGCTGGTAGTCCTGAAGATCCGTGCCGGTGAGCTCAGCCAGGGCGCGGCCTGGTGGCCGCGCCTGCAACCACGCGTAAAACCGTTTGAGCTCGCCGAGAGCGCGGTGAACGGTGCTGATGCTCAGTCGGCGCTCCGCTGCTGGCAGCGGCCCGGACAGCATCGCGTAACACAGTTCCTTGCTGACCTGCCGGTAGCGGGCAGGCACGTTCTGGAAGTTCAACGCCAAGGCGTTCTGGTGTCGTTGCAGGACAGCAGGTGCCAGCGGCCAAAAATCGTCGGTGAACCGGGCGGTGTGGTCCAACTCGGCGGCCTCGCGCAGCGGTCTGGCGTGCAGGACGAACAGGGCCCGCTCGGCAGCGGTGGCCGCGGAGGTGGTCAGCGGGAGTGTCACGGGTGCTCCCAGGGGGCTTCGACGAGGTCCAGCAGGGCGTCGGAGGGCTTGTTGGAGGCGGCGCGGTCGAGCTCGGCGGGACTGAACTTGCTCAGCACGTCGTGTCGGATCGCCGCCCAGGCCGGGCCGTAACGCGCCCACCAGTCGTGTTCGGACATCTCGTGGCGGCGGTGCGCGAGGGCGTCCAGCAGCGCCAGCAGGCGGGGCAGGTGCGCGGTGGTGATCAGGCAGTTGCCGCAGTGGAAGCAGGCCAGGAACGACGATCGGCAGACGCTGCCGGTGGCCGGATGCCGTTGGGGATCGGCGCAGTGTGTCCAGGCGGTGTCCTCACCAGCGTCACCGCCGGCGGCGGCCATGCTGGTGTCGTGGGCCAGAACACGCGGGCCGCCCCCGGTAGCCCCGCATCGCCGCGCGGTGCGCGTCCAGTGCCGCTTGTTCGGCGTCGACCACGGCGTCGCTGACGATCTCGTGCGCCCACTCGATGGTGGTCGGGTCGCCGCGCAGGTAGTTACTGAACAGCACCGGGACGGTGTTGCTGCGGGCGGCCGAGGGCAAGTGTCCGCCCATCTGCCGGGTGCGGCGGACGTCGATGCTGGTCTTGAGCCGGTTGAAGTCCAGGGGGAACCGGGGCGCGACCGTGTCCTCGGTGCTGGGTTCGCCGCGCAGGTCGTGACCAGTCACCCATTGTCGCGGGTAGGCGGAATAGCCGTGCAGTGACCGGCCGAATGGGTCATAGTGCTCATCGGCGCCCTTGACCCCGGCGCGGTGGCCGCTGCGCCAGACCGACCAGACACGGTCCGAGCCACTGAATTCACGACTGCGTGCGCAGAGTTGGCGCAGCAGCAGGTAGAGCCCTCCCGGGGTGTGCAACTCGCGGCTGGCGGGTCCGATCTCCCAGGTGACGGTGTCGGTCCAGTGCCGGGCGCCGCGGCGGCGCTTGGTCAGCCGCAGCTCGACGGCCCGGCCGTCGAGAATCCGGTGCCCGACGGGCAGTTCCTTGATGGTCTCGATGTTGCGGCCGGTGACCGCAACGAGCAGCACCAGCAGCGGGGTCAGGTCCGGCATCGTCAAAAACAGCCGTTCGGCGATCTGCCTGCGCGCGGGCAGCGCCAGGTGCATCGGGCGCGGGTCGGGGGGAACCACGCCGGTCTCGGCGATGTCGGCCAGCCGGGCCGCGTCCGCTGCCTCGGCCGGGCTGAGGGTGTCCGGGGCTGTGCGATGGCGGGCCAGGAGCTGCTCACCGGCCTGGATGCGATCGCGGATGCCGACGACGTCGCGGCGGGCGGTGGTGAGCAACCGGGCCAGCTCGCGCGGCGAGTAGCCCGGTTTGCTGACGAACCGGTTGTTGTCCCAGCGCCGGTTCGCGTACTCCATCGCCGCTGGCGGGATCATCTCGTTCAGCGGCGGCAGCCGCAGCAGCTTGCCGACATCGCGGACCTCTCTGGCGGCGTATGCCTTACAGGTGGTGCTCGCGCGGTGCTGGAAGAAGCCTTCCAGATGTTCGGCGGCCAGCCGGGACGGGTCGCGGGGTGGGGCCGGCTGGCTGTCCAGGAACCGCAGCAGCCGACCGACCACGCCCCAGCCATGGCGGACCGAGGCCAAGGTCCGCAGCCGGCCGCTGGGGCCAATGCGGACCGCCCAGGCCACCGCCACCGGCTCGTGCCAGCCCGGCAGCGGCAGTTCGTCGATGCGGAACGTGCCCCGGCGGCTGTCCTCGCCGTGGAAGTCGACGCTTAGCCCGGTGTGCTCGCGGCGGACCACCGCCGGTAGTTGGTAGGAGCCGACCGGCATCGGCGCCGGGCGCCCCGCCCTAGTGCTGCCCCGCCTGCTCACCGCTGCTCACCGATCCTGGCCGTGGCCAGCGGCGCCACGGTGTCGTCGCCGATCTCCTCCAACGGCGTGTCGCGGGGGTCTTCCCACCGGTCGGGTACCAACACCATCCGGGTGACCATCTCCAGCTCGGCCAAGGAATTCAGGGAGACCTGCGTGGTAACGACCGATCGGTGACCCAATCGACGGCGCACCCAGTCCAGCGGGTCACCAAAGATCCGGGTGTAATGGCCCCGCTGTTCAGGGCTCAGCTCGGCCAACGCGGCGATGTGCCCGCGCTGGAGCTGTTCCAGGGTGATCACCGCGAAGGTGTGGCGTAGCAGATGGGCGTGCGCGCTCAGGTTCACACCCTGTTCCTGGCACCGCAGGTTGGCCTCGCGGAACAGGTCCTTCCAGGTCGGCACCGCCACAGGCAAGCCGTACTCGGACAGCCAGAACGCGGCCGGCTCCAGCCCACCCGGCCCGTCGATCAGCAGCCGCCGTCGTTCCTCCAGGTCGAGTTGGGCCACCTTGATCCGGTACACCGCGCCGCCGCGCTGGCGCTGCACCACCACCGGCCGGGCTGGGTCCTCAACCACCAGCGGGCACCGAATCCGCTGGTAGCGGCCCTCGGCTCGTGCTTGGTCGACGACGTCGGCCCGGTCGATCTCGGCGTAGCTAAGCAGATCGGCCACCACCGAGGCCGGCGCGTAGATCCAGCGCGCCGAGCCACCTTTGGCGATCGCCGGCGGCAGCCAGAACCGCTGGTAGCCACCCAACCCACGGTCCAGTGGCACCTCGAACAGACTCAACGCAGCCTGCTCGGACAGGCGCATCCCGGTACGGACCATCAGGTCACAAAAGGTGGCGTTGCGCGCCGCCCACCGCCCCCGGAACCGGGAAGCGGGCAAGCCATCCGGGCGGTAGCCACGAACGCCGACATCACGCCACCGGCGATACGACGCAGCCGGCAGCCACTCGATCCGTTCCCGGCCGGCGCCGTGGCTGTAGGTCGCGGGCGTCTCGCCCCGCTCACCACCGCGCCGGCCGACGTGCGCCGGCACCGAGCGCGTCTCACGCTGCGGAATCGGATTCACCCGCACGTTGCCGGCGCGGACCTGCCACTTGTAGAACCGGTTGACCGCGGCGACCTCGCGATCCCAAGTGGCGTCGTCGACCCGCGGGCCGTGTTCATCCCGGCGCCGCCAGATCAGGTAGGCCGTGTGATCGGCCTCGGTTACCTCCCGCCAGGACTTCCCGCCCCGACAGGACCACAGGAACGTCAGGAACGCCGCCAGGTCCCGCGCGTACCCGGCCTGGGTGTTCCACGCTGACCCGATCATCGTGGCGGACCGGAAGAACGCGTTCAGCTCGACGTCGTACTCGAACCCCGGCGAGATCAGGAACGGCGTCCGGACTGGCGTGTCGTCCTCGGCCAGCCACCGGTCCCACTCGCCGGGCAACTCGGACACGAACGGCAGCGGCATCCTTGGCACGGGCAGCTCGGCCGGGACAAAGTGCACCCGCCAACCGGCCTTGATCACCCGCGCACCGTAACGGTACCGCCACCCCACGCCCCAAGCCGGTCAGATCACGCAGAGCACGCAAACAACCCGATCCGGTCACTGTCCGACCGTGCACAAAAGGCCAGCAGCGTGTACCGGCCCACTGTGTCGCGGATCTTCGGGTCGGATCCGGACGCCGGTCCGAAGTGCCGGAAGCACTCGGTGCGGTAGGCGGTGCGGGTCAGCACGTCCAGGATCGGCCGCTCCGGCAGCCGCGACAGCAGCAGCTTCTCCAGCGTCTTCGCCGAGTCGGTCCGCTGGCGGCCCTTACGCCGCTTGAGCACTGGCTCCCCGTCCACGATGTCCAGGTCGGTGTTAGCCGGGAACCCGGCGTTGACGCCGGCCGCGGTCTCGGTGAGCTTGCGGCGCAGCTCGCCGGTGAACTCGGCGGCGCCATTCGGCAGGCCGACCTCGGCGCAGTATTCGGCCAGCAGCGGTCGGCACTCCTCCCAGCTCAGGAGCTGCTCGGTGAGATTGGCGTAGGACTCCGAGCCGTCCACGGCGATGTCGCCGGCGCGCAGCTCGGAGGCCAGGTAGGAGAAGACGCACGCCTCGAAGTGCCGGCGGACCAGGCTCGACGGCCGCCGTCGGTCGCGAACGATGTTCGTCCACGCCTCGGAGGCGAATGACAGGTCCACCGGCTCGCCCTCGGCGTGGTCGGGGATGTACTCGCCGACCCGGCGCCGGTTGGCCTTCAGGAACTCCGCCGCGTCCAGGACGGTGCGGTCGCTGGTTGTGGGCACCAGGACCAGCACGTCAAGCAGGTCGAACAGCACCGAGCGGGAGCGGCGGTAGAACTTCTCCAGGAACGGCAGGTAGTTGTCGCCGTGATAAGCGGTCACCTGCTCGTGAGCCCGCGATAGATCCTCGACGCCGCCGGCCTCGTTCAGCGTGGCCAGCACGGCGGCGCCAGTGCGCTGCCAGATCTGTTCAATCGGATCCGGCCCGGCTCCGGCCGGCTGCTCATTCTCGGACACCCCCAGGGCCTCACGGACGCCGACCAGCACGTCGCCGAACACGTCCACCAGGCGTTCGGCCTCGACTCGGCTGGCCTCGCGAAGCGCCTCGAACCGCTCCCGGGCCTGCTTGTGCAGCCGGGCCATGCGCTTGCAGAACATCGTGGCCAGCTCGTCGCGGCCGCGGATCCGGGCGGTGTGCAGCAGGCAAGCCAGCAGCACCACCCGCTTGTCGATGGCGACCTTCTTCATGTCACCGGCATCGAGTTCCTTGGCTTCCCCGGCGAAATGCGCGACCTTCGCCGTCGGCACCTCGACCATCCACCCCTGCGTCTGACCGAGTTCGTCCATCCATATCAGGTGGATCAGGTGCTCCTTGAACCGGGACAGCGACGCCGCGCCGGCCGGGCGTTTCAGATCATCGAAGCGGCTACGGCGGCTGGCCGAATCCACCCGGAGCAGGCCGAGTAGCCGTTCCCGCTCGAACGGCCCCAGCCGGGCCAGGATCGCCGCGTGGAAGCCCGCGTTGACCTCCTCGCGGATCCGCCCCGCCATCTCCTCCAACGTCGAGTAGCCGGGCAGCTCTAACCCGGCCCGCACCAGCTCCTCCAGCGCGACGTTGATCAGGTCGGCGGGGTTGTCCTTGGTCTGCACCGCGCCATGGATCGCCTGCTCGGCCAGCTTGCGGGCCTGCCCCATGTCCCGCACCACGCCAACCCGCTGACGAATCCAGGCCCGGTGCCGCTCCGCTGTCCGGTCCGACTCGTGAGCGGCCTCCACCTCGGCGCCCATCTCCAGGTAGCCACGCACATGGTCCACCACGACCACCGGCACCTCGTACAGGTCCGGGAAATACCCCAGCCGCTGAAACGATTTCAGCAGCACCACCAGCGCCAGCAGATGCTCCGCCGAGCGGGTCAGCCCCTTCGCCCACTCGATCTCACCCACGCTCGGGGTGAACAACTCATGCAGCTCGCGCGCCGTCACCGTCCTCTTGAACCGGGGGTACGCCGTACGCTCGATCGACGCCACAGCAGGGAGCCCTCCTCGCGCCCAGCCCCCCAGCAACACGAAAACGGCCCACGAATAGCCGCCGTCGCTACAACGTCGACACGCTTCCCGAGGTCACGGCCCGAGCCCAAGATCTACGGCGGGTTTCCGGCGTACTCTCCTCATCCCCGCTGCTCGTCCGTGCCCGCCACCACCGTGACCACCCGGGCATCCTCGACGTGCTCGTCCACCTCGACGCACACCATCACCGGCATCTCGAAACGCACCCAGCGTCGCGCCATCACTCGCCTCCGGGGCTCCATTCGGCCCACGCCGCCATGGACCCGACGGGCGAGACAGTAGCGCTAGATCCACAGCAGCAAAGCCACTGAAGTTACCCGCCAGTAGAATTGCCCCTGGATGCAGCTACCCAAGCAACGGGCCAAAAAGGGGCCGGTGTAATGTTTGTCAGACCGCCCCCGGTGTCCGGTACGGTTGCGGCCTGAACGTGGGCGAGATCTACGCCTTGTTCAATAAGCGTCACGATGATGGTGGCTTGCATGTCACCGTGGATGGGTCAGTGCAGAATTCGATGTGCAAACCGCGATTCTCCATGGTCGCATGCGGCTTTGAGCTGACAGCGCGGCTGCATTGTCCTAGTCTTTGATTTTCATTGGTATCGGCATTGGTGGGTACTAGCCGCACAACCGACCTGAATAAGCATCGCCGGCGCCGACGTGCGCGCGCTTAAGCTCCTAACCGCAGGCCCGGGAAGGCAAACAGTTTATTGAAGCCGTCATCACCGAGATGGTGCTGGTCATGCGCCCCGAGAACCGCATCGCCGCTTTAGCAACGACCGGGCAAAGTGATGCGTCGACCGAAACGGAGGTTTGTCCGTCATATGCTGCCAGGCAGCAGCCCGGCGCGCTGAGCACCTGACGGCCAGGGTCCGGGGGAACTCATCAGGATCACAAAGCGGTTGGACAGGTAGAGAGTCCGCCACTTGGGTTATCCGCGATAACCTCGCAGGGACTGCAAGATGCGCTCGAGTATTCCCGTGCGACTAGTACGACAGCCGCAGAGTGTGATCTCAGCCGGCGTGTCGTGATCATGGCGGCAGTCGCTATGTGATCAGCTTCGAGTGTGATAGATCTTGAAACTGACGCGGTGGTCGCCTCCTGGACGGTCGTCGATGATCGCTTGGTCCGCTGGCAGGCCGGGTTCGACGGGTTGTTTGCGGTGCTCGCAGGGCGTTTTGCGCAGGTGGAGTCGCGGCGCCGGGCGCGGCTGTATCTGCTGGGGTTGCTCTCGGGTGTGGAGCGGAAAAATTCGTGGAGCATCGCCGAGCACGCTGGTGAGCTCAGCCCGGACGGGATGCAGCGGTTGCTGAACTTCTATCGCTGGGACGCCGATGCGGTCCGCGATGACCTCTGCGGCTACGTGCTGAGCAACCTTGGTGATCCCGCCGGGGTGGTGGTCGCGGATGAGACCGGGTTTCTCAAGAAGGGCACCAAGTCTGCCGGGGTGCAACGCCAATATTCGGGTACCGCCGGCCGGATCGAGAACTGCCAGCTCGGCGTGTTCCTCACCTACGTGTCCCCGGCGGGGCGGGCGCTGATTGACCGCGAGCTGTATCTGCCCACGACGTGGACCGACGACCGCGACCGGTGCGCCGAGGCCGGAATCGGCCAAGACGTAAAGTTCGCCACCAAACCCGAGCTGGCCAGGCGCATGCTGCAACGATTGCTCGTTAAGCATGGCCGGGCCGCGGTGCCGTGGTTCACCGCGGACGAGGCTTACGGCGACAACCCCGGGCTGCGGGCCTGGCTCGACGACCAAGACCTCAATTACGTCATGGTGGTGTCCTGCGATGCCCGGTTTGCCACCCCCCACCGGGCCGCGCCGGGCCGATGAACTCGCCGCATCGGCACCCCAACGCGGTTGGCAACGTCTCTCGTGCGGCCCGGGCAGCAAAGGACACCGGCTGTATGACTGGTTGCTTGTCGATCCCGGCGCCGATGAGCACCTGCTGCTGGTGCGTCGCTCGATCACCAAGCCCAGCGAGCTGGCCTACTACATCTGCCACAACCGCACGCCAGTACCGCTCGCCGAGCTGGTCCGGGTCGCCGGATCCCGGTGGAGCGTGGAGGAAACCTTCCAGTTCGCCAAAAACGACACTGGCCTGGACCACTACCAGGTCCGCCGCTACGACGCCTGGTACCGGCACATCACCTTGTCCCTGCTCGCCGCCGCGTTCCTCGCCGTCACCGCCCACACCGAACAACTCCACGATCAAAAGGGGACGCCGCAGGCAGCACCAAGCAGCTCATTCCCTTGTCCTGCAACGAAATCCGGCGCCTGTGGGCCACCCTGAGCCACCCCCTCCACCCGCGCCACCACACCCACCACTGGTCCACCTGGCGACGGATCCACCAAACCCGCGCGAAACAAAGCCACTACCAGCGACAACGCCTCAAATATCACAAGCTGCGGCTGTCGTACTAGACCCGGATTTTGGGTTTGTCTTTTACCGGTGACCTCGCGCAAAGACATTACAGGACATACGTTCATTCGTACGAACGTTGCCAAATGGCCCTAAGCGACAATCCCCGCAGAACGCTCTAAGATGGGCCGTTTGAGTGGCTAAGCAACTAAAAAATTCACGTTCAGTGATCGGACGACTCCAAGCGACAACCCAGGTGGGGGGTTACCCATTTGATGTTGTGAGCGGTATGTTCAGGCAATAAGGTGTAAGTAGGAAAGAGGGGGTGCAAGAGAAAAGCGTGCCCCAAAGCGCTTTGGCGGGTAACGGTTAAGAGGGGTTCGCGCGTATCGCTGGCTGATGGTCCTGTGGCCATAGTTGGGGCGCGCACTAGGGCGACAGAAATCTGCGACTGCAGAGTTCGCCGCCATATCTGACACCGGAGGGTTTCAGCTTACCGGGATCCTTCCGGCCGCCTCGATGCACTGCCTGATCGAAGGTATTCCGCAGGGCGATGGACAGGGACGGTTTATGGCCCTCTCACCCAGTGTAGGTACTGCGCTTCCGTTATCTGCTGCACAGCAGGAGATCTGGTTCGCCGAAGAACGGTGGGGCACGCGCAACTGGGTTTATAACATTGGCGAATATCTCACCATCGAAGGTCCGGTTGATCCAGCGGTGTTCGAGGCCGCGCTGCGATGGGTGGTCGACGAGGTCGAAGCCTTACACATCCGCCTTAATACCACTGAAGACGGGCCGCGGCAGATTTTCCAGCCGAAGCTGGAGTGGTTGATGGCTTTTATTGATGTCAGTGACGACGCTGACCCCGCTGCGGCCGCGCACGTCTGGATGACTGCCGATCTCGCCCGGCCGATGGATCTGGTGCACGGCCCGTTGTTTCTCTATGCGCTGATCGAGCAAGGGCCTCGGTGTTTCATGTGGTATCTGGTCTATCACCACATTGTGATGGACGCAAACGGCTACTCTCTCGTGGCGTACCGGATGGCGCAGGTGTACACGGCGCTCGTTACGGAGCGGCCCTGTCCTGGCAATGGATCTGGCTCGCTGCGGGCGCTAGTCGACAACGATAGAGTTTATCGTGAATCCGAACAGTACACTCACGATCGAGCATATTGGTTAAAACGTTTCGCCGACCATCCAGAGCCGACCAGGCTGGTGGCTCGTTCATCGTCCGCGCCTGAGCATCAGGTGTCTCAGATGAGCTGTTTATCACCGTTGAGCATGGATATCTTGACGGCAGTGGCGCACCGGACCGGGGTGCGTTGGTCGCGGGTTGTAATTGCTGCAACTGCACTGTGTGTGCACCGTCTTACCGGTGCCCGCGATGTGATTCTGGGATTTCCGGTCACCGCCGGGAAGGGATGGGTCAGCCGTCGGGTCCACCCGGGCATAAATCCCCTACAGTTCCGCTGTACCGAAAGGCTCTGAAAGATGTCTCGCGCGAACAGTCGACCTATCAGCGCCGTATTGATTGGCGAGAATTCCCTTCTCGTCGAATGCGCGAGAGTTTTACTGAAGCGCGATCACCGCATTTGCGGGGTCGTGTCATCAGATTCTTTTATTCAACGGTGGGCTTCCGGCGAGGGAATACGTGTCAGTCATGTTGGGCCGAACCTCATAGAGTTTCTGGCGGAACAACCTTTCGACTATTTGTTCAGCATCGTCAATCCACGGATACTTCCCGCTGCGGTACTGTCGCTGCCCTCCGGTCTCGCGATCAACTTTCATGACGCGCTGCTGCCAAGAGACGCTGGTGTTCACGCCACTACCTGGGCTGTACTTGATCAAGTTACTTGCCACGGGGTGACCTGGCATATCATGACAGCACAGGTTGACGCCGGTGACCTCCTAGTCCAGCGCTCGATCCCGATGAGCCTCACCGACACCAGCTACACCCTCAACGTGAAGTGTATGCAGGCCGGGATTGAATCCTTTGTAGACCTTGTTGACGGCCTGGCGTCTGGACAAGTGACTCGGACCGCGCAGGACCTGCGCCGCCGTACTTACCGTGCCCGGAATGAACGCCCTCGTGGTGCGCTGACCATCTCATGGCGCCAGTCGGCTGAGGACATCGACGCTTGCGTCCGGGCCACCCAGTTCGGGCCACACCCCAACGAGTTCGGCACTGTCAAACTCGCTGTCGGAACAGAGTGGGTGATCGTGGGCGCGACGACGGTGATCAAGCGACGATCCACCGCGCCCGCAGGGAGCATCCTCGCGGTCACCGAGGAAGGAATCACAGTCGCGACGGTGAGCCGCGACCTGTTCCTGGCTGGCCTTAAATCGATGTGCGGAGCTGCGATCGCCGCCACTGATTTAGCACTGCGCCCGGGCCATCGGCTATCCGAACTGGGCCCCGAACATGTCGATGCGCTGACTGTCGCCTACCGCCACGCTGTGTCCCATGAGCGGTACTGGGTCGAGCGTCTGGCTGAGCTCAAACCATTAGCCTTGCCGTTATCCGGGTCTATCGGATCACCAGATGACCATGGTGTATTTCGGGTCACGATCCCCGAGTGGATCACCGCTCTACCTGCACCTGACGAGGCTGTTTTGGCAGCACTGCTGGGATTCCTGACACGAGTGACCGGAGAAATAGGGTTCGACGTGGGCCTTCGCCAGGCACACATAGCCGGCGTGCTGGGTGCGGTGTTCGCCTCTACGGTCCCCTTCCGCGCTCCCATCGCCGGTGGGAGCTTCCCCGACTACTGCCGTGAAGTTAGCAGGCGACTGCACTCCACTCGTGCTCATGGCAGCTATTCCCGTGACATCACCACTCGCTACCCGCTCTTTCGTACTGCACACGCACGACCCCAGCGGTTGCCGATCACGGTCGAGTTCGTCGACGATCTCGCCGATCCGGCCACGCTCGACCCCGAGACCACTCTGGTGATGCGCATCACGCGCACTGGGCAGGAATGCGATTGGCGATGGGCTAACAGCCCAATCGGGCTGCTCCGTAACAGCTTCACCACATTCCTTGACCGACTACGCACCCACGACCCGAACCAACCAATCAGCCGCATTGACCTACTCACCGCGGATGAACGCGCTCAATTACTTATCAACTACACCACCACCGCATCGATCCCGGTAGCGTGTCTGCCGGGGTTGTTCGAAACGCAGGTGGCGGCCACCCCCACCGCGATCGCGGTGGTCTGTGGGGATATCACGTTGACCTATCACGAGCTCAACACCGCAGCTAACCGCCTGGCCCAGGTGTTGATCGCCCGCGGGA
>Ga0213881_10000450_pt1 | contig 27412 bp, 24 predicted proteins | sample BarmaccoBMER_R08_FD_160104 | JGI IMG/M metagenome (GOLD analysis project Ga0213881, IMG submission 160104) | Barbacenia macrantha exposed rock microbial communities from rupestrian grasslands, the National Park of Serra do Cipo, Brazil - ER_R08 ... | reverse complement strand
CTACAAAAAGTTTGACATTGTTTTTTAACTCATACAATCCATCATAGGAACATCTTGCCCCAAATTGAGATCTGTATAGTTTCAAATAAAAGTGCTTATCCACGCTCCGTTTGGTGTTGCAGCCTATGAGTCATTTAAATATTTTAGTCGCCATTGCAATTCTTTAAAACGATACGTTCCTGCCTAACACAGATAACATTTGCCAATATCTACATCGGGATCGCTCAAGGTGCGTTTGAGGCTGCCAAGGAATATACAACAGAAAAGACAAGACCTTGGCTAACTTCTGGGGTGGATAGTGCAAATCAAGATCCTTATATCTTGCAGCATTACGGTGATATGTGGATCGATCTACAGGCAGCAACTGTTTTAGCAGATCGGGCTGGGGAATTGTTGCAAGTGGCATGGGCAAAGGAATCAAAACTTACTGCACAAGAGCGTGGGGAATGTGCAATTGCGATCGCAACAGCCAAAGTAGCAGCGACCAAAGTGGGATTAGATATTACCAGTCGCATGTTCGAGGTCATGGGTGCTAGAGCAACGGCTGGACAATATCGCTTTGACCGCTACTGGCTCAATCTTCGCACTTTTAGCCTTCACGATCCAATAGATTATAAAGTGCGTGCCGTTGGTAATTGGGCTCTCAACGGTGAGTTACCAATCCCTGATTTTTATTCATAGAAGGGCACGAATGATGCTATGCAGTCTAACCAGCAACTGCCTTTCCCGTAGTTAAAATTAGTTTACAAACAGCTTCTGAGATGAGTTTCTAAAACTGGTGAGAGAAATTATTGAGGATTGTCCAAGACTGAACTGTAGGCTTGCGGCTCTGTGAGGCGGTGTTGTATATTACCCCGTCGAGCCTTTGCAATCTCCTGATAAACCTTCTTGCGAGCCAGATTGACACTGCCCAGGGGTTCGTGTTCAGGGAGAGTATGCCAGGGCGTGAATGACAGCCCCTCATCCAGCCGCTTCCGCTCCTCGAAGTCAAATTTCTGAGCTGGAATTTTGACGGTTGCCAGTTTGATAAATGGTGAATCCTGCTCTTGCCACTCTTGCATTGGGTCTTCAATGGGCGTTTTCTCATCGTCAACATAGAGCTGCACTAGGAAGTCAAAGGTGGCATCTAGCCCATCTTCTGACAGATATTTGACCATTGCCTCGCGTAAGTAAGTCTCTGAAGTAGGGGTTGAACCCGGAGTATCTGAGGAGTGAGGTTTTATAGAAAACTTAATGACTTGAGATCCCAATTGATAAGGAGTCGTACTCCAATATTGGACCAGTAACGGATTGGCAACTTGCTTGCTAGTGATCGCTTTAATGACTTCAAACGTGAGGGCTAGCGATCGCAACTCTTCTTCATTTGCCTGCCCCACACTGGCTTTCGTCAGGTTGGCAAATCCTTGGGCATCGCGCACAATGAAGATTGGATGATTAATCAGCAGAAAGTCCTGGGTTTCCTTCTCAACATCCAGCACCTTTTCACCCTCTACCTGTAGAAGTTTGATGGCAAGTGCTCGAATATCGGGATCAAGATCTGACCTGAGCTTGCCGCGCTTCTCTGCCTCGGATGCACTGGAGAACCTTGCCCAAAGAGAGTAGGTCTTGGGCTGGGCAAAGATACCTACTTTCAACGATTCAGGAATCTTGTCCTCAACTTTAAACTCTCCCCAAACTAAGCCGTGACTTTTAGGATGATCTTTTCGCAGATCTGGCCCCTTCTGGGCTTGAACGTTGAGATCGATGTTCAAGATAGTATCGGTCGCAGCTTCCTGTGCAGCAGCAGATAAATTGGAATCGCTCATTGCTCTTTATCCTTAGTTGCAAGATAATGCGAGTGTTTCAATCACTACGCTTACCCGAAGTTGGAGCTTACAAGTCTTACCCACTCGCTATAAAGTCGCGCAGTGACAGGCAATTCAAAAACCACAGATCCAAAAATTACGTTAACTCGCTTGGTATGCTGTGCTTTAGATTTACGTAGTATAATCTCACGGACAGATGCAAAAAGCAAGTTAGAAGAGAGCAAAACCAACCTTATCAAACGCTATTAAAGTTCTGGATTACCGAGAAACCTTCTGAATCCGAAGAAAGATTTCCTGGTCTGAGGCAGAAGAGTACTCGCATTCCCGCAGACTGGGCTGCCCTTAGCTCAGCCGCTACATCTGAAATAAACAGAATACGAGCAGGGAGGATCTTAATGGTTTGGGCAATTTTGTGGTAGCTGTCTGCCTCTTTTTTCGGTCCCATTTCTGTATCAAAATAACCACTCAAAAAGCCTGTCAAATCTCCGACTTCGGTGTATCGAAAGAGAAGCTGTTGTGCCTGCACGCTCCCCGATGAGAAGATAAACAACTTTTTGAGTGCACTTGTCCAACGTTCAAAGGCCGATTTGACATCGGTAAAAATTTGCGAACGCAGCGTCCCATCCCGGTAGCCCTGTTCCCAAATCTTTCCCTGCAAAGACTTCAGTCCCGTAGACTTCCTATCGATTGAAATCAAGTAGTCAATATAAGGAACTGCTCCGGAAGTTTGGTTATCCTTCTTCCACTCTGGTACAGAGAGATCCTGAGCAATATCAGCTTCATACTCTTGCCATAAACGTTTCAGATCTGCTTGCACCGGGATATCCTGTGCATGAGCTTGCAGAAAAGACTCTACGTGCACTCGGGCAAACGGAAACAAGATCCCCAAAACATAATCAACCGGAGTCGTAGTTCCTTCTATATCTAGCAATATGGCATCTACGCAATCAGAATTAGTCATGATTCAAGTCAGAAAGGCGGAACAAGCCGACAAACCCTTTGTCTCTCACTTAGAGCAGGCATATTGGAACAAACATGCTTTTACTGCATGGGGAGAATGGCGTGACGAACGATTTGAAGAGGTCTGGACGGACAACGGCTACGAAATCGTTCTCTTAAATGATGTGCGCGTTGGTCTATTTAGGGTCAGTCGGCAAGGTGTCTCACTCTATAATAAATGCAATCCATGTCACGTCAGCATATCGCAATTTTGGGATTGGGAAGTGGATTCTTAGCTACATAGAAGCACGGGCAAAGCTCTTACATCTATCACAGGTCAAGCTAAGAACGTTCTATACTAACCCTGCTAGACGGTTATATCTACGTCATGGGTTTCAAGATGTGCTTGTAGACAAGAACTGGGCTTTTATGGAGAAAAAGCTTTAGCGAACACACTCAATTTGTCCTCCGTCACAAAGTTGTTGACAAATCAATGCTCAGAGTAAGTCTGTTACTCATAGAACACGAGCGTTCGTAGCTCAATGCTCTCGCGTGCAGGAGCATCAGCGAGACTGGTGGGATCGTCAAAGGCAGAGTGGGCAGAAAACCTCGCTCTACCGTCTTCCTCAGAGTCGAAACACTTGATCAATAGCGCCTGATCTCGGTGCATCAAGGGAAAGTAAAACCATTGGTGGTCTGAGTTGTAGGTGACTCCGTAGGTTTCACCAACTCGATCGGGATACACCAAGTCGCTTGCTACCCAATCTGTAGGCGCAATGCTGCGAGCATCACAGACTGCTAAGGGAGACTCCTGAATCGGACTCGCGATCGCTCTCCACACGTTAATGATGCCAAATCGATTTTTCAGTAAAGCATCTGGGTTATCTTCGCCAATCCGATTCAACACCCAGCGCCCGCGACTATAACCAGAGTTGGCAGTATAGTCGTTATGGACGCGCTTTCCCGGCTCTCTAATGGTGTTAATTCCGGGTTGCGAGCGCTGAGCGTTACGCACTACATGGTCAAAGACCACTACTCTAACAGCATCTGTTTGCTCCTTAACAAACTGTTCGGCTTCCGGATAGTAAACTCGTTGTACCTCATCATCATCGTAAAAGTCCTGCACCGCAGTCTGATAATCCGCCAGGGCAAACCCTTCTCGATCGGGGGAAAACTCAGAGGCGATCGATCTCCCATCAAAGATTGGTACAGTATGCACGTCAGGAGTTGCGCTGCGTTGAGGCGTGGCTGAAGCTGGTATGTAGGCGTAATTGATAGGCTTCTCCTTAGGACGAACAATATATGTCAGATCTGCCTTAACATACGGCAGTTCCGCAAAAATGGACTTATTTAGAACTTGACTGTGTTGACTCATAGGTAGCATCCTCATTTTCACAACAATTCAATCAGCGCTAAGAAAGCATGAGTTCTACTGTCCCTTTGGCTTCGTGCTTCACAACAGTTGGTTATTTGCTGTAGAACCATGCCTCCTCAATCAATTGCATTTTAAGTGGATTATGCTCGCTCCTTTAGAGAGAGGTTGACAGTGATGAAACTTAAAACTACAATAAACCGATAGAGATTGTGTATTTTAAGTTAGTATCTCACAGCTAACTCTAAAACACAAGCTTGAGTTTGGCTATTTTACATCTAGTAGTTGATGTTGCTAGACTTACGGCAAAATTAGTCTCTACCTTTCTCGCTCAACGATTTTACAAGTATGTCGTATCAACCTCATCAACTGCCGAAATAGATCGGGTTATTACTACTCTCCAATTAGTCATCACACTCGTGCCCCCTATCGAAGCACAATGAATAATCTTTTATTGACCCTGGTTCTCTCATTCATTATTAGTTTGTGTACGGCCGCAGTGTTAACAGCAGTGTTCTAGCCTCCATTGGCTGCTAATCTATTGGCTACTTATTAATTCTCTTCTGAATTAATAGAAGAAAAATAATAGTTATGAAATCAAACATGTACTAAATTTCACGGTGTCAGAAGGGAGATTGATCGTGAAAAATAATCAAATAGAAAGTCACACCACTAGGTTGTAGATAAGTGGTGTGACGGCAAGTATGGAGGTAAATGTCAAGTGTTAGACTTGTGGTTTCAGCGATATACCTAAATATTATTTCTCAGTACCTTCTTTTGTCTGTCATCGAAAGCACATTAACCAACTTTTTCAAGCAATCAACTTTACCTCGTTTCTCATGGAAGTAGCGGTGAGTACCTAAGGGAAATAGTCTTACCATCTGACTATTTGTTGTATAATACAGTAAACCAACCAATTTACAGCAGTTAATTGTTTTTAGAGTTGTTCCTGTGTTGTTCTTTGGGTTGTGGAAGCGGAACAGACTGAATTTATAAAATTTTAGTTCGAAGGCTTTAAACTGATGTGGTTAAAGATTTCAGAAGCTAGTTTCTCTTGTTCCACTTCCACATTTCATCAAGTTCCACTTAAGCTATGAGAGTAGGAAGATCTCATGAACAATTGCCCTTGCTGCACTGGAAACCTGTTGCGTCATGTCCGTAGCTCTAAAATCTATTGGTTCTGTCCAAATTGCTGGCAGGAAATGCCAAATCTAACTTCTGCGACTCAAGGGTTTGCCGGAGACGGCTCCGGCACGGCGGATAAAGGCGAAGCGTTTTCCATTGCTCCCGGAGGTCGCCTCCGGGCGGACGATAAAGCCTGTGGGAGACCCGCAGGCAACGTCCTTGAGAATGGCGGGGTCGATGCGATCGACCCCAACCGCCTCAACTTCCTTAAGCAAGCTAAAAGCAACAAAGAATTAGTAATCAAAGTCACCGCCACCTAGACCACCCGGGCCTGGTCCAGCAGGAGCTGTTTCCTTGGGTTCTGGCTTATCGACCACGATCGCTTCAGTGGTTAGCACCATGCCTGCGATCGATGCTGCATTTTGCAACGCTGAACGGGTCACCTTAGCTGGGTCAACAATTCCTGCTGTGAACAAATCAACAAACTCACCTGTGACAGCATCGTACCCCACATTAAAATCTTTTTCTCTAATGCGCTCAGCAATCACGGCACCGTTTTGACCAGCATTCTCAGTAATTCGCTTCAGGGGTGCCGCAAGCGCTCTGGACACAATCAAAGCTCCTGTTAGCTCTTCGCCTGTCAAATTAGCGTTCGCCCAGGTTTCCAGAGCAGGAGATAGGTGAACTAGAGTTGTCCCACCTCCAGGAACAATTCCTTCTTCAACTGCGGCTCTGGTAGCGTTGATAGCATCTTCCAGGCGCAGCTTCCGGTCTTTCAACTCCGTTTCGGTAGCGGCACCGACTTTTACCACCGCAATCCCACCCGACAGCTTCGCCAGTCGCTCTTGCAGCTTCTCTTTATCGTAGGAAGATTCAGTTTCTGCAATTTGACGACGGATTTGCTCAACTCGTGCTTTCACAGCCGCTTCATTGCCATCGGCAATGATGGTGGTGTCATCCTTGGTAATCGTTACCCGACGAGCTTTGCCAAGCTGATCGAGCTTAGTTGCATCTAACCTTAAACCCGCATCCTCTGTAATCAACTGCCCCCCAGTTAGCACCGCAATATCTTCCAAAATAGCTTTGCGGCGATCTCCAAACCCAGGCGCTTTCACAGCAGCCACGTTTAACACACCCCGCAGACGATTGACTACTAGCGTTGCCAGTGCCTCTTTCTCAATGTCTTCTGCCAGAATCAGCAAGGGGTGACCTGAGCGAGCAACCTGCTCCAGCACGGGCACAAGATCTTGAACCAGGGCAATCTTTTTATCTGTGATCAGCAGGAACGGCTCATCCAGCACTGCTTCCAGTCGTTCGGTATCCGTCGCAAAATAGGGAGAAATATAGCCCTTGTCGAAGTTCAGTCCTTCCGTCACTTCCAGTTCAGTGGTGACAGATTTACCTTCTTCCAGGGAAATCACACCCTCGCGCCCAACCTTCTCCAAAGCCTCAGCAATCAGGGCACCTACCTCTTCATCATTTCCAGCGGAGATGGCAGCGACCTGGGCGATTGACTTAGAATCTTCGATTGGACGCGCATGTTTTTTGATCCTATCAACTAAAAACCCAGTGGCTTTGTCAATCCCACGCTTGAGTTCGATCGCATTCGCCCCCGCGGTTACATTCCGCAAGCCTTCTTTGACAATAGCTTGAGCCAGAACTGTTGCCGTTGTCGTACCATCTCCAGCAGCATCGTTGGTCTTGGAAGCAGCCTGACGGATCAGAGCTACACCCGTGTTTTCAACGTGGTCCTCCAGCTCAATCTCTTTGGCAATAGTGACTCCATCATTAATAATTTGGGGAGCGCCGAACTTCTTCTCTAGAACAACATTACGACCCTTCGGACCCAGTGTTACCGCCACAGCTTCCGTCAGGGCATCGATACCCTTTTCCAGTGCGCGACGAGCATTTTCGTTGTAGATGATGCGTTTAGCCATAGTTTGACCTTGGATTTTGAATACTCTTTTAGCTGTCTGACGAAATAAGTTCTTCCCAAGTGAGAGGATCGCTAAATGACTGTCCCGACTGCGAGGAAGTATTTATAAGCTGTTTCTTAGAGAGCAGTAGTGCTTTGACACTGATAACAATAATTAGAGGTGTAAGGATGAGTAAATAAAGAGCCGGGATAATTAAGAATATAAGCCAATGCAGCAGCCACCGATAAACTGCTAAGGACTGCCTTCGTAAATTTTTGATAACAGGAATTGTTGTGTAGCGATGTTCGATAGAGTTCACCATTGTTTTTATTTCTCGACTTCTACAATCTTTGAACCCGCCTTGCAGTAGTTGTGCCTGAAGGGCAAGTAGAAACCTAAAATTGCACAACTATGAGGGATAGCGGATTTGAATAGTCCGGTAATTACGGTAAGCCTATAGCTTTACCGTAGATTAAGTACCCATCTTGTCACAATCAACTTAAAAAAGCAAGTACTAAACAGATTTATCTTCTTCTAGTGAACCCAGTCGTCGCATCTTAGGAGAGAGCAATGCAATGGTCAGGACAACCGCGATCGTACCAATTCCGCCTCCCACAACTGCAAGAACTGGTCCAAATAGCGCCGATACCAAACCCGATTCAAAACCGCCCAACTCGTTTGAGGCACCGAGAAAGACACTATTAACCGCAGAAACTCGACCGCGCAAATGGTCGGGCGTACGAATCTGTACTAGCGTGTGGCGGATGATCACACTGATATTGTCAAATGCACCACTCACCGTCAGCATCAACACCGATAGCCAAAACGAGCGCGAGAGCCCAAAGATGACTGTTGCCACTCCAAACCCTGCTACAGCCCATAGCAAAGTCTTGCCAGCTCGCTGAAGCGGCGGCATATGAGCTAGCCCAATTGCCATGCCGATTGCTCCAATTGAGGGAGCAGCTCGCAGCCATCCTAGTCCGGTTGGTCCGACATGCAAAATGTCTCTAGCAAAAATCGGCAGCAGCGTTACGGCTCCTCCCAGTAAGACGGCAAACATATCGAGGGTGATCGCACTCAGAATAATTGGGTCATGCCGAACAAACTGGATGCCTCCTGCCAGGGTTTTGAGAGAGGGTGCTTTCGCTAAACGGGCTACGGGTTTGCTAGCAATCAGGGCAATCAAGCCAAACCGCGCGATGGACAGAATGGCATCAAAAATATAGACATCGGTCGCTCTGTTCTGGACGGCAATCATTACGCCTCCTAAAGCAGGACCAATTACCGTAGCCAGCTGAAACGCGCTGCTGCTCCAGGTTGCCGCATTGCTAAAAATAGACATTGGTACAAGAGTAGGCAGAAATGAATCGCTGGCTGGTTGGTTAAAGGCTCTTGCGATGCCAATGAGAAACAGACAACCATAGATCAGCGCGATCGACCCTTGCGTGTAAGAAAGGATTGCTAACAAGAGCGAACCGATAGCTAGCATCAGCTGTGTATACATAACTGTGAGCTTGCGCTCAAATCGATCTGCTACATGACCTGCAAGCAGGGTCAGCGCAAACACCGGAATCACCTGAACCAGTCCGACTCCTCCCAGCACCAATGCGCTTGATGTGCGTTCGTATAGCTCCCAACCAATTGCTACACTCTGCATCTGATAGCCTGTCACTGAAAGCACATATCCAATGAAAAACAAACGATAATCGCGGAACCGCAGTGCGGCGAAAGGATCGTGAGGTTGCAAATGGGACATAGTAATTCTAGTAGCCCGTGGTTTTGTCCACTACGTTGCGTAGCGGCTGTCCACTTTGGTATCGGTGTAGATTGTCGATAAATAGATCAATGGTGCGTTTGGCAACGTGAGGAGTCATGCCAGAACAGTGCGGAGTGACAAATACATTCGGCAGAGACCAAAAGGGACTGTCGGGCGGCAGTGGCTCCGTGTAAAAGGTATCTAGTGCGGCTCCAGCAATCCAATCCTCACTCAGGGCTTTAAGTAGGGCAGGTTCATCCACAACTGCACCTCGTGCAATGTTGATCAAGTAAGCGTCAGAATGCATGGCACGCAGCGCTGCTTCATCGAATAAGCCTTGCGTTTCTGGCGTGAGCGGTGTGGCAATCACCACATAATCTGCTTCGGGGAGGAGCGATCGCCATTCATTTGCTCCAACAACCTTTTCAAATCCAGGAAGCAACTGGGGTTGGCGACGAGAACCCCACACACGCATCTCAAATGCACTGGCACGTTGGGCGATCGCTTGTCCAATGCTGCCTGCACCAATAATCAGCAGCGATTTCCCTTCTAGCTCTTGTATAGGCAGATTGATGCTTCTTTTCCAATTGCGGTCTGCTTGCAGTTGATGTAGCTTTGGCAGCAGCTTGACGTGGTTGAGCATATACGCCAGCACAAACTCAGCGATTGGAGTGGAAAATGTCCCGGCTCCATTGGTTAATGTGATGTCACGTTCCAGAAATTTAGGGGTAAGAATGTGATTAACTCCGGCACTCGGCGTTTGCTGCCAGCGTAACCTAGGAGCAGCTTCTAGCACTTTATGTAGTGTGTTAGGCTTGAGGTAAAACCAGTTGAGATACACCTCGGCATTGCTCGGATCACTCTCAAAGTCGCCGTTGGTATCTGCCCATGCTACTTGGACATTGGGAGGTAACTTTGGCTTCAGTTCATCCTTAAACTCGGTTGGTAGAATCAGTTTCATAAGTTACCGAATAACGCTCTATAAAATCAAGTAGTTAAATAACTATTTTATGATAGGTCAAGTCGAATAGGTGCAAAACGAATTAGCCTCTGGAAAATTAGCGCCAAGAAGTCAAGACTATATTACTCGTGTTCAATTAGGCTGGAACAACTTTACGCTTTCCTTGAGCATATCGGCTCTGTGGTCGTTCCAGTCCATCCAACTTAGAAGTTTGCTGAGGCAACACACCGCTAATCGTCAAGAAGTGGTATGCACTCTTGAACGTTGCTAGCGAAAACAGTTGGATCGTGAGTCGCTATCAAAGAAGGACAAACGCAAATATGGGTAAATTCAACTGTAAGCAAGTATCGGAATTTAGTGTTGAGGGACGATTTCTCGGCTTTGGGTTTGAGAATGGCTATAAGAAGTATCTGCGGCTAGCAACTTCAGAGGGCGAATATAGCATCAAACTCTGTAAAGATTTACGGGCTTCCAGGAATCTATGCTTGCATCCCAGTGATTGGATTCAGGTTGTAGGAGAAAAAAAGCTCGATCTAAAAAGCGGTAAACTCAAACTTAAGGCAGAGCAAGTGGTAATTGTGACAGTTCCTTGCCCTGCACCAGCCAGCCTCTCGGTCGAAGCGATATCGACTAAAACTAAAGTCAGTATTTTGGTTTGTCAGAAATCTGATTGTATGAAGCGAGGTGGTAAAGCGGTCTGCCAAGCTTTAGAGGTCGGTTTAAGTGCTCGCGGCATGGAAGATCGAGTGGTAGTTAGAGGAACAGGCTGCATGAAAAAATGCTCATCAGGACCGAACCTAGTCATGCCAGATAAAAGCCGCTATAGCCGAGTTACCCCTGGACAAATTCCTGGATTACTCGATAAGCATTTTGTGAAGAGCGAAAGTCAAGTTACCCAAGAAGTATATCTTGCAGAGTCTGTAAAGGTGCCTACGGAGGGCTTTGCTGACAGTTGCTTCTAGTGCTGAACATAGGTGGTGTTTTGAGTATAAACAGTCATCTTTTCCAGACTTATACTCACTTTATACTCAAATAAGCCGAAATTTATGAAAAAAAACCCTCACTTGCTTGATAGAGGGTTAGTTCAAACTATTATCCGTTAAGTTTAGCTGAACCCTTGTCTAGAGAGGCTTTTGAGTCTGTTCCTTCGAGAGGCGGCACCCAGATTCGAACTGGGGGATAAAGGTTTTGCAGACCTCTGCCTTACCACTTGGCTATGCCGCCAGAATATAGTTTGACTATTGTAGCAGCATTTCCATTGGAAATTTTGCCTTCCCCAAGTGATAGAAGATATATAACAGGGTATCGGACTTATCCCTTCCTTGGGATGTAACCGACAAAATTCTGTCTGTAATCGCAGTCACATGCCAACCAAGTGTCAGATCGCCAAGGTAGCTATTCATTCAAAGCTAGTGTCAGTAGATATCACAGTTCACCATTAGTTTAATCTGTAAATCTAAAGAGAAAAGCATTTTTTCTGAGCAAATCAAAACATCAAGACGAAAACTAGAGTTGGCAACTATGAATCAAGTCTCTCCTTTATTAGTCGCTCAAGTCACAGACATGCATTTGTTTGCCGATAAAGATGGGGAACTGCTGGGTATCCCGACTACCCAGTCCTTCCAAGCAACCATACAGCGGTTACTTTCCTTACGGCCTCAACCAGACTTGCTGCTGCTAACAGGAGACTTGTCCCAAGATGGTACACCCAAATCTTACGAACATATACAAAATCTACTGAGCCCACTATCACTTCCTACCTACTGGCTGCCTGGCAATCACGACTGCTTGAAAACTATGCAGCAGGTGTTAAACCAGGTACCATTTTCTCCCTGTAAGGCTTTTGAGCAGAATGGCTGGCAGTTTATCCTACTCAACTCTAGTGTCCCTGACTATGTGCATGGATATCTATCAGAAGAAATATTAGATAAACTTGATTTTCAGTTAGCACTTACAAACGATCGATCTACTCTGGTCGCACTGCATCACCCACCTTTAAGGGTAAACTCTAGCTGGATTGATGCCAGTACACTACAAAACGCAGAGGATTTTTTTGCTGTTCTGGATCGCCATCCTCAGGTCAAGCTGGTTGTATTTGGTCACATTCACCAAGAATTCAACCAACAGCGTCAAGATGTCCATTACCTAGGTACACCTGCAAGTTCTATTCAGTTTGAGCCACAAAGCTCGAATTTTTCCCTCGATCGAGAAGAAGCACCTGGATTTCGGCTACTGAACCTCTATCCCGATGGCAGATGGGAGACGAGAATCGAACGCGTGGCTTACACTCATCAGCTGAACCTGGCTGCCACAGGTTACTAGACTCTCACCTCGTCAGCAAAGCTATCCCAACGGACAAAGTGAAATGGTCCAGCGAGAGCACCCCAAACCTGCTCGTCAGTTTCTGGAGCTCGTCCACGATCGAGGCTCGTGAATTGCTCTTGGTCGATTTCAAATTCACTATCGAGGTAAGTATTCCTGCCTTGGCGTAAAACCATGCAGGCTTTACCAGGTTCGACCGAGCCTTTGAAGCTATGACCAGTCCACTCAACAATCATGTTGCAGCCCGATAACTTATCCAATTGCTCTACCGTCAAACTTTTGAAGCGCTGTGGTTGGCGAGATGCACCGTAGAACTGCTGTTCTTGCTTGATAATGTAGTTTTCAATTTCGATGCGTGAGCCAACTTCCACCAACTTTAGCACTCGCACCCGATAGGGCTGATTGAGCAGATAATCGTAGGCTTGCTCGACATACAGGCTCACCCCTGACAGCAGTTCTGGAGGCAAGGGACGCATACAAACGCGAATGTGGGCAAAAAATGGTGGATTTTCAAAAGCCTGTTGCTGGTTGCTGAAATCGGCAGCCATCCAGCGAGCTAAAGTTAGGATATCCGTAGAATGAGTCATTACGCTAGTTAACGACAATAAAGAGTGCTTGAAACGGTCTTGTGAGTATTTTAGAACCTGTTAAGAAGAGGATGAGGAATGTTGCCACGACTACTGCTATTTGGTTCTTGTTGTGTTGCAGCAGTGCAGCATTAGCACAGAGCGGGCAGGCTAAGTCAGAGCCATTGCCTCTAAATCCGTTGGAGAGACGCACCCCTGACATCCTACTACCCAACTCAAAGACCAATCAGCCTTTGACCCCTGCGGAACGGCAAAAGCTAGAGGCAGGTTTGGATAACCTAGATGCCTTTGCTCAAGCTAGGTTGGAGGCGGGAGACACCATAGCGGCATTCGACTTCTGGAATCGAGAACTACGATTGCGCCAAGCGTTAGGACCAATGGCAGAAGTCCAAGCACTCTCCAGGGTAGGAGCTATTGCTTGGAGCCATAACCAGACGCACGAAGTGCAGATTATTACCCAGCGATTGAAAGTGATCCAGCAGCAGGCAAGTGTCCAACTAGTTGACAATCCAGAACTCTGGCAAGAACTGGGACAGGCTTACCAGCAATTACGAGATCCTCAACAGGCGCTACAAGTCTATCAGCGAATTTTAGACATTGAGCGCCGACAAAAAGAAGATGTAGCTACTCAATCGGAGACTCTTAAGACAATTGCTCAACTCCACCTCGAATGGTTTGAGTATCCTCAAGCAGCTGCGGTTTATGAAGAATTGTTGAAGATAGCTAGAACACAAGGCGATCACGTCAGTGAGGAGAGCGCTCTACAGCAACTTGCTTATATCTATGGCCAAGCTAACCAGCCTCAAAAAGCACTAGCAGTTAAGCAACAACTGGCAGAATTTTACCTCAATGAGAAAGATATAACTCAGCTACCAAGGCTAAAACTTGGAATCGCTTCTAACTATGCCTCCCTTGGTCAAGTAGAAGCCGCATTCAAGAACTATAGGGAAGCTTATGCTTCTGCTTGGTCGTTACAGCAATACTATCTTGCCGCTGAGGCTCTACAAAAATTGATTGCTCTTTACCGCTCTAATGGTCAGACCAATGCAGCTTTAGAAACAAGTCAAATTCTTTTAGAGGCGGACTCTAGATCTGGCGACTACTACGGTATGATGAATGCCTACGACCAAATCGGACAAATTTACGTAAAGATCGGTGATTACCCCAAAGCCAAGGCTGCATTCCAGAATGGACTAAAGTTTGCACAGCAATTACAGTATCAGGAGAATTATTTTACTCAGCAAATTGAGCAAGTTAGCCAACGGCTAGCGAAATAAGTGTTGTAGTTATTGTTCCCTAGATGGCCTAGCACCATAAAGCTTGGCTCCCCTAAAGTCGGTACCAGCTAGAGTTGCACCGCTCATATCGGCATTGTACAACTTAGCACCAGTAAGTTTAACACCAGTTAGATCTGTGTTGCTCAAGCTCGCATCACTGGCAAAAACTTTGGTTAAATTTGCTCCTTGAAGGTTTGCTCCAGTTAAGTCAGCACCTTCTAGGTTTGCAGCTTTCAGATCTGCCCCTCTTAGATCAGCTTCCCTTAAATCTGCCCCAAGCAAGTGAACTCGCTGTAAGTTTGCTCCTGATAAATCACACCGCCGACATGCCCCGGTCTCTAGTAGCTGCCTAACCTGATTAGGGTTTTCAGCTCTAGCTGGTAATGCTAGACACACAGTGCCCAATAAAGCTGCGGTTGCGAAAATCCTTGATTTCATCTTCCTCACCTCAAGTGGTACAGAAACGCCTATGTATATCTAATTACTAGGTTCTCTCTACTGATATGTTTTTGCACTCCTCCATCTGGAATAACCAAAGGAGTGAACTTCACCGTTTCAGCCGCTGTGTGATAACTACCCTGCTACCATCCAAAGTCTTAGATTTTATTCTGCAATAGTCTACCGATAGGTGAAATTTGAGAGTGTTGTAGCAACATAACTCGCTCTGACTCAACGTTCCGCGCAGAATTAAGCTCCGGCGACGCGAAGAGCGCAAGCTCAATCAATTAATTTAGCTACCTTATAACAGGACTTCTTGCTATCGGAGGTGTAGAAATGCGATCTCAACTTTGGGCAATCACTGGATCTGTGGTGCTAGCTGTTTTAGGAACATCGCGTTTAGCTCAGGCCCAGCTCCCCTTTTTGCCCAACATATCATCCCCCAATCACGCTACTCAGCCTGCTACTCAGCCCAGCAATAAGTCGGATAAAAACAAAATTGTCTCTGGCTGGGTGCAGTTGGATGGTCGTCGTCTCTTCCAGATAGCAGCACCAAAAGACCAACTCCCAAAGCGTTTACAGGATATTCAGCAAAATTTGGACCGAATTAGCCAAGATTACTTTCAGCAATCCTCGCCCGCCTTGAACATACAGATTCAGAGCGTGCAGCGCCAAAATAAGGAGCTTCCAGTTATATATGCTAATAATGAATACCTGATGACCGTCACAGATCAAGATGCCAATCAGCAGCACATAGCACCTCAAGCGTGGGCAAAACAACTCAAACCCGTGTTGCAGGAAGCTCTGGAACGTGGGAGACACGAGCGACAAACTCAGTTTTTAATCCATCAGGGTCAAGTAACCGCTGGCATTGTACTGGCAATGATCGCAACCAGTGCAGGTGTTTATCTCCTGTTGCAGCGTCGCTTAAGACGGCTAACACCACAACCTATTACCCCATCGGCTGCTTCGTCTACACATCAGATTGCCCACCAGTTGAACCAACAACAGCAGCGAAATCTTAAAGAAGTATTGCAGCGGTTGTTTCAGCTCACTCAAACAGTCATTTGGGGAAGCGGAACTCTCATCATCCTTGGTCTATTTCCTTACACCCGACCAGTACAGGTATGGATTCTGACGTTCCTGCAAATTCCGCTGCGCGTGGGAGTTGTTATCCTGGGCAGCTACATGGTGACCCGTCTAAGTTACGCCCTAATTGATCGCTCTACCACCGTCCTCGCAACTGGTATTTTCCTGACTCCAGAAACCTCTCAAAGACTACAGCTCAGAATTTCTACGATTTCTGTGATTGCCAAAAGCCTAATTACCCTTATCTGGATCGTTATTGGCTTCGTGCTGCTTTTGATCGCGCTAGGTGTGGATACCACTCCTTTGCTAGCTAGTGTTGGTTTAATTGGTGTGGCTTTATCTTTAGCCTCCCAAAACCTGATCAAAGACGCCATTAACGGCTGCCTCATTATCCTAGAAGACCAATACGCCATTGGCGATGTGATTGCGGTAGGCGACAAGGGAGGCTTAGTGGAAAAGCTAAATTTGCGCATCACCCAACTACGCGATTCAGAGGGGCGATTAATCACAATCCCCAATAGTGAAATCAAAGCGGTCGCTAATCTTTCCAGCAGTTGGTCACGGGCAGACTTAAACATTCCGATTGCCTACAACACTGACTTAGACGAGGCTTTGAAGCTAATTAAAACTGTAGCAATAGAGATGAGTAGCGAACCTCAATGGCAAAACCAGATTCTGGAGACACCAGAAATTTTAGGGGTAGATGATTTTGGAGATCGCGGCGTAGTGCTACGGGTTTGGATCAAAACCCAACCCCTCAAGCAGTGGAATGTGGCAAGGGAGTATCGTCGTCGCCTCAAAATTGCTTTCGATGCAGCCGAGATGCCACTCTCCTTGCCCCATTACTCTATTTGGGTCAACGATGTCCACTCGCCGCAGTCCCAGTTCGACGGCAGAGGTTCCACTTCCAGATAAACTAACGAGAGAGTACAGTTACACTTGGGGGTTTTGGTGCGCCTGTTTACGACAGTGGCGGCATTACACTGCTACTTAAGTCTATGCCGACAAAAGAAGAGTGGTGGGGGAGCAGATTCTGACCAAGCGGTCGGTCTGGTTCCCACAATGGGAGCATTGCATGCTGGTCATCTAAGTTTGATCCAACGGGCGCGGCAAGAAAATACAACAGTCATTGTCAGTATCTTTGTCAATCCCTTACAGTTTGGTCCAAATGAAGATTACCAACGCTATCCCCGTTCGCTACACCAGGATCAGCAACTCTGTGAGCAGGCTGGAGTCGATGCAATCTTCGCTCCCAGTGCCTCAGAAATGGGGATGATGGATCAGATGGGCTCCTCTCTCCTAGTTCAGGTTGTCCCTCCAAAAGCTATGACTTCGGTTTTATGCGGCGTCACTAGACCTGAGCATTTTCAGGGGGTGGCAACGATTGTGACCAAGTTGCTGAACTTAGTACAGCCTGAGAGAGCCTATTTTGGTCAGAAGGACGCCCAACAATTGGCAATCATTCGACGAGTCGTGGTGGATCTCAATTTACCAGTAGAAATTGTTGGTTGCCCAATAGTGCGTGCTGCCTCTGGTTTGGCTTTAAGTTCTCGCAATCAGTATTTGAGTCCAGAGCAAAAAGAGCAGGCAACAGCACTGTACCGCAGTTTGCAAGTGGTTCTTAGGGCATTTCATGCTGGAGAGCGCCGAGGCAATGAGTTAATTGCAGCTGCTAAAACTGAATTGGCAATGGCAAGTGCTGTTCAGATAGAGTATGTTGAATTGGTGCATCCTACTACGTTAGTACCTTTGGAAAAAGTGGAGGAGGCTGGCATGCTTGCGATCGCTGCTCGTTTGGGTTCTACTCGCCTAATTGACAATATTGTTCTACGCGACCGTCAGCCAATTGTCGCGATTGATGGTCCTGCTGGAGCCGGGAAATCGACAGTTGCTCGTCAAGTTGCTCAAACCCTGAAGTTACTTTATCTCGATACTGGTGCAATGTATCGGGCCTTGACATGGCTAGTATTGCAACAAGGAATCCCTTTAGAGGATCAATGCGCCATCGCGGAATTAGCAAGTGACTGTGAGATTCAACTTGCTCCCAGTGCCGATCCACAAACCCCACTGCGGGTTTGGATTAATCACCAGGAAGTGACTCAGAACATTCGTACTTTAGAAGTGACTTCCCAGGTTTCGGCGATCGCTGCTCAGTCTGCTGTCCGCCAAGCACTGGTCAAGCAACAGCAATGCTGGGGTCGAAGGGGAGGTTTAGTGGCTGAAGGGCGTGATATTGGTACCTACGTTTTCCCCAATGCTGACTTGAAAATTTTCTTAACGGCTTCTGTCCAAGAGCGGGCACGGCGAAGGCAACTGGACTTTCAACATCAGGGACAGACAGATATGAGTCTGGCTCAGTTGGAGCAGGATATTGCCGAACGCGACTGGAAGGACAGCAATCGTGACGTTGCCCCCTTGCAAAAAGCAACAGATGCAATTGAGATTCAGACGGATGGTCTGAGTGTGGAACAAGTTACAGCTGAAATAGTTAACTGCTATCACAAGTACGTGTCCGTGAAACAGGAGAATGAAACTTAAGCAAAGAAGCACCAGACGCTTCACTTTTAAAAAAATTGCACTCAAACCCGGTAGGGTTGCGAAAAGACCGATCAAAAAAGTAGATAACAATTTAGCTTACCAGAAAGCTATTTCTGCTCTAAGGCAGTAATGACGCGCCGCACTGTCTCTTCGAGTTCGTCGATATCAACGGAGATCCCGAAACCCTCAGGCTCCCCAATAACAACGCCGTAGGTCATGTGCCGGAGCTTTGCAATCTGTGAGAAAAATTTACAGTTGTAGAAATTGTCGAGCTGGTTACGGGCAAAAACTTCAACTAGACCTGTATTGGCAGGAGCGAACACGACGTTGGAGAGACCAGCTCCATGTGGGCCAACAACAATCTGAGCCTCTGCAAAGATTTTGACTTGGTTAGCGAAGTCGAGGCTTCCAGGGCAGACCAGCTCAAAGCCTAGTGGGACCAGACGCTGTAAAGCCTCGCTTTCGTTCGTAATAAACCGCTGCGGTGTATCACGGCGAGATATAAAGAGTCGGCGAGTAGCCTGAGGAGGAGTATTGGGGATAAACTTCTTTCGGAGCCAGTTGAGTTCGTTGGGATGATTTGGACCGCTACCCACTGACATGACAGTGGGGATGATGAGCCGCTCAAAGCGATAGACACCTTGTTCGAGATAGCAGACATGGTCGGAGTAACCAGCAGTATCGATAATCATCTTAACGAAGCGAGGGCTGTCTTTAGGAAGGAGCCACGGGAGATTTGCGTACCGAGAGTCATTCTCAATTAACTGAATGCGAGGCATGATCTCAATGAGCCAGTGATAGTAGTTTTGCATGTTGGGCAGGCCCAAAAGGACAGCATCGGTGACCTTACGCTGTCGTCGGAGCGGAATTGTCAAAAAAGGAGCGACGTATTTCAGGTTTGCTAACAGACCAATGTCGATAAAAGCATCGCGAAGCATCAGACCACGGCAACGGTGTACACAAGTTGGCATGTGAACCGATACGTTTGAGAGTTCGACGACCCCAGCTTCAGGAAGAAGTGTGGGAGCAATCTGCTCGAACTGCTTGCAGTACAACTCAACTTCTGACCGACCTGAGTGAATTGGTCGAATTGAGGAGTCCACCTGCTCACTGTTGAACTTAACGCAGTAATAGCTGATAAGCTGCTTCCTAGCAGCTTCATCACGGTCAATTATTCGGCTAAAGGGCCAGCCTTGTTTTCTTAACTGCCCAAACAACCAAGGGCTGGTGACCCTGAAGAGTGCCATTTTTGCGCGGAAACCAAGTGCCATAAAAAAGTTGTAAGTTGCGGAAATTAACGTTGTTAATGACTCGCGGCGACTGGTTATAAAATGCAATGTGTTACCACAAGCCTGCCTCGTCCGCTACGCTGTCAAGTATCCGGCCTAAGGCCGCTCCTGCTGCTTCATCAGAAAAATATTGAGCAGAGTAACGACCAGCTGCTTCACCAAGCCGGTTACGTAGTTTCTGGTCATTCCACAACCTGTCGATTGCCCCGGCTAGATCATCTACTGAGTCAGGGAGTGTTAAAAGCCCTGTTTCGCCATCCTTTATGTAGTCTTCTGATCCTATGGTGTGTGTGGCGATTACAGGACAGCTCATTCGCATTGCACTGACGATTGTAACCTGTCCCGCTGCTGTTTCACGGTCGAATAGGGGCACAACGTTCACCCTGGCCTCCTGCGCCAAGCGGTGGCACTCATTCATTGTCAGCCCGGATCGCACTTCAACCTGCGGTGGGATAGTCAAGCCTTCCAGCGCACGTTGCCCAGATACAACTACTGTTCGCAAGCTGAGCTTTTTTACCGCATCGAAAAGCATTTGGTAGTTGCGATGGGCAGAACCCATCGCCAGTATAAATGGATTGGCCATTTCTTCTTTAAAGGTTACAGGAATCTCTGGCTGTTGCAACGGAACGAATTCAAACCGTTCTCGAGAAAAACCTAGCCACTGACTGTAGTTTTCTAACTCACGCCGCGAGTGGACAATGAACCTGTCTATGTCCTTCATAGCGGATCGGGTCAACCAACCTCTGAATCTAGGGTAGCGAGCCCCAAGGTTAAAGTACCAAGCCACTACAGGAACTCGCTTGCGGGCGAGACGCTGCTGTATGCCCACCGTTGCTGCTAGTTGGGGAAAGGCCGTGATTATGCCACCCTGTGTCTCAACGAATGCTTCTCTACTCTGCCGCCAAATTCCCAGCCACTCTTCATATCCAGTCATGCGTGAAGTACGTTGATGCCAGTTCGGGTTAGCCCATGTGTTTCGGCGTGGGATGATACTGAACTGGTGTCGTCCCGCTGGAACAAAAGGAAAAAGCCAAGGCTGCTTGACTGGGTCCGTGGTAAAGCGAGCTACAAATGTCCAGTGCATAGATTATTCAGGAGCTAGATCGGGTGTATGGTAAATTGCCTGATAATGGGCAGATGTATTGGTGGTTGTGTTGTCTCTATGACAGGTTGTAAGCAAAAGTAGAATTCTTCATCAGAATCTAAACATAATTAAGCAGTATTCCAAGAAAGAGATTACTATGAACCGGAATTCTAATTCATCAGCTAAGAGCGTAAAAAATCAGAGCTATTTGTAGTATACGCCTTAAAAAATTGAAATAATTAGGAATAGCTAGCAAAAAAAAGATTGTTCAAGAAATCTTTATTATTATCACTAATACACTCAAAAAAGCATTGACATTAAATTAAAAATATGTAGTAGAACTAATTAGCAAGGTATAGAATTACAATCTATAAAACGGGGCTATGAGTCTTACATACCTTTAATACTGCCTACCTCATCAACCTGTTCTTGCAATACAGATTACAACAGATATGAACTTCTTATTCCCTTGCACCCAGTGTAGAGTAGAGTGTTGAGGTGAGGCATCTCTTTAATTTCTTTCCCTACACCTCATACCCTGTTTTGGTGTTATTGCTCAAGTGTTGTGGCAGCAGCATCAATATCTTTAGTAGACGGTTTTGCACCACCCATCCGAATCTCCGAAGTGAAGGAAGCCATACTAAACCCGCCAAAGCGCTTCAAAACACTAACTCGTAGTCTTAAGTTAGGACTGGCAAACCAGAGTCGCTCCTCAGAGGACATAGTTTCGTATTCAGTTATCAGTGTCAGCGCATCATCGCTCCCCATAATATATCGACCAGCAACTGGTGTTTTCTCGGCATAACCCATTTCCCGAAGCAATTTGCCAGTGTGGAGGTTTTCTGGATCGGGGACTGTCACCAGCACTGTAGAACCAGTATGTTTTTCTTGATCCCATTCCATTGTCCCGTTCCAACTGACCCTAGCTCCACATAGAGCAGTCGTTGGATCAACCTCGTACTGTTCGCAAAGTTTAATCACCTCAGCATCATTCGGTGCCAGCATCTCTACTGTAATGTCTGACTTACCCCCTTCTGACTGTTTAAAAGCCAGGTGATGGCTTGTACGATGTGAAAACCACTTGCCGGAACTCAGCTCGAAAAACTCCTGAATATTCATGAATCAAATCTTCACCAGTGAACAATATTTAAAATCCCACCTATTAAGGTAGCAAGATGTGGTTGTACTCCGTAGAGGCATTCTCAAATCAGCTAATTCTACTCGCTACTCTCTGCTTCTGGTATCGGCGATAGCCGCTTCAGAGAAATTGTGGCAGCCTCAGCTACATGAGGATGACTATCTTTTTCTAGGTATTTTAAGGCTGAAATACTCTTGGGACTAGGAAGGTTACCTAGCGCTTCTGCTAGACGTTGCCGTATCAGCCAATCATCTGACTTTGCGAAGTTGAGAATGGAATCAATCGCCTCAGTATCTTTAATTTCTCCCAACGCCGCGATCGCCGCTTGCTGGAGTACAACTTCCTCACTGCCTAGTGCCTGGATCAATACTTCATGAGCCCGTTTGTCTTTAATATTGCCTAAAGATACCGCTGCACTGAAGCGAACGAGCCATTCGGTATCTTCGTAGAAAGCTCTTACCAGGGGTTCAAAGGCTCTCTGATCGCCCAAATAGCCTAAAGCACCAGCAGCATCAGCGCGAATTCCGTAGTCTGGATCGGTTTCAAGCAAACGTACCAAGATAGGATAGCATTCATCCGTATTTTTAATCCCCAGCGCAAATACAGCCATAGAGCGAATTTGCAGGTTATCGTCGTCCAACACCTTCTTAATCAAGGGGACAGCCACTGCCGATGGAAAATGGCGTAAATTAGCAAGTGCTACCATGCGATCGGCCGAATTCGGGCTTTCTAACTGAGTAGAGATTTCCTCAATGCTTGGATGAACCATTGATCTAAATACGCCTTGATTAACTCCTCTCTAGTTTACGATTGCTGCTACACTGAATCCTTCTGCCCTAAGTTCCAGTAGGTCGTTTTTTGTTAGTCTTTAAGAGAACTGCACCTCACATAAGAGCTGAGATGACGTTTGAGAAGTCTCAAATATAACTCAGCTCTTCAGCAATTGATAACGCTACTGGCATCCTGGAAACGGTTGGGAGAAGATAACCTCTTTACTCAAAGCAGGTGACATCATCGTGCAAACTCTTCAAGCAAAAATAGTTACCCTCCGCGATTTGATTGACAACTTTGGCATTCAGTTAGTGGAGGATGTTCAGTTTTTCCGGGAATGGCAGGAAAATCTGCCGGAAGTCAGCGATGTAGAAAAACAGCAACTCGATCGCGTCAAGAATGGATTTATCAACCTGCTGAACTACCCACCCCTGCTAGAAAATGCTATCCGGATGTCAGTGGTTGATCCCCTGCTATTTCTAGGTGGCTTTTACCTGGCTCCCTTCCATATTCGTTCAGAGCCATCGATCGAGATTACTGAGGAAGATCAAGGAGTTTCGATTGTTGGCAGTCTTGATACCCTAGTGCTAAAAGACAAACTGTGGGTACTCGTCATTGAATCGAAGCGGGCTTCCTACTCTGTTGAAGCAGGTTTAGCCCAAATATTGTCCTACATGCTTGCCAGTCCCAATCCTGAAAAACCCTGTTTTGGATTAATTACCTCTGGCGGCAGTTTTATGTTTGTCAAGTTGGTTCAGGGGAAACCACCGCAGTACACGACTTCTAGGCTATTTGGGATACGTAACTTAGGGGATCTATATACCGTTTTCAGCATTCTCAAACGTCTTGGTCAACTACCTGCTCCCCCTCACGGCGTTCCTTAAGTTTCAGCAAGATCTCGGCGTGAACCTCGCGGGTGATGGGGTAGAAATAAGCTAAAACTAAACCAACAATTAAACAAAGGGTTGGTAAGGGACCAATAGCGAGGCGAATGGCTAAAAGAGCGCTTGGGGGTTGGCTGGGCAAAACATTTCCTGAACTTTTGATATACCCAGCCCAACCCAATGCCTGCAACACCAAGAAGAGCCCAATGGAGATACCTGCCTTTTGTAGCAGGGTAATAAAACCATAAAATATACCTTCACGACGCTGACCTGTTCTGAGTTCATCAAGTTCAATCACGTCTGGCATCATTGACCAGGGAATCAGGTAAGCTGTGGAGACGCCGAAGCCTGCAAGTATGGCGATCGCGTACATTAAGCCTACTTGACCAGGCTGGAGGAAAAATAATCCTGCCTGAGCTATGATCCATAGACTCATCCCCATAAAGTAGACAGCCTTTTTACCTACCCGCTTACTGATGTAGCTCCAGACAAATAGCATGACGAGAGCAGTTCCTTGAACCGCTAAAGCGACTTGTGCCGAAACTGCCTCTGGTAATTTCATCCAGCTAACTACATAGTAAATAATGACGGTTTGCGTGATCTGCACACCTAGCCAAGAACAGAGATAGATACCAGTGACAAATAGGAAAGGTCGATTGCTGAAAACGATGCGGAGTTGCTCCCAGAAGGATACGGATGTAGTGTTTTCTGGCTCAACCCGCCGCTCAGCCACAGCAGCAACGCGAGCCCTTGTACCCCAAACACATACATAGGCAGGTAGTATAACCAGGACTGCACAAATGCAACCAAGAACTAAAAACTGCTTGCCCCGATCGTGATTAAATACAGAAAAGATGACATTGGCAAGTACTAGAGATAGAATACTGCCACTAATGGAAAAGGCAAAGCGAAAGCTGTTAAGGCTAGTACGTTCGTTATAATCCTGAGTTAGCTCTGGTGTTAAAGCTGTGTAGGGTAGATTAACAGCTGTGAAGGAGGTGTTAAAGCAAGCACTAATTGCAACGTAATACCAAAACAGCTCCCACTGCTGACTTTTACTCCCACCAGCTCCTAAGGGGGGAACAATCCATTGAAGGAGAAAGAAAACTCCTAAAGGAATTGCACCCAACAACATCCAAGGATGTCGTCGCCCCCAACGAGAACGTGTTTTATCACTCAGCACACCCACCATAGGATCAAGGACTGCATCCCAAATCCCGCTAATTAACCGCACATTGCTTGCTAATTCAGCACTTAAACCTGCTACATTAGTCAAGAAAAATGACAGAAAAAAACCCACGATATTAATGCTGATAGCAGTTCCCATATCTCCAGCACCATAAGCTAGCTTCGTTGTCAAGTTCAGCTTTTCGCTTGCAGGAGTCACTTCGGGGTAGGCGTCAGAAGAAGTGTTCATAAATTGGTAAGAATATTACAATAAATAACTTCTCGCATAATATTCACTCGAAATTACATTGTTTATGCCAGACCTTTACGTGTCATGGTCAGATTACCATCAAAAGATCGAACAACTAGCAGTCAACATTTATCAATCTGATTGGCAATTCAACCAAGTTATTTGTCTGGCTAGAGGGGGGCTGCGGGTTGGTGATATTTTGTCGCGGATCTACAAACAGCCGTTGGCAATTTTAGCGGCCTCGTCTTACATTGGTCCTGGGAAGCAGGAAAGAAGGGCTTTAACCTTTTCCCATCACTTGACCATGACGGCTACCCAGTTAGGTAATCGCCTAATTGTGGTTGACGATCTAGTAGACTCTGGAGTTACACTCCAACAGACTATACCGTGGCTACATCATCATTATGGCGATCAGATCGAGGAAATTCGCACTGCTGTACTCTGGTATAAAGCCCGCTCCGTCTTTGCTCCTGATTACTACGTCGAGTACCTTCCTGACAATCCTTGGATTCATCAGCCTTTTGAACCATACGAAACTCTCGATCCAGCTGAATTAGCTGCTGCATACTCAGCAGCTTTAACTAAATAACCAGATTGGCAGCATGATGAGGAGTTCGATAAAGTTGCAGGAGTTCTGGTTAGGCATGTTTTTTCAGCCCTTTGCAGGCGAAATTAGCAACAGGTCAGTGATGACCTTTGGCAACCAGGATAAAATTGGCTAGTGGCAAATCAGAAAATAGAGGAGTTGGCGTGTGGGAAAGGCGGGATTTTCTGGTAAACAACAGAAGGTGACAACTTCCTCAGTAGACGATATTCCAGAGGCCTTACGGGAAAGTACTAGCGCTAAAACCCGAAAAAGTAGAAGCAAGAAGATTGTATTGTGGCTTGGGGCATTAGCTGGATTAGGCAGCCTGACTGCATTCTCTTATCTTTGGTATCTCACTTCATTGCCAAAAAGCAACTCTGAAGCAAAATCTTCCGTCGCCATTTCCCCTAGTCTGGCTCCAGTCCCATCTTCAACCCCCAGCTCCCCTGCTAGCCAACCAGATATAATCCTTGGAAATGCTGGACACTTTGCCTACTCTGAAGCTCCTCTAAACGACCTTCAACCCATCACAGCCGATAGTCACATCATGCTGCGTAAAAATGCCGCCAAACATTTTTTGGCAATGGTGGCAGCAGCGCGGGCTGCGGGTGTAATTTTGGTACCCATTTCTGGCTTTCGTTCTGTGAAAGATCAGCAAGATATATTTTTTAGCATCAAAGATCAGCGGAGGCAAACGGTGAGCCAAAGGGCAGAAGTCAGTGCCCCTCCTGGCTATAGTGAGCATCACACTGGCTATGCTGTAGATATTGGCGATTGGTCAGTACCAGCCACCAACCTCAATCCTGACTTTGACAAAACTCCAGCCTTTAAATGGCTGTCTGCCAATGCTGCTCGCTTCAACTTTGAGATGTCGTTTCCCAAACACAATGCCCAAGGCTTAAGCTATGAACCCTGGCACTGGCGCTTTGTAGGAGATCGCGACAGCCTGGAAACCTTTTACAGAGCCAAAAATCTTAAGTCTCTTAATTCACCATAACAGAGAGTTAGGGGAGCTGGGGGAGAAAAGTACTAGCTTATTTCTCGCTCTTAGGCAGAAGTCTAGGAACGTTAGATTTAAATAAGTTACAGAAAAAGAAGCAAAGCCCACGTGATTCATCCGTGGGATGTAGCGTTTGCGGATTTATCCGCCGTCAATCTTTTCCCTGTGCTTCAATGTACTTTTGGATGGTTGAACTAGCTACGCTTCCCGCAGTTGAAACAAAGTAGGCTCTTGTCCACATACTAGGCAATTTCATTAGTTCTGGGAATTCCTGTCTCAAAATCCGTGCAGTACGCCCTTTGATACGGTGCATTAACTCAGAGGGTGCAATATCTGGTGGAGAGTTGAGAAAAAGGTGAACATGTTCTGGTTCAATTGCCAGACTTATGACTTCACAATCAAGTTCTCTTGCTGCATCGTGAATTAATCTGTCTAGCCTCTGCTGAATACTCCCTGTTAGCACGCGTCTTCTTCTACGAACAATCCAGCAGAAATGGTAATTCACCAAAGAAACAGAGGTATGCTTGTGTCTATAAGTTTGCGCCATATACTTGCCACGCTGTCTATTGCCTATTATAATAGACAATATGAAAACACTGAAGTTCAAGCTTTACAACCACAAGCGCAACCGTCATCTAAAGCGTGCTATCAACGCGGCAGGGAGAATATACAACCATTGCATAGCTCTCCACAAAAGGTACTACCGCATGTGGGGCAAGCACCTAAATTGCGCCAAATTGCAAGCTCATATTGCCAAGTTGAGAAGGCGTAATCCTTATTGGCAGTTAGTGGGTTCTCAAGCCGTACAGGATATCTGCCAACGGATTGAGAAAGCTTATCAGTTGTTCTTCAAACACAACAAAAAAGGAGTAGGGACACCAGGATTCAAGAAAGTTAAAAAGTATAAATCATTCACGCTTAAGCAAGCAGGATACAAATTTATTGGTGGCAATCGTGTGAAGATTGGGAACAGAGTATACCAGTATTGGAACTCCAGAGAGATAGAAGGAACTGTTAAGACCTTAACCATTAAACGCACACCATTAGGTGAGCTATTTATGGTTGTGGTTGTTGACAATTGTTTTGAGCCGCAAGGCAAATTTGTGACTGGTAAGATA
>Ga0213881_10000449_pt1 | contig 27473 bp, 16 predicted proteins | sample BarmaccoBMER_R08_FD_160104 | JGI IMG/M metagenome (GOLD analysis project Ga0213881, IMG submission 160104) | Barbacenia macrantha exposed rock microbial communities from rupestrian grasslands, the National Park of Serra do Cipo, Brazil - ER_R08 ... | reverse complement strand
ACTATGCGGCGGCGAACGCGGTCCTGGACGCGCTGGCTCAGGACCGGCGGGCGCGCGGGCTGCCCGCGGTCTCGATCGCCTGGGGCATGTGGGAACAGGCCACCGGGCTCACCGCCCACCTCGGCGAGGCCGGGCGTTCCCGGTCGCGCGGCGGGGTACTGCCGCTGACCACCCCGCAGGGCCTGGACCTGCTCGATATTGCGCTGGCTGCTGGCCCGTCGACAGCGGTCGCGGTCAACCTCGACCTGGCCACGCTGCGTGCCCAGGCCGGGATGCTGCCGCCGCTCTGGCACGGCCTGGTCCGCGCCGCCGCCCCCGCCAGTGCGGCCACGGCGTCTAATCGGCCTGGGCTTCCGGCCACGACGCCGACTGGGGAGACGTTCCGCCGCCAGCTCACTGAGCTGCCCGAGGACGGGCAGCGGCAGGCGGTCCTGGACCTGGTCCGAGGGCAGGCGGCGGCGGTGCTGGGTCATTCCTCGCCGGACCCGGTACGGCCCGGCGCGGCATTCCGGGACCTGGGATTTGACTCGCTGACCGCGATCGAGCTCCGCAACCGGCTGAGCACCATCACCGGCCTGCGACTCCCCGCCACCCTCGTATTCGACCACCCCACCCCCCACGTACTGGCCACATGGCTGCACGCCGAGATACTGGGCGATCAAGGGAGCGCCGTCGTCACCCGGCCGTCCTCGGTCATAGCGCCGGTCACCGGGGATCCGGTGGCGGTGGTGGCGATGAGCTGCCGGTTCCCAGGGGGGGTGGCCAGCCCGGAAGACCTGTGGGAACTGGTCACGTCGGGCACCGACGCGATATCCGCGTTCCCCGCCGACCGCGGCTGGGACGTCGCCGGGCTGTACGACCCCGACCCGGACCAGCCAGGCACGACATACTCCCGGCACGGTGGGTTCATGCACGGCGTGGGGGAGTTCGATGCGGGATTTTTCGGGATCAGCCCGCGTGAGGCGCTGGCGATGGACCCGCAGCAGCGACTGCTGCTCGAGGTGTGCTGGGAAGCGATAGAGCGGGCCGGAATAGACCCGCGTACGTTGCGGGGCAGCCAGACTGGGGTATTCGCCGGAACTAGCAGCCAGGACTACGAAACACTGCTCGCCCTCGACACGGCCGGCAACCAGGGGCAGGTGGGTGTCGGGAACGCGGCCAGCGTGATTTCGGGCCGGGTGTCGTACGTGCTGGGACTGGAGGGCCCCGCGGTGTCGGTGGACACAGCGTGTTCGTCGTCTCTGGTGGCGTTGCATCTGGCGGGTCAGGCGCTGCGGGCCGGGGAATGCGACCTGGCGTTGGCGGGCGGGGTCATGGTGATGGCCACCCCCGGCACGTTCATCGTGTTCAGCAAACAGCGCGGACTGGCCGCCGACGGCCGGTGCAAGGCGTTCGGGGCGGGGGCAGACGGTTTCGGTGCCGCCGAGGGCGCGGGCGTGCTGGTGCTGGAGCGGTTGTCAGATGCCCGGCGGAACGGGCATCCGGTGCTGGCGTTGATATCCGGCAGCGCGGTGAACCAGGACGGCGCCTCGAACGGGCTGACGGCGCCGAACGGCCCGTCGCAGCAGCGGGTGATCCGGGCGGCGCTGGCCAGCGCCCGGTTGTCGGCTGGGGATGTGGATGTGGTGGAGGGGCACGGAACCGGTACGCGGCTCGGGGACCCGATCGAGGCGCAGGCGCTGATCGCGACCTACGGGCAGGGCCGGGATCCGGGACAGCCATTGTGGCTGGGGTCGGTGAAGTCGAACATCGGCCATGCGCAGGCGGCGGCGGGGATGGCCGGCGTGATCAAGATGGTGATGGCAATGCGGCACCAGGTGCTGCCGGCGACGCTGCACGCGCAGGAGCCGTCACCGCATGTGGACTGGTCGGCGGGGACGGTGCGGCTGCTGACCGAACCGGTGCCGTGGCCTGCCGGGGAGCGGCCGCGGCGGGCGGGAGTGTCGTCGTTCGGCATCAGCGGCACGAACGCGCACGTGATCGTGGAGGAGTCGCCGGCAGAGGAACCGGCTGGGCCCGAACGTCCGACGGTCGGCGGTGTACTGCCGTGGGTGGTGTCGGGGCGCGGGGAGGCGGGGCTGCGGGGACAGGCAGGTCGGCTGGCCGGGTTCGCCCGCGCTGGTGCCGGCGGGGCCGACGTGACGGATGTCGGATGGTCGCTCGCGACGCGCCGCACGGTGTTCGAGGATCGGGCGGTCGTGCTGGCCGCGGACTTGGCGGGATTCGCCACCGCGCTTGAGGCGGTGGCCGCCGGCGAGCCGGCGGCCGGGGTGATCGCCGGCCGGGCAGCGGACGGCGGAAGGGGGGGTTCGGGCGGGAAGGAAAAGGTCGTGTTCGTGTTTCCCGGCCAGGGCGGCCAGTGGGCCGGGATGGCCGGGCTGGCCAGCTCGTGCCCAGCGTTCGCCGAGCGGCTGGCTGAGTGCACGGTCGCGTTGCAGTCACATGTGGACTGGCCGGTGGCGCGAACGCTCGCGGAACCTGGCGGAGAGGCGCTTGAGCGGGTAGATATCCTGCAGCCACTGCTGTGGGCGGTGATGGTCGCCTTGGCAGCGGCGTGGGAATCGATCGGGGTTACTCCAGACGCGGTCGCCGGGCACTCGCAGGGTGAGATTGCCGCGGCGACCGTGGCGGGGATACTGCCGCTGCCCGACGCGGCCCGGATTGTCGCGATCCGCGCCACGGCGGTAGGCCGGCTGACGGCCGGAGGAGCGATGGCCGCGGTGGCCTGGCCGCCGGACGTGGCCGGAGAAGCCGTGGCTCACTCCGGCGGGCGGGCATGGGTGGCCGCGGTGAACGGCCCGGCATCGGTGGTACTGGCCGGAGACCGGGACGCGCTGGCCGAGATCGTGGCACGGGCCGAGGCCGGAGGTACGCGGGTGCGGTGGCTGCCCGTGGACTACGCTTCGCACGGTCCGGCCGTCTATCAGGTGGCTGAGCAGGTGGCGCGGGAACTGGCGGGAATCATCCCGGCTGCCGGGAGGGTGCCGTTCTGGTCATCGGTAACCGGCGAGCTGACGGACGGGACCGGACTGGACGGCGAGTACTGGGCGGCGAACCTGCGCCAGCAGGTCCGGTTCGCGGATGTGATCCGCGGCTTGGGCGAGGCCGGGCACGGCGCGTTCATCGAGGTGTCACCGCACCCGGTCCTGGCGTCAGCGATTGAGCACACCCTGGAAGAGGCCGGTCTGGACGATGGCCTGGCAATCGGCACGCTGCGCCGCGACGACGGCGGCCTGGACCGGTTGCTGGCCTCGGCGGCGGAGGTATTCGTCCGCGGGGTTCCGGTTGACTGGGCGGGCATGTTCACCGAGTCCGGAGCTCGGCTGGCCGACCTGCCCACCTATGCGTTCCAGCGCCGCCGGTACTGGCCCGGTATCCGGCCGGGCGGCGGAGACATCGCCAGAACAGGGCTGGCGGCGGCCGGTCATCCGCTGCTCGTGGCGGCCGTGGGCCTGGCTGGCGAGGACGGAGTGCTGTTTACCGGCCAGCTGTCTGTTCCGCTGTTCCCGTGGCTGGCGGATCACGCGGTGTTCGGCACCGTCCTGGTGCCAGGCACTGCGCTGGCCGAGATGGCGGCGTGGGCGGGCGGCGTGGTTGGCTGCCCGCGGGTTGAGGAGCTGACCCTCGAGGCTCCGCTGGTGCTGCCCGATGAGGGAGCGGTGACAATCCAGCTGCGGGTCGGCAGCCATCGCCAGGATGGCGGCCGCGAGATGAGCCTGTATTCCAGGATCGATGGTCAGGACGAGTGGACCCGGCATGCCGGCGGCATCCTGGCACCGGACGGAACCGGTCCGGCGGAGCCAGCGCAGGACACCGGACCGGCCGGGCAGTGGCCACCGGCGGACGCGGTGCCGGTCCCGCTGGACGGGTTCTACGCACAGGCGGCCGAGCGCGGCTACGGCTACGGACCGGCATTCCAGGGCCTGGCCGCGGTGTGGCGACGTGGCGATGAGGTGTTTGCCGAGGTCAGACTGCCGGCAGAACAGCACGCCGATGCCGCCAGGTTCGGGCTGCATCCAGCGCTGCTCGACGCCGTGCTTCAAGCAGTCGGCTTTATCGCGGCCGAGGGCTGGAGTCCCGGATCCGCTGGAGAGACCGGGCAAGGGCTGGTGCCGTTCGCCTGGGAAAACTTGCGGATCACCGGGCAGGGCGCGCGGGTGCTGCGTGCGCGGCTGGCCCCGGCCGATCAGGGGGCGGTGCAGGTGCGGGCCGCTGATGAGTCCGGACAGCCCGTGGCAATGGCCGACCGGCTGGTCCTGAGGCCCATATCGGCCGGGCAGTTGCGGGTCACGCGGGCCGGGCACCGGGATTCGATGCTCACGGCGGACTGGGTACCGGTAACCGGAACCGGGACGGACGGCAGCCGGTGGGTCATGCTGGGCGCGGACCAGTCCGCTACGACGGGACTCACGGCGGCCGGGCTGGCCGTGACCGGGTACGCGGACCTGACCGCGCTGGCGGAGGCGACCGCCGGTGGGCAGCCGGTCCCGCCGGTGGTGGTGGCATGGCTGCCGGGCCTGGTTCCCGCCGTCGCCACCCCGGCGGGTACTACTGCGGTCGACGTGGCCGAGGCGGTGAGGGGCGCGGTACACACGGCTCTGGGCCTCATACAGGAGTGGCTGGACCGGACGGATTTCGCGGGATCGGTGCTGGTGGTGGCGACCGAGCGGGCCGTCGCCGCAGAGGCCGCCGAGCTGGTGACGGATCTGGCCGGGGCCGCGGCATGGGGACTCGTCCGGTCAGCGCAGTCAGAGAACCCTGGTCAGCTGGTGCTGGCAGACGTGGATGGGCTACAGGCCTCCTGGCAGGCGCTGGCGGGAGCGGTGGGCCGAGATGAGCCGGAGCTGGTGATCCGGCAGGGCCGGGTCCTCGGCCGGCGCCTGATAAGGGTGACACAGATAAGGGTGACACAGACAAGGGTGGCACCGACGCACGTGGCGAACGGGCCAGGGCGGGCGGACCAGGCGGGTCATGCCGCGACGGCGGCCGGATTGTGGCGGCCGGATGGGGCAGGAACGGTACTGATCACGGGTGCGTCCGGGGTACTGGCCGGGCTCGTGGCGCGGCACCTGGCTCTCGGCTACCGGGGCGTCGGCTACCGGGCCGGGCATCTCGTTCTGGCCTCCCGCCGCGGCGCGGCCGCACCCGGCACCGCCCAGCTGGCCGCCGCCTTGGCCGGAAACGGCGTGCACGTGCGGGTAACCGTCTGTGACGCCGCCGATCGTCAGGCGCTGGCCGGACTGCTAGGGCAGATCCCGCCGGCGCATCCGCTGACCGCGGTGATCCACACCGCGGGAGTCCTCGACGACGGAGTGGTGGGGGCGCTGACCCCGGATCGGGTGGACCATGTGCTGCGGCCGAAGGTGGATGCGGCGATCGCGCTGGATGAGCTGACCGCTGAGGAGAACCTGTCGGCGTTCGTGTTGTTCTCCTCCGCCGCGGCCACGTTCGGTTCGCCCGGACAAGGCAACTACGCCGCCGCGAATGCGTTCCTCGACGCTCTGGCCGCCCGGCGGCGAGCCCGGGGCCTGCCCGCCATCTCCATTGCCTGGGGATTGTGGGAACAGGTCACCGGGTTGACCGCTCACCTCGATGACCTCGGCCGCGGCCGGGCCCAAGGCGTGATGCTGCCGCTGACCACGGAACAGGGCCTGGATTTGTTCGACGCCGCGCTGCGCCTGAATGTGGCGGTGGCGGTCGCGATGGGCCTGGACCTGACCGGGCTGCGCGCACTAGCCGGGGCCGGGGCGCTGGCGCCCCTGTGGCATGGCATGGTCCGGGTGCCCGCCGGCCGTCAGGCAGGAGCACCGGGGCCAGATACGCTGCGCCAGCAGCTGCTACAGCGCCTCGCCGAAGCGCCTCACGCCGACCACGACCGCATCGTGCTCGACCTGGTGCGCACCCAGGCGGCCGACGTGCTCGGGCACTCATCCGCGGACGAGGTAGGAAGCAAGCGCGGCTTCCTCGAGCTGGGATTCGATTCGCTTACCGCGGTCGAGCTGCGGAACCGTCTGAACGCCGCGACCGGGCTCCGGCTGCCGTCGACGGCTGTGTTCGATTTCCCGACGCCCGCCGCGCTCGCTCAGCATGTGGCCGGCCAGTTGAGCACCGAGGTTGAGGGCCAGCCTGAGGACCAGGTGACAAGGATCGCCGCCCCGCGGCCGGAGCAGGCAATCGGAAGCCTGAGTGATTTGTACGACCGGACCATGCGTGATGGAACGTCCGATGATTTCATCAAGCTGATGCAGGACGTCGCCGATTTCCGGCCCTCGTTCGACGAAACGAACGCGGCTGACGTGGTGGCACCCGCGCGGATCGTACGCGGCCCGATGCGGCCAAGCCTGATCTGCTTCCCGTCCTTCGTCGGCAAGTCGGATGTGTACCAGTACGCGCGCTTCGCGGCCGGATTCCGCGGTATCCGGGATGTGTCGGTGCTGCCGCATCCAGGGTTCCTGGCCGGTGAGCTGCTGCCGGCGAGCACGGAAGCCCTCTTGGCGGCATATGCGAGCGCCGTCAGGAAGTGCGCCGACGGTGACCAGTTCGTGCTGGTGGGATATTCCGTCGGCGGACTTGTCGCGCACGCCGTCGCAGCCCATCTGGAGGCGGCCGGCAGCCCGCCCGCCGCCGTGGTGCTGATCGACACGTACTCGTCCGAAGACGCTGAGACCTGGCTGGATGCCAAGCGGAGTCTGGAACAGACAATGATGGATCGCAACGACGATACCGGGGATGCTTCGCGGGGCGATTCCTGGGTCACCGCGATGGCGCGCTACTTCACCTTCGACTGGTGGGACACGGTCGAGACAGCCGCACCTACCCTGCTCGTGCGGGCGACCGATCCGGTTTCCGAAGTCCCCGAAGGGGTCGATTGGAAGGTCTCGTGGCGATTCACGCGGACGGTTACGTTGCTGTCCGCGCCAGGTAATCACTTCACGCTGATAAGAGAGCGCGCCGCTTCAACCGCGCAAATGATCAACGACTGGCTTGCGGCTAGCGGTCCTGGCGCTCCCGGCCAGGGCTAGGGGTTACCCGGAAGAAATCAGGGGTGGCCCGTCAATAACTTTATCACTACGCTGGATAATAATCCCGTCACACAGTCGATCAAGAGGGGGAGCGTCGTTGGCGCTGGGCTATTTTCTCGGCATCGGCGGAATGGCGGTCGAGCCGACAGGTACAGAGTTTTACGAGCAATACGAAGTTATGCGCGACTGGTGTGGGCAAGTGCAATCGTGGACCGGATGCGAGATGCCGTCACTTTTTGCTGACGACTATAGAACCTCGCTCGCTTCTGAGCCGGTAGACCTTTCGGCACGCCCGAGCTTCCTTTACCGCGGAGCGGTCCGGCAGGCTGCGCACGCGATCGGTATTTCCGATATCCTCGCCGAGCAGGGTATTTACCCTGACCTGATCGCCGGCACCAGCCTCGGCGGCATCGTAGCGGCGTGCCTCGCGGGCAGCATCGAACGGGAAGACGTGTTCCGGCTGCTTGGCCGCATAGCGGAGTTGCCGCTAGCCCCGGAGGGCGAGCCTTCCCGCGGGATCGCCTTCGCGGTGCTGCCACCTGGCACGGATATCGACTGGTACTGTGGCGAGAGTCGGCCGAATGTATATATGGCTGCCGATTATGAGCTCAGCGGAGAGACTACGGTGCTGATGCTCTCCGGGTATCTCAAGGACCTGGAGATCTTGGCAGCCGAAGCCCCTCCTGGGCAAGTACCGGTGGTAACCGGCGCGTCCGGCGGCCTGCATTCCCCATTGCAGCGGTTTATGTCCGACCTGCTTGAGCCATACCTCAATGACATGAAATTCCAGGACCCAAAGGTCCCCCTGCTTTCTGGGATCGGCGGAGCACAATCAAAAACTGGCGCACAGCTGAAAACTGGCGATGATGTGCGGCAGGGTATCCTGGAGAATTATGTCACGCCCGTTGGTAGCTTTAAGAAGATAATCACTGCTTTCGACGAGCGTGGTATGCAGATGGCGCTTGGGATGGGAGCCGCGCTGCCTGCCGGCGTACCGCCGACTCCTTTCCCGGTACTCCAGGCGACTGTCCCGGACGATATCGGTCAGATCATGACAATGATCTACGACCTCGGCATCGATGTCGGGAGATAGCGATGTGCGCGATGAGGAGCGTGTGCCCCTTGATCGAGCAGTGGCTCTCGGAGGATATCGACCAGTGGACAGAGCGTATGGTGCGCCGCCACTTCGATCCGGTTTCCGGCAGCCCTTACTGGCTGGACCGCGCGGCCGGGCTGCCGTTCGATCCGCGGGCCATCACCCGCTACGAAGAACTGTCCGCCTTCGGGCTGTTCCCGCTCGATGAGCTGCGGACACTGGATCCGGCCGACCTTGTACCGCTGGACCGGCCGCGACCGCTGTCGGGCAGGATCTGGGAGTCTGATGGCACCACCGGTGATCCCTGCCGGATCTTTTACACCGGACCGATGCTCGCCCACTGTCTTGAATGGCGCAGCTGGGCAGACGAGCGGGAAGGGTTCGAACCGGGCAAGAACTGGCTGCTGGCGACGCCGTCCGGGCCGCACATCGTGAGCTACTGGGGACGGGGCTTGACCGAGTTGCACGGTGCCCGGGTGTACGGAATCGATTTCGATCCGCGGTGGATCAATCGCCAGCTGCGTGCCGGCAAGATGCAAGAGGCGATGCAGTACACCGAACATGTAATTGACCAGATCGTCGCGACCCTGACCACCCAGCCAGTCGACTACATCTGCACGACTCCCGCCCTGCTCCGCGCGGTCTCGCGCCGCGAGCCCGGCCTGGTGGCTCAGCTGAAGGGCGCCCGGCTGGGCGGAACCCATGTCACGCCGGAGATGTGGCGGATGCTGGCCAAGGCATTGAACGGCGGCCTGCTCAGCGTCAATTACGCCAGCACGTTCGGGAGCGCGCTCACGCTCAGCGTGCTCGAGGAAGGCGAACTCATCGCCTATGTTCCCAGCTATCCGCACCTCACCATGGCGGTCGTGGACACCAGCGACTGGACGCGCGTCGTCGATTACGGCAAAGAGGGCCAGGTCCGGCTCACCGTCATGCATGAGGACCTGTTCCTGCCCAACATCCTGGAGAATGACCTAGCCACGCGTCACGACACCGGAGATGAATGGCCATGCGACGGCGTGGCGCATGTGCGGCCCTTCACGGGGGTCAATAAGGCACGCACGCCATCGGCATATGCGCAGATACGCCTCGCGCAATTGCGTCGCGATCGGGGCCGGTAAAGGTAGCGGGAAACCGCAGGTACGGATTGAAAGGGCGACTATGGCGCATCGAAGCACCGACGCGGAAGCGGTGGCCGAGGTCGTCCATCGTGTCATTCGCCAATACGCCTGGGTGATTCCTCCGACCGTGGCGATCACGCCAGATTTCAAGCTGCTCGAAGCGGGCGTCGATTCGATGACTCTGGTCGAGATCATTGCCGGACTGGAAACGGAATTTGACCACACCTTTCCTGACGACCAGCTGACTCTGGACGTCTTCCGCACACCAGCTTCCATCACGTCCACAGTAATCGACCTAATGTCAAGACCCGCCTAGCCCGCCACCCGCACAGCCACTCACCCGCACAGCCACTCACCCGCACCACCCGCCTGGCCGCTCACCCCCGCCACCCGCCTGGCCGCTCATCCATTCCATTCCATTGCCGCTCGGCACGCACCCGACATTTCAGTATTCGCCCCATTTGGGCAGGGTTCTTTGTGGAGGTTTGGAGCCTCATGGAAGAAAGGGCGCCGGAAACCGGCGCCCAATCTTCCGTGAGGCTCTTATATTCCAGCTGCGTCCGAAAGGGGAGCCTCCCGCGAGGGTGAAGGAGGATGTCCTAGGAGGTGGTGGGGCTGGTGCGGCGGGGTTTGCGTGGCTTGGCCGGCGCGGTGCCTGGCTTCCACTTGATGGGGGAGCCCTCGGTGGGCGTCTGTGCGTCGGATATGGGCTCTTCCCAGAGCAGGTGCTCGACGACTTCCCTCAGCACCGCCGCGTTGGACTTTATGTCGTTGTCCGGACGTGAACCGTCAATCTCTCCACGGTAGACAAGCTTGCGGTTCCCGTCGTAGAGGAAGAAGTCCGGCGTGCATGCCGCTCCGTACGCCTTGGCTATTTCCTGAGTCTCATCGATCAGGTACGGGAAGAGGAAGTTTCCCCGCGTGGCCTGGTCGACCAGTCCGTCCACATTGTCCTCGGGCTGGTTCTCCACATCGCTGCTGCAGATCGCGACCGTCGCGAGTACTGCCTGGGAGAAGTCTTCAGCGACGCGACCAAGGGCGCGCTCGATATGGCGACTATATTCACAGGCGTTGGAGAGAAAAGCGACGAGGAACGCTGGTGCGGTCTCGAAGTCGCTGAGCTTGACCAAAGGCCCGTCGAGGGCCGGCAGTTCGAAGTCGGGCGCGGTGGTACCGAGCGCGACGGGAGAAAGGTCGGAGCTCACTATTACTGTGGTTGCCATAAATCGATTCTCCCTCAATTACCTTTTCTTACGCGAGATCGGTCAGGGTCACCAGCAGGTCATTGAGCCGGGTGACAAAGGCGGCGGGATCCTCGATCCGCGCGCCGAGTGTGAGCACGGCCTGGTTGAACAGGACGTGGGCCCATTCGGCCAGCCGCGGATCGGCGGGCTCACGGTTGAGCCGCCGGACCAGCGGGTGCTCCGGGTTGATCTCGAGCACCGGCTGGCTCGGCAACCCGGATCCCCTGAGCCGTCCCAGGTTGATGTCGATTTCCGGTTCGTTGGCCACGATGCAAGCGGGGGACGTGGTCAGCCGGCTGCTGACCTTGACATCCCAGGCCTTCCCGGCCAGGACTGCCTTCAGCTTGTCGACCAGGTCCGCGAACTCAGTGTCGGCCTGCTCCTTGGCCTGGGTCTCTTCCTCGTCCTGGAGAGGGCTCAGGTCGGCCCCACCCACCGTGACCGACTGGAGGCGCTTGCCGTTGAACTCGCGCAGGCTGCTCACCACGAAGTTGTCAACTTCCTCACCCAGCAGCAGCACCTCGACGCCCTTCTTACGGAACGCCTCCAGGTGCGGGCTGGCGGCGGCGGCCGCCGGGCTCGGCGCGACCAGGTAGTAGATGTACTTCTGGCCGTCCTTCATCCGGCCGACGTAATCGTCAAGCGAGACGTCGGCTTCGTCAGAGGCGGACTTGGTGGAGGTGAAGCGCAGCAGCTTGGCGATCTCGTCGCGGTTGTGGAAGTCGTCAGCCACGCCCTCTTTGAGGACGGCACCGAACTCCGTCCAGAAGGTCGCATACTTTGCCGGCTGGTTCTCGGCCAGATCCGCCAGCAGCTTCAGCACCTTCTTGACCGCACTTGACTTGATGTGGTCGACAACGCGGCTGCCTTGCAGGAGTTCCCTCGATATGTTCAGCGGCAGATCGCTCGAGTCGATGACGCCGCGGATGAACCGCAGGTACTGCGGCATCAGCTGGCCGGTGTCCTCCATGACGAAGACGCGCCGGATGTGCAGCTTGATGCCACGGCCGGCTTGCGGCATCCACAGGTCATAGGGAGCGCGCGTCGGGATGAACAGCAGCAGGGTGTATTCATAGGTGCCCTCGACCTTGCTGTGCACCCACGCGAGGGGATCGGAGTACTCGCTGGCGAGGTGCCGGTAGAAGGCTTTGTAGTCCTGATCGCTGAGTTCGTTCTTGGGTCGTGCCCACAGTGCCGATGCCTGGTTGACAGTTGACTCACCGACCGTCGGCTCATCGTCGGCCGACTTGACGGTGGCGTTCTCGTCCTGCATGACGATCGGCAGGCTGATGTGGTCTGAGTATTTCTGGACGATCGTGCGCAGCCGGAAGCCGTTCAGCAGGTCCTCTTCGCCGTCACGCAGGTGAAGCACGATCGTGGTGCCCCGAGATGGGCAATGGGCCGGCTCCAGCGTATATTCGCCGGTGCCGTCGGACTCCCAGCGGACACCCTCATCGGCCGGCAGCCCTGCCCTTCGAGTGGTCAGGGTCACGTGGCTGGCGACGATGAACGCGGAGTAGAAGCCGACGCCGAACTGGCCGATGAGGGTGGCGTCCTTGCGATGATCACCGGTCAATGACCGCATGAACTCGCGGGTACCGGACTTGGCGATCATCCCGATATGGTCAATGACCTCTTGCCGGCTCATCCCGATGCCGTTATCGGCGACGGTGATCGTGCCCGCTTCCTTGTCGCAGCTGACCCGGATCTGCAGAGGTCCCTCGTCCTCGGGCAGTTCCTCGGCCTGGGTGAGAAGCTCCAGGCGCAGCCGATCGATCGCATCGGATGCGTTCGAGATCAGCTCACGCAGGAAGATCTCCTTGTTGCTGTACAGCGAGTGAACCACCAGGTCCAGAATCTGAGCGACATCCGCCTCGAACGAGAAGGTCTCCTGCTCCGTTAGCTCCGTTATCTCCGTTATCTCCGTTATCTCCGTTATCTCCGCCGACTGCTCCGGCCGTTCCGTTTCTTCCAGCTGCTCGATCTGTACGCTCATTACTCCACCTAGATACATCCGCAGTGTCTTCTTCGAAAGTTCGCGTTTGACCCAGTAACGCTATTTGTCAGCCGTCGATCCAACCGCGCTTCTTCGCGAAGTCCAGCATGCACTGCCGGACCTCCAGGATCTGTGGTCCGGTAAGAGCCGGTATCGTCTTGAGCAGCATCTCGGTAAGTGCCCCCGCGAATTCAGACTGGGAAAGCACGTCGCAAAGCTGCTCCTCGTCGATGACGCTGGGAGCCTGTGACGGGACGATAGCCTTCTCCCGCGGAGCGGCCTTGCCTGCGGCGAACTTGACAGCGAACGCCTTACGCCCACGGTCGCCGGCCATGACCTCGAATTCCAGCGAAGTCCCTGGTGTAAGGTCGTACGGATCTCCATCGAATACCGACGCATGCAAGAAGACATCTTCTCCGCCGTCGTCCGCAGCAACGAAACCGTAACCGCGAGAGGGGTCAAACTGCAGCACCTTGCCTGTAGCCATTTTATAAACCCATTCCTCCGACTTTTCCCTTTGGCGGTAGCACCGCCCGATCAGTTCCGCAGCCCGCTATATGGGAGCTATCTCCCGATTCCAGCTAAGCTTGTCCCGCCCGAACTTGTCCCATCCGACCATAACGCAGTCATCAGATGCGCTAACTGAACCTACGCCGCACGCAGCCGTCCGTTCAAGTATCGGCGCTGCGCGGAAGGCGTTCAACCGACGCGCTGCCGCAGTTGGACGCTCAAATCCCCGCCAGCTAACTTCCCGCCTACAGCGATAGCGACCCGTATTTACCCCTTAACGGTATATGGACTAAATTCCCGGGGGATGCGAGGCTGGTGGGACTTGGGGAAAACCTACATCACCGTTCGTCAGGAGAGCCTGTGGCTGGAAATTTGGCATTGAGAGAAGCCGCCGCGCTTGATTTCCTTTGCCTCGAAGGAGAAATGTACTCCGATGGCACAGCCGTGCCGCTCGCTGGCCGAGACGAACAGATGCTAACTCTCGGCGGCCTGCTCCGCGACTGCGAGCGCGGCAACGGGATAATAGCGGTCATCCGTGGTCCGGTTGGCAGCGGGAAGAGCGCCTTGCTCCAGGCATTTGTCCGGCAGGCGGCCGCGACTGGAGCCATGTGCCTCGGAGCCGTCGGCTCCAGGGCCGAGCGCGGACTCCCGCTCGGGATCTTCCATCAACTGTTCCGCGGCGGGCTGCCCGCCGCGATATCCCAGCAGGTCGCCGATCTGATCGAGACCCACGCGCTGACGAGCGTGCCGACAGGGCAGGAACCGGGGACCATCGGCCCGGAGGCGGCACGTGCTTTTGAAGGCCTGCTGCACGTCCTTGTGGAACTGGCCGAGGGCCACCCCGTGGTGCTAGCCGTCGACGACCTGCAGTACGCGGACGTCGCGTCCCTGCAGTGCCTGTCGTATCTCGCCCGCCGGGCGAGTACCTCCCGCATTCTCGCGGTGATGACCGAATGCACGCAGACGCTGCCGGTCGACCGGCTGCTGCACGCGGAGATTCTCCGGCAGGGGAATTGCACCTGTATTCCTCTTGGGCCGCTATCGGTGTCCGGTGTGGCCAGCTTGCTCGGCACGCACCTCGATGCCGAGACAGCCCGGCGACTGGCGCGGTCCTGCCATGAGATGACCGGCGGCAGCCCTCTGCTGGTGAAGGCCCTGGGACAGGACACCCGTGCCGGTGGCGACGAGTCGGCCATGCTGGAACCGCGCGGCGCGTTCCGTTCAGCAGTCGTCACCTCGCTGCACCGACACGATCCGGGAACGGTGGAGCTCGCGCGGGCGGTCGCGGTACTCGGCGAGAACGCCACTCAGGACGTGCTCGCCGAGTGGTTTGACATCAGCGCCGGATCGGTTTCCAACGCCATCAGTGTGCTGACGGCGTCAGGCTTGCTGCAATCGACCCGCTTCCGGCACGAGGTGGCGCGGCAAGCGGTGCTCGAGAACATGACCGCCGATGAGCGGGCGGCGATGCATGGCCGTGCGGCCAGGACGTTGTATCACACCGGCACCGCGCCAGAGGTCCTCGCCACGCACCTGGTGGACGCGCCCCGGGTGGGAGAGCGATGGGCGGCGCCCGCGCTGCAGGAGGCGGCGGAACGGGCGCTCGCGGACGGGGATCCGAGCCGCGCTATCGTCTATCTCCGGCGAGCGGAATGTGAATGCGCCGACGACGGGCAGCGCGCCTCGAATAAGTTCGCGCTCGTCTGCGCCGAATGGCCGGTTAATCCGGAGACCGCCGAGCGGCATCTGGCTGATCTGGTGATCGATGCCCGTGCTGGCCGGCTAGCCGGTGAATGCCTGGACAAGCTGGCTTACTACCTGCTGTGGCTAGGCGATACGGACAACGCCGCGGACATACTTGGCAGGACGGATATCGCCCAGGCAGCCATCAAGGCAGGGCAGTCGGGACTCCAGGTCGATCGTGTCCGGTCGCCGCTGAGCTTTCTCTATCCTGAGCAGGCGATGCGAGCGCGCGACGTCACCAAGGACCGAAAACTCTCCCCGGCCGACGGCCGCGCTGAGCGAACGCGGGACGTCAGTACATCACCACGTACCATCGAGCCCGGTATCGACACCGCTCCCTTCGCCGCCGAGAGAATCCTTTCCGAGCGTAGCCTGGGCGATCCGACGCTAGCCGCCACCACCACCGCGCTGATGGCTCTCATCTGCGAGGACATGCTGGACCGCGCGGCATTCTGGTGCAGGGCGCTTATGGAGGAGCCGGGCGCGGCTCGTGGTGGCGTTCTGTGGAGTGCGCTTCTGACCGGTTTCCGAGCTGTCATCGAAACCAGGTGGGGGAACCTGGAGGCTGGCGAGAATTATGCTCGTGCCGCGCTTGCGCTGCTTACCAGGAAGGCCTGGGGAGTCGCGATCGGTGTGCCGCTATCCAGCCTGCTGCTGACGACCATCGCCAGCCGCAAACTCGCGGATGCGGCTGAATGCCTGCGGGTTCCTGTCCCGGAGGCGATGTTCGAAACTCCCTATGGGCTGCTCTACCTCTACGCACGAGGGGAGTACTACCTAGCCACCGGAAATCCGCAGGCAGCCTTGGCTGACTTCGTGGACTGCGGGAACCGGATGGTCTTGTGGGGTCTTGATCTGCCAGGCCTCGTGCCGTGGCGGACAAAGGCTGCCGAGGCTCACCTGGTAATGGGTAACAATCTCAAGGCAAGGGAACTCTCTCGAGAACAACTGGCGCAGGTTGGGCCACGACTGTCGCGGACGCGTGGAATCTCGCTCAGAGCGCTAGCGCTCACCAACCATCCGAGTAAGCGGACCGCGCTGCTGCGTGAGTCGGTTGAAGTGCTCCGGGACACGGGCGCCCGGCTCGAGCTGGCGTATACATTCAACGAGCTGAGCAATGCACACCTGGCATGTGGCGAACACAGCCGTGCGCATTGGGCCGTCCGCCAGGCGCGGAGTCTGGCCGAGCGCTGCGGAGCCCAAGCGCTGAACGTCGCGCTACCTAATACCGGTCAAGACTCGGCGGAACCAGGAAATAAAGCGGGTACACGGCTACTTGCCCGGCTAAGTGACGCCGAGCAGCGAGTCGCTATGCTCGCGGCGTGCGGGTATACCAACAATCAGATTGCGCATAAACTATTTATTACTGTAAGTACCGTTGAACAGCATTTGACGCGTGTTTATCGCAAACTGGGGGTGAACGGTCGCGCCGAGTTGCCGATCGAGATTTAGCAGGCTAAGTGAAGGGAAGTCCATAATGGAGCAAGAGGTGCAGCGGACCGGTAACCGCGCGAGAAAAACTGGAAAAGCGGGGAAGATGCATCCGCTCTTCATCGAGATCTATCTGGGCGAGGAGCTGGAGGAGGAACCCAGCGCCACGCGGCGGACGCGGCTACGTAAAGCTATCATGCAGAGGCGCGGCGTCCGAGGAGCCTAGCGTCGTGAATTGGTGCCACGTGTGCGGGAAGCTGCGCGATGTGGGCTGGCCTACTTATATGTGTGATAGCTGTATCGAGGAATGGGCCGCCGCATATGTTGCCAAGAACGAAGCGAAGGCTTATGCAACCAGAGCCGAAACGGAGCGCGCCGCAGATCCCACGTTAAGCTGTTCCGCTGCCACTCTTTTGCTTTGTTAACCGCATCAAGGCGGGACACGGCGCCGAGCTTTACGAAGATATTTCTTAGATGCCGCTTGACGGTCGCTTCGGTCAGGTTCAGGCGCGATGCGATCTGGCTGTTGCTGAGCGCCTGCGCCACCAGGTCGAGCACTTCCAGCTCCCGGGCGGAAAGCGTGCCCGGCGACGGTCCTTGCGATACGTAGGCCAGGCTCTCCCGGGAAACACCGAGCACGACCCTTCCGCTATCGGTGTACACGGCGCGGATCGCTACGACCAGCTCCTGCCAGTGAATGCTCTTGAGCAGGTATCCGCGGATGCCGGCGGTCAGCAGCGCCTGAACGAGCTGCGGCCCCTCGTGCATGCTCAGGATGATCACCCGTGACCCGGGCGATCGTGCCCGGATCTGGCCAACCGCCGTGGTGACGTCGCCACCCGGAATCTCGACATCGAGCAAGACAACGTCGGGCTGTTTCTCGGTCGCCAGCGTCACCGCGGAAGCGTGATCTCCGGCCTCGCCGACCACGAGCATGTCCTGCTGGGTCTGGAGGATCTCACGCAATCCATCACGGACCAGCGCATGGTCATCGACGAGGAGGATCGTTATGCCGTCGTCGTCAGCCATCACGCTGTCCTGGCAGAGGGACGAGAAGCTCCACACGGGTGCCCTGGCCGGGAGTGCTGTCCAGCGTCACCCGTCCGCCCACCACGGCCGCGCGTTCACGCATCGAGGTGAGGCCGGTACCGGTGGAAACCGGGTTCACGCCGTTAGCGAGCATGAAGCCTCGCCCGTTGTCGTCGACCCATGCGTGCAATTCGTGAGGGGCAAGGGTGACACGGATAAGCAGCAGCTGCGGAGAGCCGTGCGTGAGCGCATTCCGGATCGCCTCCCGGATAATCAGGAAGGCCTCTTCAATGACGGTGGGCGGCACCCAGCTCTCGTCGCCGCTCACTCGCAGCCGGACACCGGCGTCGGTAGCGATGGAGTCGAGATACTGGACGAGCGAGTTCTCCAGGCTCCGCACCGTCTGCTGCCGCAAACCAGAGGTCACTACCCGCAGCTTGCGCATGGTCTCGGTGAGCGCGTTCTTTGCGCGTGCCGCGCCGGTGTCCGGTCTGGCTGGATAACCTCCGCTGGCCAGCTCGTAAAGTTCGAGCTGGCGCAGGGCCACGCTCAGGCCCTCGCCAAGCTTGTCGTGGAGGTCCCGGGCGATGCGCCGCCGCTCATCGATGTGGGCCTGATCAATGCGCTCGAGCAAGAATCCGGAGTAGGCCAGATTGGCTTCCCTGATCCGCCTGCTGACGCTCTCGTTCAGCGCGACGACAGCGGTGATGAAACACGGCAGTAGCTCGGGACTGGTCGTGAGATGACCGGCAAGGGAGGTGACGGTCACCTCGAAGAAGACCACCGTTGCCCGCAGCACCTCTTCTGGAGTCAGCCGGCTGCCGGCCCGCGCATCCCCGATCATCCAGGCCAGCATCTCGTCATGATCGTCGGCTCGGCTGTCGCTGCCCCGGACGCTCGCCGCGATGTCGGCGATTATCTCCGCGCCGTCGCGCATGGCTTGTTCGCGGATGCGAGGCTCGGCGACGATCGGGCTCCCCAGCGCTTCCAGCCTGTTCGCGTACATAGTAAGGATCGCGGCACGCTCGGCCCCGATGACCGCGGCGAACCGTTCGCGCTGGTCGCTGACCTTCCTTGGCGGGTACAGCAGGTCTCTGGTCACAGATCTCCCTGGACGACGGCGATCGGCTAGTTCGTTCCTCCCGCCTGCGCGAGCGAGGCCCTGGTACTCTCCCCCGCCGCGCCCCCGTGCGCCTCGTCCGTTTACAGGCTCCCCATGAGGCAGACCACTACGACAGGTACCAGGAACCCGCCGTGGTCACTGAATACCCACATTCTGGCTGATAGTAGGACAAGCGGTCAATGGTTGATCCCCGGAAGGCGCCGGTCAGCGGTGCCGGTGCGAGCTGGAGTGCAATCTCCATGAGTTTGTAATCGCACGGTAAAATATCGCTGTAGAGATCCGGATAGTTGCCCACGGTGTATGATAGCCACTGCTGGAATGCTTGCAGGAATTCGTGGTGACTACCGTCAGCTACGAGGCGACGACCGTCTAGAGCTGTCCGTGTGTTCAGGGGCACATCTCGCGTGCTTGTTGTTGACAGAGTCCGGGTAAACGATCATAATTTGGTGAAACGGGACTTTTTAGATATCAGGCCTTAGTTCGGCCTGTTTTCTCATGCGCATCTTAATGGGGAGACGGCGGAGTACCTTGCGGGCTGATCCTAAGTGGCTGAATCTCGGTTCAGACTCCCGGTGCGGAGCTTTTAGTGGAGTTTCGAATACTTGGGCCGCTTGAGATCGTAGTTGACTCGGAGCGACTTGAGCTAGGCGGCCCCAGGCAGCAGATCGTCGTTGCCGCGCTCCTGCTCAGCGCAAACCGGGTGGTCACCATGGATCGGCTGCTAGACGCCATCTACGGAGACGACCTGCCACCGACGTCCCGCGCCCAGGCGCAGATCGCCATCTCATCGCTCCGACGTCTGTTCGCCGCGCACGGTCACGACGGGGTGATCACGACGCGCGACCGCGGCTATGTCATTCGCGTCGAACGTGGACAGCTTGACGCCCAGCGGTTTGAGGAGCTGGTTGCCGCCGCGCGCGCAGCGCGCCAGGAGGACAACCTGGACCTGGCCATCGCGAGATACCGCGATGCGCTCCGCCTGTGGCGTGGTCCTGCCCTGGATGGTCTGGACAGCCAGCTCGTCCAGGCGGCAGTCAGCCGCCTGGACGAGCTGCGTATCACCGCCAATGAAGATCGCCTCGAGCTGGAACTCGAGGCGGGCAGGCATTACGAGCTGGTCGGCGAACTCACCGAACTTGCCGCGGAGTTTCCGCTGCGGGAGCGACTGCGCGGGCAGCTGATGCTCGCCCTGTACCGCTGCGACCGCACGGCAGAGGCGCTACAGGTCTACCGGCAGGCCCGGCGAACCATGATCGACGAGCTCGGAATAGAGCCCAGTGACCGGCTGCAGCGGCTCGAGCACGCCATCCTGGGCTCCGACCCCGTCCTTGACCTGCCGTCGGCAACCGTGCCAGTCGAGCAGGTCAAGCGCGAGGTCCCGAACCTGCTCCCCGCCGACATCGCGGACTTCACCGGCCGCACGGAGGAGATCGGCCGGATCGATAGGCATCTGATGCCGGCGGCTCGTGGTGACATCCCGTTCGCGGCGCCGATCGTCATCGTCGTGGGCAAGGGAGGGATAGGCAAGACCAGCATCGCCGTGCATGCCGCGCACGGTATGGCTAGCCATTTTCCTGGCGGGCAGCTCTATGCCGACCTCCATGGAGGGTCATCTCACGCGATCCACCCGATGCAGGTGCTGGAGCGCTTCATGCGGGCGATGGGTCTCCAAGGTGCGCAGATTCCGGAGGGATTTGACGAGCGGGCCGAGGTGTACCGCAACCTCCTCGCTGACCGGAAGGTCCTGATTGTGCTGGACGATGTCGCGAGCGAAAGTCAGGTATCGCCGCTTCTTCCGGCGACCGGGACCGCCGGGGTGATAGTAACCAGCCGGAGCAGGCTCGCCGGGCTCGCTGGCGCCATCCGCATCGAGGTGGACGTTCTCGACGCCGGCAAATCACTGGACCTGCTCGGACACATCGCCGGTGCCGCGCGCGTCCGGGCCCAGGCCGAGGCGGCCGAGGCGGTCGCCGAGCATTGCGGCCACCTCCCGCTGGCGCTGCGTATCGCCGGGGCGCGGCTGGCCGCACATCCGCACTGGAGCATCCACCAGCTCGTTATGCGCCTTGCCGATGAGACACGCCGCCTGGATGAACTCAGGCACGGCGATATGGGGATACGCCCGAGCATCCAGCTCTCCTATGAGAGCGCCAGCCAGCGGGCGAGACAGCTGTTCCGGCGGCTGGCGCTGCTGGATATGCCGATATTCTCCGGCTGGCTGTGTGCGCCGCTGATGGATCTGCCGCTCACCGACGCCGAGGACCTGCTCGACGATCTCGTCAGTGCCCAGCTCGTCGAGACGACTGGCGGTGGCTCCGGTGTGGACAGCCAGTACCGCTTTCACGACCTGATCCGGGTGTTCGCCCGGGAGCACCTCGCCACTGAGGAGGCGGCCGCCGACCGGAAAGCGGCGCTGGAGCGCGCGCTCGGCGCCTTGCTCTATCTCGCTGAGCAGGCCCGGCATCGTTATTACAGCGGTGATTATCTCCAGGTACACAGCGACGCGCTCCGCTGGCCGCTCCCGCCGTTCCTGGTGGAGGAACTGGTGAGCGATCCGCTGGCCTGGTACGACCGGGAGCGTGCCGCGCTGGTATCGGGGGTGCGCCAGGCCGCGCAAGCGGGCTTCGCCGAAGTGTGCTGGGGTCTGGCCTCGAGCGCGGTGACGCTGTTCGAGGGCAGGACCTACCTTGACGACTGGCGGGAAACCCATGACATCGCGCTCGAGGCCACCCGGAAGGCGAACCTCGTGCGAGGTCAGGCGGCGATGCTCTACACCACAGGGACGCTGCATATAACGCAGCAGCGCTTCGACCAGGCGCGCCAGGAACTGAATGCGGCGGCGAACTTGTTTTCCGAAGCCGATGACGACTACGGCCTGGCCCTGGTGATCCGGCACATCGCCTTCATAGACCGGATAAACGGCCGCCTCAAGAATGCCACGAGCCGCTACGAGCAGGCGTTGAGCATATTCAGGCGGACGGAAGACCACCCTGGCTGCGCCTTTGTGCTGCAGCACCTGGCACAGATCAAACTGGAACTCGGTGAGTTCGATCAGGCGAAGGAACTGCTGTCCGACGCGTTGCGCATGTGCCGGACCGCTCGTTGCGAGAGGATCGAAGCGCAGGTCCTCCAGCGTACGGGCGAGGCCTGCGTGGCGACGGGTGAGCTTGACCGCGCACTGGAAACGTTCGAGCTGGCCCTGGCGATGATCCGGGACATCGGCGATCCGATCGGAGAGGCTTACGTTCTTCACGGCATTGGTGTCGTCCGGCTGCGGCAGGGTGAGAACGCGTCGGCGGAAGCCGCCTTGCGGCGTGCTCTGGAGCTCTCCAGCGGTGTCGGTGCACGACTGGCCGAGGCACGAACGTTTCTCGGGTTGAGTGAACTCGCGATCGCTGACGGTGATCCGGCCAAGGCCGTCGTTCTAGGGCAGCAGGCGGCGGATATTTTCCACGAGATGGAAGCGCCGCTCGACGAAGCGCGGGCACTCTCACTGATAGGCGATGCGCATTCTGCCTGTGGTGACGCCGATGCCGCGGATGCGGCATCGGCGCAAGCGGCTGCCGTGCGCGCCAAGGTGCACGATGCTAAGCAGATCGCGTAGCAGTGGGCGCACAGATATGACAAGGTGGTTCGGCGAGTACCTGCAATGGGGTCGCATCGAGTGGCGGCAGCCACCCGTGCTTGGCCAGCACGTGGCGTAGCAGGGCAAGAGATGCGGGGCTTCCGTCACCCGCGATGGCGGCGCGAGCCGCGGTACGCAACTCGTTCAGCCGGTCGGCCGCCTCATGGTGAGCCTGCTGGGCAGCGCTCGCCGTTGTGAACAAGATCCACCCGAGCCGGGCGAGCGTCGCGACGTCGCCCTGGTCGTCGGCGTCGATCAGCTCCCCGTATAGCGCAAACAGATCCTTCGGCAGTCCGGTTGCTGCCCGGTTATAGGCGCGCATTTCGCAACCATCTTCAGGCGGACCTTACAGTCAGCCCCAGGGGTTGTCGGTAGGGGTGACGGTCGGCGTGGGGGCCGTCCCTGAAGTCGCCGCGGCCGCTGGAGCGCTGGCGGACGACAGTGCCATGACAGGTGCGACGACGGCCGCGCCACAGAAAATTATGCCGGCGATGACGGAACCGAGCTTGCGAGCGGTAGTCTGCCTGGTCATGTTTCCACGTCCTCTCATTGTTTCGTCCGCGGAGGTCTCATCCGCTATCGTCAACGTATTGAGGGCGTCCTTCGGAGGTTTATCGGCCGTGGAAAGCCTGTGGATAGTAGCTTGAGGGAAGCTAACGTAAAGCCGAAGCGTGCCCTGATCCTAGTTGTCGGGGTATCGCGGAAGGAGTATAAGTGCGGCCATGAGCTCACAGTTGCCTGCAGCTGCCTGCACCCGTGAATGCTACAACCAGGGGTTCCAGAGGTGAGAATCGTCACACAAGTGCTTGACGGCACGCACGGAAAAACCGCCGTCGGTGTCCGGGCTCGCCTATCGCGAGCTAGCGGAAATAACTGGTCCACCGTCGCCGACGCTGAGACCGGCAATGATGGCTGCATCGAAGAATGGCACACATGGCATTTGGAACGCGGCCTGTACCGTATCGTCTTCGACAGCGACGGCTATTTTGCCAAGCTCGGTGCGACTACGGCGTATCCGGAGATCGTTGTTGTCTTCAGGACAGAGAACGAATCTCACCTGTTCCAGGTTCAGGTCACGTTGGCTCCTTATTCCTACTCTACCTATTTCGGTACGACGGATGACCAACCGGTAATCTCTGGGTAAGCGGCTGCTACGCGTCCGAGGACGCAGCGGAATGTGCTACGGGGAGGCGATGAACGATGAAGGATCGGTGCTGCGGTGAAAGCATCTGAGCGCCGTGAAAAGAATATCCTTCGATCGAACATGGTCGAGCTGCTAGAAATGCGTGCGGAACAGCAGGCAGATGCTGTGGCATATTCGTTCGTATCTGATAGCGGTGAAGAGCAGATTACATATGCGCAACTCGACCGCCGGGCCAGAGCGGTCGGGTCGATGCTCGCCGGCCAGCACATGACGAGCGCGCCAGTCCTCCTGCTGTATCCGCCGGGCATCGACTACATCGCCGCCTTCTTCGGATGCCTGTACGCGGGTGTCATAGCCGTCCCCGCGTATCCGCCCGATCAAGCACACCCGGAGGATTCTCAGCGAGCACTTGGCGCTATCGGCCGCGACGCCATGCCCCGGGGTGTCCTGACTTCGGAATCGGTTGGTGCCGCGCTGCCACAACTGTCCGCCACGGTCCCCGGACTGTCCCGGCTACACGTGATGGTCACCGACGAAATATGCGCAGATCAAGCATGGCAGCCAGGTTCCACGCCACCTGAATCGATAGCGCTGCTGCAGTACACCTCCGGGTCGACGTCTGCCCCCAGGGGGGTAGCTCTTACGCATCGCAACCTGATGAGTAACTCGGAGCTGATCTTTCGCTCTTTCGGGCATTCCGCACAGAGCCGGGGCGTAATCTGGCTGCCGCCTTACCACGGCATGGGCCTGGTCGGCGGGATCATACAGCCGCTGTATGGCGGGTTTCCAGTGACGTTGATGCGGCCAGCCGACTTCCTGCGCCATCCGCTGAGATGGCTTCAGGAAATCTCGCGGACCCGGGCGACGACGAGTGGTGGACCCAATTTCGCCTATGACCTGTGCGTCCGGAAGACGACCGAGGAAGAGCGTTCCCGGCTTGATCTGAGTAGCTGGCGGGTGGCGTTCAATGGCTCTGAACCGGTTCGCGGCGAGACGATGGAGAAGTTCGCGCAAGCCTTCGAGTCCTCGGGATTCCGGGCCGAAGCGTTCCATCCGTGTTACGGGCTTGCTGAGGCGACGCTTTTCGTCAGTGGTGGGATCTCGTGGTCTCCGGGCGACACGTCGCGTCGTGTGGTTCCATGTGGGCTGGTGTCACCCGATCGCCGCGTGCTGATCGTCGATCCGGACACGTGTGAGGAGCGCACCGCGGGAGACATCGGTGAGATCTGGATATCTGGGGATAGCGCGGCACAGTCCTACTGGCATCGGCCGGAAGAAACGAGAGCGAACCTCGGAGCCCGGCTAGCGGATACCGGCGAAGGGCCGTTCGTCAGGTCGGGTGACCTCGGCTTCGCGGATGATCACCGGCTTTACGTCATGGGCAGGATCAAAGACCTGATCGTCATTCGCGGGCGCCACTATCATCCGCAAGATATCGAACTTACCGCTGAGGGCAGCAGCCCCGTGCTACGCCGGGGCCGCGGCGCGGCGTTTACCGTCACGGAAGGCGGCGAAGATCAACTCGTCGTCGCGTACGAGGTCAACCGCCAACTCGACGACGTCGACGACGTCGACGACGTCGATAATGCCGACATCGACGGGATCGTCACGGCGATCCGCGCGGCTGTCGCCGCGGAGCACGGCGTGGCGGTCCACACGGTTGTCCTGGTGCCGCCGGGCGGGATTCCGAGAACGCCGAACGGCAAGGTCCAGCGCCGGCTGACCGCGGCATCGTTCGTGCGGGGAGAACTGGCCGAGCTGGGACGCGGCACGCTCGGCCGGGCGTCAGCTGGTGGTAGCGCGTGCCTAGACCGGCGTGCACTGCTGACAGCACCGGCGGACGGGCGACGGGACCTGCTACAGGAGTATCTCTGCCGGCTCATCGCCTCGGCCTGCCAGATCGACCATGCAGATATGCCGGACGCTCCGCTGCTCGCGCTCGGCGTCGACTCCTGCGCCATGGTCAGCATCCAGCATTCCATCCGGGCAGATCTGGACGTGCACTTGACCGCGACGGATCTGGCCCAAGCCTCGAGCATCAGCGATCTCGCCATCCGGTTGAACGAGCGGGTCGCTATGGTCGCCGCATCGTCACAGCCCGAGGCTCCAGTGCCGGCTGGGCAGCCGTGGTTGCTGCACGAAAGCAGACCAGGCAGCGCAGAACACAGCGTTGCGGTCGCACTGCGCATGCGCGGCGCGCCGGACATCTCCGCACTTGAATACGCGGTTGACGCCCTGGTGGCGAGGCTTGCCCCGGCTGAGCCCGCTCATCTTCAAGGCGGCGTGACACCTACCCAGTGGATCGCGGGGGCGGAGCCCAGGGAGTGGCTCCGGGAGAGCGACGCCAAAGACGCCGACGACGCACATCTGGCCGAGTATCTCGAGCATGCGGCGCGCGAGCCGTTCGACCTTGACCGCGGACCGCTGTTGCGGATCCATCTGTACCGCAGGGCACCGGAGGAAACCATTCTCCTCGTCGTGACCCACCACGTCATCGCCGACCCGTGGTCGCTGACGACATTCGTCCGCGAGCTCGAGCTGCTGTACGCCGAGCAGACCGGGGGGGCCCGTGCCGAGTTGCCAGAGCTTACCGACTTCGTCCGGCACTATTCCTGGATAAGCGGGTCGCGAGTGTCGGTCCACACTGCGTTGAGCCCGCAGACCGCAGCCGTTCCGCTGGAGGAAGTTCGCTATGACAGAAAGCTCTGAATAGCTCAAGACACGTGCATAACTGGCAATACCTTCCGCGCACGAGCAGTCGGCTGTGGGGGAGTGACGCATCCGAGGGTATCGAAAGTTGTATAGGCGCATACTCCGATGTACGTAGCGCGGAGTAGTTCGGGTGAGCCGAGCATGCCTTTGGATGGAATCCAATTGCCTGGCTGCTAAAGCCAGGCTAGCCTACAGGAGAATTCCCAGTGAGAAGCCATAAGAGAGGAACATACTGGCGTGGGTGGCAAGCATGATCGCGAAACGGTCTAGGTGAGGCGGTAATGATGACTACCGCGATGACATCAAATATAGATCTGAATCAGGTAGCCGAAGCCGTAAATGCTACGGGCGCTGATCTCGGCAATCCGGATCCGATGCGCATGCTGGACCACCTGCCAGAGGTCAGCGTCCCGATAAGCTCGCTGCTCCCGGCGTTCTATCTGCGCCAGGCTGGAACGGACGCCGCGCATGTCCGATTGCTGGCCGACGCGGCTTCGTCGGTCAAGCTCCCATCGATTCTGGTGCAGAAGCGCAGTTCACGCATTATCGATGGGATGCATCGCATCGAGGTCGCGAAGTTGCGCGGCGAGTGGCAAATTAGTGCGCGCATTGTCGATTGTACCGACGAGGAAGCGCTTGTTCTCGCGGTCAAGGCCAACACTCTGCACGGACTGCCGCTGTCCAGGGCTGACCGCATCTCCGGCGCGAAACGCATACTGACTAGTCACCCTGATTGGTCCGACCGTGCCGTCGCTGGAATCACCGGGCTGAGCGCTAAGTCGATTGCATCGCTTCGACCCAGCGAACCCGGCGATGCGCAAGCTAATGTCAAGCGGCTGGGCCGTGACGGAAAGCGGCGTCCCGTCGTAGCCGGTGAAGGAAGGCGGCGGGCCGCCGAGTACATTAACGCCCACCCGGAAGCCTCGCTTCGCGAGGTTGCCAGGGAAACCGACGTGTCTCTCGGCACGGTGCACGACGTCCGCGAAAGGATCAGGCGGGGCGTACTGCGGGCGACGGATGAACCGGAGCGCCGCGCCGAGCAGAGCACGGATAAACCACCGGTCAACGAGGGCCTACGGGTGGTCCCGCCGCCCCGTAGCTTGCCCGTCCGGCGAGGAACCACCAGCACTCAGCAGCTGGCCTGGTCGGCCATTTCGCCCAAGCTGACCAGCGATCCAGCGTTGCGCTACACCGAAGGCGGCCGTGCCTTCCTGCGGTGGATGGCTGTGCACGCCATGCAGGCAGATGAGTGGCAGGAATTCATCGACGCGATCCCGCAACGCTGGATGAAAGACGTATGCCAGCTCGCCGCCAGCATGAGCGAGGAATGGCGCCAGTTCGCTGAGCAGCTGAGGTACAAGCAGGAAGCAGCCAGCTGAGCAATTATCCGTTGATCCGCTGATCATTGTGACCACAAGGGGGTGATGAATTGATTAGGTCCGCCCGATCGAGACCATCCGGCCCTCGGCCTTGATCAATCACAGACCTTGACGCGAGGGGGTCCCGCGGGACCCCCTCGTCACTCGCCAGCCGTCCAGAGGAGGTCGTTGAGCTGTGACCAAGCAGGTCCAGAAGCTCGATCACGTCATCATCCGGTTCGCTGGTGATTCCGGTGATGGGATGCAGCTAGCGGGGGACAGGTTTACCCAGGAGACGGCGGTCTTCGGGAATGACCTG
>Ga0213881_10000448_pt1 | contig 27478 bp, 21 predicted proteins | sample BarmaccoBMER_R08_FD_160104 | JGI IMG/M metagenome (GOLD analysis project Ga0213881, IMG submission 160104) | Barbacenia macrantha exposed rock microbial communities from rupestrian grasslands, the National Park of Serra do Cipo, Brazil - ER_R08 ... | reverse complement strand
CGACCGCCATCCCGCGCCCCCGTCCGCAACCGCCACCCCCCTCTCGGAGGCGTCGGACATTTCAGCATCTGTACCTTTTGCTCTGGCGGGAATTACTGTTGCGGCCGGCAACTCGCCGATTGCCAGCATTCCAGAGGTGAGCCGAGTTTCTGCCGCGCTGTGAACGGTTGCCGGTTTGCCACGATATGACCCGTTACGTGCACAGCGGTCGCGCTGACGACGTGGAAAGAAAGGGCCTCACGGAAGAAAGGGAGCCGGTTTCCGGCGCCTTTTCTTCCAGAAGGCTCCTAAATTCCGCAACGCGACTGGCCCATGTGCGCGCTATACGGTGATATGCGTAAATTCCCAGGCTGGTGCGGCATTCCGGCAATGGCGATATAGCCGACATGTCGCTAATATGTGTTGTTCCGGAAGATTCCCTTTGGGGGTGAATGTCAGCGATAATTTTATGCGCCCCGGACCGCAATGAGGGAAACGCCGGAATTGCGTCGGGAAGGCGGATCCCTGATGGGGTGGCCGGTGACGAGCGGCCGGTAGCGGGATCCTTGATGGGGTGGCGGTGACGAGCGGCCGGTAGCGGGTTCGGGGTGGGTGGCGGTGACGAGCGGCCGGTAGTGAGGTTCGTTGGGGGATGGCTGGAGCACCCCGGCTGCGGCGTCCGCGCGGCGGCATGTGTATCGGGTGGTGGGAGTATGAGTACTCAGACGATCGGGAGCCTGACGATGCCGCATCCGCACTTGCTGATCCAGCCTCGCGACGGCTACACCTGGCTGCGGCTGGCCCGTCCGGAGCGGCGCAACGCACTCGACGTCAGCCTGGTCCGGGCGCTGCGAGACGCGCTCGTGGCGGTCCCCGCGCGACCCATGCTGCTGGGCAGCACCGATCCGAGAGTGTTCAGCGCCGGCGCGGACCTGACGATCCCGGATCCGGAACGGGCCGAGGTCGTCGAGTTGCTCTACGACTGCTGCGAGACCATCATCACCCGGCCCGGTCCGGTGATCGCCGCGATCGGCGGACCGGCGGTAGGCGGCGGGGCACAACTGGCGGCCGCCGCGGACCTGCGGATCGCGGGGCCCGACGCACGTATGCGCTGGACCGGGCCGCCGGGAGTGGATCTCATCGTGGGCGCCTGGCTGCTGCCCGCCCTGGTGGGCCGGGGCGTGGCCATGGAACTCGTGCTCACCGGCCGGTGGATTTCCAGCCCGGAAGCACTCGCGGTCGGCCTGGTGAACCGGCTGGCCGATGAGCCGGAACGTACCGCCGAAGAGCTGATGGCTTCGCTGGCGGTACGGCCCGCCGCCAAGAAGATCCTGGCGTCTGGTGACCTGCTCGACCGGCTGAACGCGGAACGGCGCGCCAACCGAGCGGCCTGGACCGACCGGATCGGGGATATGCCTGGTCAGTCCCTGGTGTTATACCGGACACGGCCGAGAGGGGCGAACCGCCATGAGCGACAGCGTGCTGCAGATCGAGACCAACGGCATCAACGTCATCGCCGAGAACGAGCGGAAGGGGCGTCCGCGGGACCTGTTCTGGCCGTGGTTCGCCGCGAACATCTCCGTGCTCGGGCTGTCCTACGGCTCATTCGTGCTCGGGTTCGGCATCTCGTTCTGGCAGGCGCTGGTGGTCGGGGTGGCCGGGATCGTGCTGTCGTTCCTGGCCTGCGGATTCATCTCAGTCGCCGGCAAGCGCGGCTCGGCGCCCACCATGGTGCTCAGCCGGGCCGCGTTCGGTGTGGGGGGCAATCGGCTGCCGACGGTGGTCTCGTGGATGCTGACCGTCGGCTGGGAGACCGTGCTGGTCATCCTGGCCACGCTGGCCACCGCGTCCGTATTCCACCGTCTGGGCTGGGGCGGCGGTGACGGCACGAAGGTGGTCGCGCTGATCATCGTGGTGGCCCTGACGATCTTCGGCGGCGTCATGGGTTTCGACCTGATCATGCGGATGCAGACCTGGATCACGCTGGTCACGGGCGTGTTCACCGTGGTGTATGTCGCGCTGGTCGCGGACAAGATCCACTGGCACACGGTGTCCGCGATTCCGGGTGGATCGGCCGAGAAGATGGTGGGCGCGCTGGTGCTGGTGATGACCGGCTTCGGGCTGGGCTGGGTCAACGTCGCGGCTGACTACTCGCGCTACCTGCCACGCAGGTCCTCCGGCGCGGGAGTCGTCGGCTGGACGACGTTCGCGTCCTCGATAGCGCCGGTCTTCCTCCTGGTGTTCGGGCTGCTGCTGGCCGGCTCGTCGAGCACCCTGAGCACCGCGATCGGGCAGGACCCCATCGGAGCGCTCGCTACGCTGCTGCCCACCTGGTTCCTGGTCCCGTTCGCGATCGTGGCGGTGCTCGGCCTGATCGGCGGCTCGGTGCTCGACATCTACTCCTCCGGGCTCGCGCTGCTCACCCTCGGCGTGCCCGCACCCCGGTACGTGGCCGCGCTGATCGACGGCACGGTCATGACCCTCGGCAGCATCTATGTAGTTTTCGTGGCGCACAACTTCGTGGGCCAGTTCGAGGGATTCCTGACCACCCTGGGCGTGCCGATCGCGGCCTGGTGCGGGATCATGCTGGCCGACATCGCGCTGCGCCGGCGTGACTACGCCGAGCAGGAGCTGTTCACACCGGCCGGACGCTATGGCGACATCCGGTGGATTCCGGTGATCACCGTGGCGGCCGGTACCGCCCTCGGCTGGGGCCTGGTGACCAACTTCGCGGCGAGCTGGCTCACCTGGCAGGGCTACCTGCTCAAGCCGTTCGGCCTCGGCGGGAAGACCGGCGCCTGGGAGTACGCCAACCTGGGCGTGCTCGTCGCGCTCGCGGTCGGCTTCATCGTGATGTGGACGATCGGCCGCACGACGGTCCGGGCACAGGAGTCAGTCCCGACGCTGGAGCCCGCCGCCGCAGCCGAAGCGTAATTGACAATCCCTTCTGTGGCGGATTGCGGCGTTTTACGCTTCTCCCATGGACCCGGCCAGACGACGGCGAAGGCAGCGGCACCGGAACCAGCTGATGAGCGGGTTCGCCATTATCACGCTTGCCGCCCTGCTAAGCATCGCCTGGCTGGTGATGCGGATGGCGAAACTGCCGAGCACCGCCAGGCTGTCGTCGGTCACGTCGAGCGCGACGCCGCCGCCCAGCCTTTCCGATCCAGCCACCGGCCTGTCGTACGGTCTGCTCCCCGCTCCGTGGCGAAGCGGCTGTCCGATGCGGCACTACCCGATCGACTGGACCGGCGGCGAGGGAGCGGTGGCCGGGCACGTCGTCGCCAACGGGCACGCCCTCACCTGGTACGCCAACGCCTGCTCGGGGCCGCTCGAGGCACAGTTCGAGCACTCGAGCCTGGCCCAGGCGGCGGCCGGCGAAGCCGCCGCCATCGACACCGATCTCGCGCTGCACCACCGCCGCACCGTGACCAGCAGCGCCGCATCGCGAGTCGGCGGGCAGCCCGCCTGGATCGTCAGGTTCACGGTCACCTATCCGGGGGAGCACCTGGCCTGGTCCGCTGAAACCGGCGCGGTCGTGGTCGTCGACCGCGGCCACGGCCGGACCCGCGCCGTGTTCTACGTGTCGGTGCCAGGCAACCTGCGGTCCGGCGCGGTCAGCACGCTGGTCAGTTCCCTCCGATGAAGGAGATGTGGCCGCCGCCGCTGTTGACGGTGATCTTGTTCGGCCCCCCGTCGTTGTGCACCGAGTCCAGCCCGCTGACGTTGCCGCCGCTGGTGTCGTACCCGATGGCGTAATGACCGTCCCGTGGTAGCACCAGCGTGACGTTCCCTCCGTTGGACTTGATGTACAAGTTTTTCGGTACCTCCGTATAGGTCAGGGTGACAACGCCGCCACCCGACTCGATGGTGGCCGTCGGCGAGGTCATGGCCTGAACGTTGAGGTTCCCCCCACTCAGGTTCAGGTCGAACGAGCCACCGAGCGAGCTGACGGTCACGTCGCCGCCGCCGGTGATGAGGTGGGCGCCACCGGTGAGGGAGCCGGCGTTCAGGTTTCCGCCGCCGGTGCGGAGCGTGAGGTAGCGAGTGAAGTTCTGGATCTTCACGTCGCCGCCGCCAGTGGACAACGACACCGCGGAGCTCGCGGGGACCTGAAGGGTCCCGTCCAGCTCGCAATCACCCAGCACAGTGGGGCAGTGGTACCGCACGGTGTCGTCGGACGTGGTGACGGTCGAGCGGAACAGGGTGTAGTGCGCTATGCCGGTCAGCCTGGCGGCGCCGACCCCGGTCTGCTGCAGCGTGATGTTGCCGCCCTCGATCAGGGCGTTCACCGGGCCGTTGCCGGCCGCGGGAAAGGTATAGCTGACCGGGAAGCTGGCGTTGCCCATCTGGTCGACGGCGCTGAATGCGGTCCAGCCGATGAGGGCGAACAGTACCGGAGCGGCGAGCACCAGCGTCAGCCACCGGGCCGGCGTTATGCGCAAGCGCTGCGCGGGCACGCGCGCGGTCGTCGTGGTGACCTCGTTCATCATCGTGATAACCCCGTTCCTATATAGCGGAGCACGGCGAGCACCCGGCGGTTGCCGCGGTCGTCGCCGGGCGGCAGGCCAAGCTTGGTGAAGATGTTGTTGATGTGTTTCTCGACGGCGCCGCCGCCGACGACCAGTGTCTCGGCGATCGCGGAGTTGGACCGGCCCTCGGCCATCAGCGCGAGGACTTCACGCTCGCGGGGCGTGAGGTTGCCGAGCGGGTGGCGGCTCCGGGCGAGCAGCTGCGCTACCACCTCGGGATCGAGCGCGCTCCCTCCCTCGGCCACCCGGCGCAGCGCGTCGAGGAATTCGGTTACGTCAGCGACCCGGTCCTTGAGCAGGTAGCCGACGCCGTGCGGCCGTCCCGAGATCAGCTCGGTGGCGTACCGCTCCTCCACCCACTGGGACAGCACCAGCACGCCGACCTCCGGCCAGCGGTCACGGACCACCAGCGCCGCCCGCAGTCCCTCGTCGGTGAACGTGGGCGGCATCCGGACGTCGACCACGACCGCGTCCGGCTGCTCCGCGTCAACGGCGCGCAGGAACGCCTCACCGTCCCCGGCCGCCGCGACGACGGTGTGATCGGCCTCGACGAGCAGCCGGGTGAGCCCCTCGCGCAGCAGCACGGAGTCCTCGGCGATGATCACCCGCATGGCAGTTCCACCGCGATGATCGTCGGGCCACCGGACGGCGACTCCACATGGAACCGCCCGTCCACACCGGATACCCGGCCCGCCAGGCCCTTCAGCCCGGCACCGTTCGGGTCGGCCCCGCCGATGCCGTCGTCGCTGATCACGACCGTCAGCGTGCCGGGGTATCCATGACCTTCCACCACCACCTTGGCCTGGCTGGCGCGGGAATGCTTGGCGATGTTGGTGAGTGCCTCCGCCACGACGAAGTAGGCGACCGCCTCAACCGTGGACTTGGGCCGCACCGGCACATCCACGTGCAGGTCCACCGGTACCGGGCACAGCGCGACGAGGCCGGACAGCGCCGCGTCAAGGCCGCGGTCGGTGAGCACCGGCGGGTGCACGCCGCGGACCAGGTTGCGCAGTTCGGTCAGCGCCTCCTTGGCCTGCGAGTGCGCCTGGTCCACCAGCAGCCGGGCCGTGTCGAGGTCGTCGGCGAACTTGGCCTTGGCCCGGCCGAGCTCCATGGCCAGCGCGACCAGCCGCTGCTGGGCGCCGTCGTGCAGATCGCGCTCGATGCGACGCCGTTCCGCCTCGGCCGCGTCGACCACTGCCTCCCGGCTTTCCTCGAGCTCGGTGACCCGGGCGGCCAGGTCACTGGGCGGACTGAGCAGCCAGCGGGTGAGCCCCGCGTCCATCGCCGCGAGGCCGCGAGCGATCTGCGGCGCCGCCAGCACCAGCACGATGCCGCCCGCCACCGACACCAGCATCCAGCGGCCGCCGTGTATGACCGTCCCGTCGAGGTCTGCGCCGCCCGCGGGCAGGTAGCTGTTGTACAGCGGCAGGGTCAGCATGACCAGCCCGTAGGCCCAGGCGCCGACGCTGAACGTGAGGGCCACCGAGCTGACCAGCGGCCGCAGCAGCGCGTAGCCGAGCGATCCCCAGACAGTCCGGTCTCTCAGCATCGGCCAGCGCGGGACGACGCCCCACCGGTACCCGGCCCGGGCCCCCGTCGGCCAGGCCGGGATCCGTACGCCGAGGAGGAAGCCGAACCTGGCCCGCTCGGCATGGGCGATCCCTTCGGCCAGCCGCATCGTCACGCCGATAACAGGCAGCCCGACCAGCGCCAGCGGAATCAGCCCGAACCCCAGAGCGAAGCCGGTGACGAGGAGAACGCAGATGACCAGGCCGACGAACACCCCGACCAGGTGATGGATCAAGGCGAGCCAGGCGCGTGGCGACACCAGATCGCGGATGAGGAACATGCCCATGACGCTATGGCATAGGGTGGCGGACTGCCCATAAGCCGCGCCCCCGGAACGGCGGTGAGGTTAACCCCACCTCGGGTTGGCCTGCCCGCACCATGTCCCGGGTGGGCCGCCTCCCGCGAGCCTTGGTGCCATGAACACTATTCGTGAACCGGTTGTGCAACGGGTGGCCGGCTGGTCAGCCAGGCACCGGAAGACGGCCGTATTCGGCTGGCTTCTACTGGTTGCCGTCGCGGTCGTGATCGGCCAGCGGGCCGGCACAAGCCACGTCAACAGCTACGACCCGGGTCAGGCCGGGAAGGCCGAGCGGGTCCTCAACGAGTCCGTGGTGAAGCAGCCGGACGGCGAGAGCGTGCTGATCCAGGCCCGTTCCGGGCAGACGCTGGCCAACGATGCGCAGATGCGGGAGGCAGTCCAGCGAGTCGTCGCGACGCTGCGCGCGGTGCCGCGATCCGCCACCGGCATCCGGTCGCCGTTCACCAGCCCGGGCTTGGAGAAGGGGCGGTCGGCGCTGGTCACGTTCGACGTCGCGGGGGATCCCGGCAAGGACGACCAGACGGTCGTCCCCGCGATGAACGCGATAGCGGCGATCCATGTCCCCGGAGTGACCATCGGAGAAGCCGGCGGCGCCACTCTCGACCGGGCCATCGGCAATAGCACCAGCCAGGACTTCCACAAGGCGGAGCTCACCTCGGTGCCGATTTCGCTGGCGTTGCTGCTGATCGTGTTCGGGGCGCTGATCGCGGCCGGCATCCCGTTGCTGCTGGCCGGCACCGCGGTGATCTCGGCCATTTCGCTGATGGCCATCCCGGGCCGGTGGCTGCCGGTGGACAGCACGACGTCCTCGATCGTGCTCCTGGTCGGCATGGCGGTTGGCATCGACTACTCCTTGTTCTACCTGCGCCGGGTGCGTGAGGAACGCACCGCGGGACGCACCACGCGAGACGCGCTGCATATCGCGGCCGGCACCTCAGGGCGGGCCATCCTGGTGTCCGGGCTGACCGTGATGATCTCACTCGCCGGATTGTTCCTGACCGGTGTCGACGTGTTCTCCGGGGTCGCGGTCGGCACGATCATCGTGGTCGGCGTCGCGGTGCTCGGCTCGCTGACGTTCCTGCCCGGACTGCTGTCCATGCTCGGCAAGTGGACCGATCGCGGCCGCGTTCCGTTCCTCGGCAAGCGGCGCACGGCCGCACGCGAATCCAGGTTCTGGGGCCTGCTGGCCCGGACGGTGGTGCGGAGGCCGCTCGCCTGGGGCGGCGCCGCGACGGTCGCGCTACTCGCCCTCGCCGCCCCGATGCTGTCCTTGCACCTGGAAAGCCCCGGCATCCACGACCTGCCGTCCAACGTGCCGGTGGTCCGCACGCTTACCGACATCTACCAGGTCTTCCCCGGCGGCCCTGAGCCGGCCGAGGTAGTGGTGACCGGAAACGACCTGGGCGGCCCGCAGGTCGCCAGCGCGGTACGCGCGATCAGCCACTTCGCGAGCGCGAACGGGGCTATCAGGGAGCCGATCACCACCCAGATGTTCGGCAACAACCAGGTTCTTGTGGTTAACGTCCCGCTAGCCGGTAACGGCACCGACACCACCTCGAACAACGCGCTCAGCACGTTGCGCACCAGCGTCCTCCCGCCGACGCTGGGCAAGGTGCCAGGCATCGACTACGCGGTGGGCGGGCTGACCGCCGGCAACCATGACTTCAACACACAGCTGACCAGCAGGATCCCGTGGGTCTTCGCCTTCGTGCTCGGGTTCGCGTTCCTGCTGCTTATGACCACCTTCCGTTCGGTGTATATTCCGGCGCTGTCGATATGCCTCAACCTGCTCTCGGTGGGGGCTGCTTACGGTCTGATGGTCCTGATCTTCCAGGATGGCCGCCTGCAGGGCCCGCTGGGGTTCACCGCGTACGGCGGAATCACGCCCTGGATGCCGCTGTTCATGTTCGTCCTGCTGTTCGGGCTGAGCATGGACTACCACGTGTTCATCCTCAGCCGGATCAGGGAGCTGCGGCTACGCGGATTGCCGGCGCGGGAGGCGGTGACCAGCGGGATCAGCCACAGCGCGGGAGTGGTGACCAGCGCGGCCGCGATCATGGTCGCGGTGTTCTCAATCTTCGCCACGCTGTCGATCTTCGAGTTCAAGGTGTTCGGTGTCGCGATGTCCGCGGCCATCTTGATCGACGCCACCATCGTCCGCGGGGTCCTGCTACCCGCCGGCCTGGCGTTGATCGGCGACCGGGCATGGTCGCGGCGGAAGCTCGGCGGCGGCCGGCACGGCGTGTCGTCGCCACGGCCGGATCCTGACTACGTGCGAGCGTGACGTGCGCTGTGCGGCGGGGCTCGCGGGCCCCGCCGCACGGTGCATTCTGAGCCGCGCTGTGACCGAGAACACGTGCCGCGGGGAAGATCACGGCGACACTCTACGTTGTAAGGGACAGAAAGCATGGTACATTAAGAACCGTTCATGAGTTACCTTGACTCCATCGGGGTGGCACTCCAGGAAGGATGCGGAGCAATGCTTAACTACAGTTCAGACTTCTGGCCGCTGTTCTGGACCATCATCGGAAGCGGGGCGGCGCTGACCGTCGTTCTGTCCGCTCTGGTCGCGGTCCTGCCCTGGCGCAAGGGCCACGGCACGCACGCGGCGGCTGCGCCGGCGGCGGCCGGCCACGACGACTTCGACGGCTACCTCTCCCGGGCAGCCTGACGCAGACTCGCATCCCGGGCTGATGCTCACCCGGGACGTGGAACAAAAGGGCCTCGCGGAAGGAAAGGCGCTGGAAACCAGCGCCCGATCCTCCACGAGGCTCTAATTTTCCATAAGGCCGGGCGGACAAATGGGCATATATCCCGATTTGTCGGGCACAGGCTGGGCGGGAGCCGGTGTCCGGGACGTCGGGCAGCATGGGCGGGAGCCGGTGTCCGGGACGTCGGGCAGCATGGGCGGGAGCCGGTGTCCGGGACACCGGACGGGATGGGCGAAATGGGCGGTTACTAGGCGTTCACGGGGAAGCCCAGGTTGATGCCGCCGTGGCTGGGGTCCAGCCACCGGGACGTGACGACCTTGCCGCGGGTGTAGAAATGGATGCCTTCGGTCCCGTGCACGTGCGTGTCGCCGAACAGCGAAGCCTTCCAGCCACCGAACGAGTAGTACGCCATCGGCACCGGGATCGGCACGTTCACGCCGACCATGCCGGCCTGCACCTCGGACACGAACCGCCGGGCCGCCCCGCCGTCGCACGTGAAGATGGCCACGCCGTTGCCGTACGGGTTCGAGTTCACCAGGTCGACCGCGGACGAATACGACGGCGCCCGGAGCACGCTCAGCACCGGCCCGAAGATCTCGTCGGTGTAGCACGACATCGACGGCGTGACGTGGTCGAGCACCGACGGCCCGAGCCAGAACCCCTCAGCGGCGCCACCGATCACCGGGTGCGCGCGCCCGTCGACGGCCAGGGTCGCGCCCTCCCGTACGCCGGAATCCAGGTACGACGCCACCCGGTCACGGTGCGGCCCGGTGACCAGCGGACCCATCTCGGCCCGCTCATCCGTACCCGGCCCGACCCGCAGCCCGGAAATCCGCTCCCGGATCCGCCCCACCAGGTCGTCCCCGATCGGGTCGACCGCGACCACCGCGGAGATCGCCATGCACCGCTCCCCCGCCGACCCGAACCCGGCCGAGACCGCCATGTCCGCCGCGAGATCGAGGTCCGCGTCGGGCAGCACCACCATGTGGTTCTTCGCGCCGCCCAGGGCCTGCACCCGCTTGCCGTGCGACGTGCCGGTCTCGTACACGTACCGCGCGATCGGCGTGGACCCGACGAAGCTGACCGCCGCGATCCCCGGGTGCCTCGCCACCGCGTCGACCGCGACCTTGTCGCCGTGCACGACGTTGAACACCCCGTCGGGCAGCCCCGCCTCGGCCCACAGCGAGGCGAGCAGCAGCGACGCGGACGGGTCCTTCTCCGACGGCTTCAGCACGAACGTGTTGCCGCACGCGATAGCCAGCGGGAACATCCACATCGGCACCATGGCCGGGAAGTTGAACGGCGTGATGCCGGCCACCACTCCGACCGGCTGGCGGATCGAGTATGAGTCGACGTTGGTCGAGACGTTCTCGGAGTAGCCGCCCTTGAGCAGGTGCGGGATGCCGCACGCGAACTCGACCACCTCGAGGCCCCGCGCCACTTCCCCGGCCGCGTCCGCGGCCACCTTGCCGTGCTCGGACGTGATCAGCGACGCCAGCTCATCCGCGTGGGTCCGGACCAGCTCGCGGAACGCGAACAGCACCGTGGCCCGTTTGGCCAGCGAGACCCGGCTCCACTCACGGAACGCGTCGGCCGCGGCCGAAACGGCCAGGTCCACCTCGGCGGGCGCGGCGAAGTCGACCTGCCCGGTGACCTGCCCGGTCGCCGGGTCATAGATGTCACCGTGCCGCTCGGCCTCGCCGTCCCACGGCTTCCCGCCGATCCAGTGGCTACAGTGCTTAATTGCTCGCTTCTCCGCGCTCCGCGCGTCGCTCGTCTGCTTGCCCATTTAGCGAACCGCCTCCTCGTTCACGGCCCGCAGAGCTTCCTGATTAACGCTTCGCAGGGCGTCGATCAGGATCGCGAGCCCCTCCTTGGCTTCGTCCGGCGACAGCGTCATCGGCGGGGCCATCCGCAGCGCGTGACCGAACAGGCCGCCCTTGCCGATCAGCAGACCCCGCTCGCGCGCCGCCTCGAGCACGCGGCCGGCCAGCGCCGGCGACGGCTGCCTGGTCAGCGGATCGACGAGGTCCACCGCGAACATCAGCCCCTTGCCGCGCACCTCGCCGACCACGGCGAGCTCCCCCGCCGCCTCGCGGAGCCCGGAGATGATGAGCGCGCCATTGGCCGCGGCGGACTGCTGCAGATCATGTGACAGCAGGTAGTCAAGCGTCGCGCTGGCCGCGGCGGTGGCCAGCGGGTTGCCGCCGAACGTCGAGATCCCGCTGCCGCGGATCCCGTCCAGCAGTTCGGCTCGCGCCACCACACCGCCGATCGCGAACCCGTTGCCGAGGCCCTTCGCGAACGTCATCGCATCCGGTATGACGCCATGTGCGCCGATTCCCCAGAAGTGCTCCCCGGTCCGCCCCCATCCGGTCTGCACCTCGTCGGAGATGAGCAGGATGCCGTGTTCGTCGAGAACTTCCTTGTACGCGCCGAGCAACCCGTCCGGGGGCATGGTGAACCCTCCGACGCCCTGCACCGGCTCGGCGAGCAGGCACGCGACATCGGCCGGATGGATCCCCGCCGACAGCAGAGCGCGCAGGTCCGCGACGCAGCTCTCAATGAACTCCGCGTCCGATTGGCCAGCGTAGGGGGGCAAGTACCGGTCCGTGCCGTGCAAAAACTGTACGACGAACGGGCTGTGGCTCGACATTTTCCAGGACGGGATCCCGGTCGCGGCGACGGCGCCGAACGAACGTCCGTGGTAGCTGCCCCGCATGGCGAGCACGATGTCAGCCTTGCGTGCGCTCAGCGCCGCGAGCAGGGCTACCTCGTTGGCCTCGGTACCTGAGTTGGTGAAGTACACCTTGCCGTTCGTTATGCCGGAGACTTTGATTATCTTTTCGGCAAGCTCCACCTGGTTCCTGATCAGGTACAGGGTCGAAGTGTGTACCACTCCGGTCGCGAGCTGCCGCTCGACCGCTTCGCGCACCTCCGGCACGTCGTAGCCGAGCATGTTGGTCAGGATGCCGGCGAAGAAGTCCAGGTAGCTGCGCCCCTGGGCGTCGGTGACCCGGCAGCCCTTGCCGCCGGCGATCTCGATCGGCTCGTCGTAGTAGAGGCCTACCCAGCTGGGGATGACCGCGCGGTGGCGGGCGAGAAGGTCAGACATGTTCCGAGCATGCCGCCGTTGCCGATCAGGCGGAAGTTACAAACTGTATCGACTTAGCGGTGACGGTATACAGTGTGTCCATGCTTACGCTGGAGGACGTCCTGGCGATGGACATATGCCAGCGTGGCCGGCCCCGGGTGGTGGCAGGCGCGGAACGGCTCGGCGCGCCGGTCCGGTGGGTGCACGCGATCGAGCTGACCGATGTGGCCCGGCTGCTGCGCGGCGGCGAGCTCGTGCTCAGCACCGGGATCGCGCTGCCCGACGATGACGGCAAGCTGGCCGCCTATGTCGCCGAGCTGGCCGAGGCCGGGGTGGCCGGGCTGGCGGTGGAACTCGGCCGCCGGTACGCCGGGGCGCTGCCGGCCGCGCTGGTGTCGGCGGCGGCGGCGGCCCGGCTGCCGCTGATCGCGTTCGAGCACGAGGTGCCGTTCATCGAGATCACCGAGGCGGTGCACGCGCGGATCATCGACGCCCAGCTCGAGGAGCTGCGCGCCTCGGAGCGGCTGCACGAGATGTTCACCGAGCTGTCGGTGGCGGGCGCGTCGCCGGATGAGATCGTCCGGCAGGCCGCGACCCTGGCCGGACGGCCGGTGATACTGGCCGACCTGTCACACCGGGTGCTGGCCTGTGAGCCGGGCCCGGTCAGCAACGGCGCGGACCCGGCCCGGTTGCTGTCCGGGTTCGCGGCGCGCAGTCGTTCGGTGCTGCTGCGGGGCCGGACCACCTACGACGGCGCATCCGGCTGGCTGGTGACCCCGGTCGGCGCCCGCGGCGAGGACTGGGGCCGGGTGATCCTGGTCTGTGACCGGCCGCCCACCCCGACGGATACCGTTCTGCTCGAGCGGACCGCCACCACGCTGGCGCTCGGACGGCTGCTCACCCGCCACGCCGAAAGCCTGGAACGGCAGGCGCACCGGACCCTGATCAGCGGGATCATCGCGCAGGCGCACGCCGATCCGGCCGAGGCGGCGATGCGGTCGCGGGCGCTCGGCGTGCCGGTCGAGGGCCGTCAGCTGCTGGCGCTGGTGGTACGGGTCGGCGAGCCGTCCGGGGTACCGGGGATCTCGGCGCATGCCCGCGTGCTGGAGGCCGCCGACGTGCTGGCCGAGGCGTGCCGCGCGGCACGGATTCCCGCGCTGATCGGCACGCTGGATGACCTGCGAGCCGGGAGCATGCTGTCGCTGGGCCCGGGCGTGCTCGCTGACGAGGTGCTGGGGGCCGTGGCGGGAAAGGTCAGGGAGCGGCTCGGTCCGGTCGTGATCGGGGTGGGCGGTCCGGCCGATTCGATCCGGGACGTGCGGCGCTCCTTCCTCGAGGCCGGTCAGGTGGCCGACGTAGCAGCGGGTGACCTGCCGTTCTACCGGCTGCCCGACCTGCACCTGCACGGGCTGCTGCACCTGCTCCGGGACGATGCCCGCCTGATCACGTTCGTGGAGCGGGAACTCGGACCGCTGCTGGCGCACGGACGGGGGACTGAGCTGGTCGAGGCGCTGGCCGCGTTCCTGGCCGCGGGCGGGAACAAGGCGGCCGCCGCCAAGGCGTCCCACCTGGCCCGCCCGACGTTCTACGAGCGGCTGCGGCGGATCGAGCGGATCCTCGGCGTCTCGCTGGACTCCGCCGAGATCCGGACGTCACTGCACGTCGCGCTGCTTGCCCACGAGGGCGCGTCCTGACACCTCTTCGGCGAAGCGGGCGGCCTGGCGTAGCGCCTGCGCGGCCTCCGGCAGGAAGCTCCAGAAGATGTGGAAGTCGTGCGTGTCCACCGGGAAGAGCTCGAAGCGGGCGTCGAGGGCGCATTCGGTGGCATGATCGAACAGTTCGCTGGCCTCGGCGAGCAGCGGGTCGCCGGTGGCGCCCTGGATCAGCAGCGGCGGCAGGCCGGTCAGGTCGGCAAGCCGCGGGCAGATCAGCGGGTCCTCGGCAGGGTGCCCGGCCAGGAACAGGTTGGCCGCCGCGTACCGGAACTGATCGATCTCATGGGACGGGTTCTCGCGGCGGGTCAGGTCGACGCCGGGGCAGAACAGCATCGCGCCCGCGGGCATCGGGACCTTCTGGTCCCGGAGGCTGAGCAGGAGCGAGACGGCCAGCCCTCCGCCAGCCGAGTCGCCGGCCACGGTTATCTTCGCCGGGGGGACGCCCCGGTCCAGCAGCCAGCGGTAGGTGCGCACCGCGTCCTCGATGGCGGCCGGGAACGGGAACTCGGGCGCGAGCCGGTAGTCCGGGACGACCACGCCGGTCCCCATGGCGTCCGCGATGGCGGCGGCGAGCGGCCGATAGCCGAACGCCGAGCCGGTGATGTAGCCGCCGCCGTGCAGGAACAGCAGCGTGACGTCGTCGGCCGGGTGCTTGCTGAGCAGGAGAGCCGGGACTCCCCCGGCGTTCGCGGGCCGCACGCCGATGTGCGGCGGCGGCTCGAACTGGCTGTGCAGATCCTCGTACGCGGTACGGAGTTCTTGCAGGTCGGACAGGCTCACCTCGGCGAACGCCTCCCAGTGCCGGGCGATGCGGGCCATCAGCTCGCCGCCGACCGACCGGGTGACGGTAATGGCTTCGTCAAGGCCGCGCAGCAGTGGCCGGGCCCGGTCCAGGAGCGCCTCGCCGGCCAGGGTCAGCTCCACCCGATGGGTGGAACGCCGCAGCAGATCGCAGCCGACCAGGCGCTCCAGGGTACGGATCTGCCTGCTGAGCGCGGGCTGGGACAGGTACAGCCGGGCCGCCGCCCGGCCGAAGTTGAGCTCGTCGGCCACTGCCACGAAGGCTCGCAGGTGTCTCAGCTCGATCGCGTCAGGCGCCTGCGGCAGGGCCAGGACGTCGGCGGCTTCGGGGGTCTCCTCGTCCATGCCCTCGATTATCGCCATCGTGTCCTTTCCTGGATACACAGTGCCCCTTCTGTGGTGATGCACGGAATGCACGACGGCTATGCGCAAACGGCCTTTCCCTTACGGGCACGCGCGATGCCAGTGTTGCTGGCATGAACCGCTACCGGACCGCCGACATGCAGCTCAGGGGCAATACCAGACCGCTGCCGGTCCGCGTCTACTGGCCCGGCCACGTGGCCGGGCCGGCACCGCTGCTGGTGTTCTGCACTGTCGGCGCCGGTGCGGAGATGACCTGCCGCCGCCTGAGCGCGGAGGCCGGATTCGTGGTTCTCTCGGTGGCCTGCGACCCGGCTGGCCAAGAGGGGGATGGGCGGCACGACGGGACGATCGTGCTGGAGTGGGCCGCCGAGCACGCCGCCGAGCTCGGCGGTGATCCGGAGCGGCTGCTCGTGGCCGGGGAGGGCCCCGGAGCCATGGCGGCCGCCGCTGTTGCGCTGGAGGCTCGCCGGCGGGGCTGGCCCGCGGTCACCCAGATGGTGCTGACCGATCCAGTTTCCTGGCCAGCGGACCGATGAGCCGGACCGCCGGGCCGCGTCTTAGCTATGACCGCACTGAAGGAGAAACGATGCACACCTCTGAGCTTCCCGATCTCGAGGCTCCGGCCTCGTCTTCCGAGCCGGCTGACCGGTCCCGCTGGATCGCCCTGGTGGTGCTGTGCCTCGGGATGCTGATGATCGTCCTGGACGTGACGATCGTGAACGTAGCCCTGCCGTCCATCCAGGCTGAGCTGGGCTTCTCCCAATCCGGGCTGGCCTGGGTGGTGAACGCCTACCTCATCGCCTTCGGCGGGCTGCTGCTGCTGGCCGGGCGGCTCGGTGACCTGGCCGGGCGACGGAGGGTGTTCGTGTGCGGCCTGGGGGTGTTCACCGCCGCCTCACTGGTGTGCGGGCTGGCGGTAGACCAGCCGATGCTGATCGGCGCGCGGTTCGTGCAGGGCATTGGCGGCGCGCTCACCTCGGCGGTGATCCTCGGCATGATCGTGACGTTGTTCCCCGAGCCGCGGGAGATGGCCAAGGCGATCGGTGTCTACGCCTTCGTCGCCTCAGCGGGCGGGGCGGTCGGGCTGCTGGCCGGCGGCATCCTGACCCAGGCGATCAACTGGCACTGGATCTTCTTCGTGAACCTCCCGATCGGCATCGTGACCGCGGCCCTGGCGCTGCGGGTGATCCCGGGCGACCGCGGTAACGGGTTGCGCGGAGGCGCCGATGTGACGGGGGCCGCGCTGATCACCGGCGCGATGATGCTGGCCGTCTTCACCATCGTCAAGCCGGCCGCGTCGGACGGCTGGCTCGCGCGCCAGACGCTGGCGTTCGGCGCGATCTCGCTGCTGCTGCTGGCCGGGTTCATCGTCCGGCAGATGACCGCGAAGAACCCGCTCATGTCGCTGCGCATCCTGGCCGCTCGCCAGGTCGCCGGGGCGAATCTGATCCAGCTGCTCAGCGTGGCCGGCATGTTCGGGATGTTCTTCCTCGGCTCGCTGTACCTCCGCTTGGTCCTCGGTTACAGCCCGATGCGGATCGGTCTCGCGTTCCTGCCCGTCACGATCGCCATGGGCACGCTGTCGGTCCGTTACACCGCACGGCTGGCCGCACGGTTCGGCCCGCGCGCCACGATGATCGCCGGGCTGATCCTGATCGCGCTCGCGCTCGCGCTGTTCACCCAGGCACCGGTCCACGGCGGCTATGCCCGCTACGTCTTCCCGGTGATGCTGCTCATGGGCACCGGCGCCGGCCTGGCTTTCCCGGCGCTGATGACCGTGGCGATGGCCGACGCGACGCCGGCCGACGCGGGACTGGCCTCCGGCCTGGTGAACACGACCGCCCAGGTCGGTGGCGCACTCGGGCTGGCTGTCCTGGCCACGGTGTCCGCGGGCCGGACCAGCGCGCTGACCGCGCATGGCACGGGCACGCTGGCCGCCCTGAACGGCGGTTACCACCTTGCCTTCTGGATCGGCACCGGGCTCGCCGTGGCGGGCATCGCGGTGGCGGCCGTGGTCCTGCGTCCCGATAAGGCTTATCGTGCGGGGTAATGGAGGAGTGGCCGGGTCCGCGTGACGATCTCGCCCCCGATGTCATCGGCACCGGGGGCGATTCCGGCTTGCTGGATCGCTGGCCCCGGATCAGGCAGCTCAGGATAAGGCGGGCCAGGATCGTCGCGTTTCCCGTGCTGGCCGCCGCGGCCATCGCGGTGGCCGTCCTGGTCCTAGCTGGCTCCCACCGCGTTCCGGCCTCGCACGGGGCGCCTCGGGCCGCCTCGCGGCAGCCACCACGCGTGACGATTTCATCGGAAATGCCCGGACGGGTGGCTCCGGACGGGGCGTTCGCCACCGGGCGCGCGGACGGCCAGCCCTGGCGGCTATCGGTGCAGGACATCGCCGGATCCGGCGCCCGCTGCCAGCCCGCGGTCACGGTCAACGGCGCCGACGCGGATCCGCTGTTCCCCGGCAATCCCCGGCCGACCCCGGTCGGCGATCCGGCCTTCATGACCCTGGGTGACTCGGTACCTGGCGTCGGCTTCGCGTTCATCCAGGTGCCCGCGGCGGCCGACTGGGTCTGGCTGGAACCCAAGCCGATCGGCGGTCTCATGCTCGGCATGACCCCGGTTACGGTAACCGCCTGCGGCCAGCGATTCCGCCTGGCCGGCTTCGCCTACCCGGTGGCCGGCACGCTGCGGATCCACGAAACCACTCTCGCCTCAAAAAGCACTCCGGCCTCGAGGAGTTCCTACACGGTTCCGGCGGAGCTGTCCGACCCGCGCCCGACGCTCGCCGATCCGCAGGTGGCCGGCGTCTGGCAGGACCCGGACGGGACGCATGCCCAGGCGGCTTCCGCGACGCTCGCCAGCGGGACCGCGTACGGTCAGCGGTGGTCGATCCGGGTGGGCTTCGGCACCGCCGGAGACTGCTTCACGCTCGACACGTCCTATATCGATGACAGCGCGAACGCCAAGCCTGCCCAGACCTCGTACTGCGGTCCGATCAGCACGCCTCAGGGACCGGACACGATCATGGCGCTCGCTCTCGGAGAGCCTGCCTCTATCGGCCCCGGGCCGCCGTCCTCAGCCGGCCTGGGCGTGGGTTACGCGGTCTCGGTCGGGCCCGGCACCGCTCGGCTCACCGCACAGCTATCCGATGGCAGCGTGATGCCGGTGACGCCGGTCGTAGTGGGCGGACGGAAGTACGCCGCCTTCTTCATCCCGGGTCCGCGCGTCCTCACGTGGCTGAACTGGGTAAATGCTGTCGGCCAGGAAATCGCCGGCGTGCAGGACCTGCCCGGGAACGGCTACACGCAGTTCCAGCCCTAGTGCCCGCTGCTCCAGGGGAAGTCGATCCAGCGGTCCGTTCGCCGCCACACGTACTCGCACCTGACCAGTGACCACGGCTCCGGCCACGAACAGCCCCGTCACAGGGGCAGCTTAACTGAACGCGGGTGGCAGCAGCTCGGGCGGGAAATTCTGGTACGCGACAGGGATCAGCCAGCGCCAGATCGCGGCGGTGCCGACCGAGGTGAAGTGGGCGTCGGTAGTCGCTGGATAGGGGCCGCCATGCTGTTGTGCGGCGACGACGGCGACGCCGGTCGGCCAGCCGTTGCAGACGACTCGCCCGGCGATGCGCTCGAGCACCGGGATGACCTGGCGGGCCGCCTCCACGTCTTCGGCTGAGCCGGTATCAACCTGGAACGTACCGACCAGGTTGCCCGGCAGCGCGCCGAGCACCAGTGCCAGGTCCTCAAGCGAGTCATAGGTGACCACCAGTCCCGCGGGGCCGAATCGCTCCCGGGAAAGCACCGGCAGGTCAGCGGCGAACTCCTTCAGCGTGGTCTTGAAGACGTGCGGCGTCGCACCCCACGGCCCCTCCCCCGGCTGGCCGGCGGCCAGCCGGGTCACACCCGGATGGGCTTCCGCCTCGGCTACCGCGGTCTGGTACGCGGCGAAGATCCGCTCCGACAGCATCGGACCGCCCGAGGAGGCGCTGACCGCCTCGCCGATCGCGGTCAGCAGACCGACGTCCTCCGGCGCGAACAGCAGACCCGGATTGGTACAGAACTGCCCGGCGCCAAGGGTCAGCGACGCCGCGTAGCCCGTCGCGATGCCGCCCGGAGTGGCGAACGCGGCCCCGGGCAGCACCACGACCGGGTTGACGGAGCCCAGTTCGCCGAAGAACGGGATCGGGAGCGGACGTTCGGCGCATATCCGGGCCAGCGCCAGGCCACCGGTCGTCGATCCGGTGAACCCGGCCGCGGCTATCAACGGGTGGCGCAGCAACCGCGGGCCGGCCTGGACCCCGTGGACGAGCGCGAACGTCCCCGCGGGAGCGCCAGCGGCGGCCAGCGCGGCCGACACCAGAGAAGCGGTCAGCTCAGAGGTTCGCGGATGACCTTCGTGTGCCTTGACGACCACAGGGCATCCGGCCGCCAGCGCGGACGCGGTGTCGCCACCGGCTACGGAGAACGCGAACGGGAAGTTCGACGCCGCGAACACCGCTACCGGTCCGATGGCGCGATTCACCCGGCCGATGCTGGGGGCGGCACCCGCCGCCGGGCTGACCACGGCATCGTGGTAGCCGCCCTCCCGTACGACATCAGCGAACAGCCGTAGCTGCCCGGTCGTCCGGGCCACTTCCCCGGTCAGCCGCTCCACCCCAAGCGCCGTCTCCGCATCGGCGATGGCAACAAGCTCACCAACGCGGGCGTCGAGCGCGTCGGCCACCGCCTCCAGCGCATCAGCCCGCCGAGCCGAACCAGCCCATACCGGCAAGGCGGCAACGGCCTCAGCGACAATCGCGTCAACGGCCGCATCGGAAGTCTCCGCAACCGGCTCCCCGACAGACTGACCAGTACGCGGGTCAAAACCCTGAATCATGACATCTCCGTATACATCCGATTTGTCCGTTTAATTACAGAGCCGTGGCTGGGGGAGCCGCCGTGCGGGCGCTGGCGGCTGCGGGGGCGCTGGCCGCGCGTTTCCCGGGTGCGAGGCATCGCGGGGATGAGCCGGCCAACCCCTTGAATGTCACATTCATGGGCACCCGACACCGTGGTTGTGACATGGGTGCGGCTCCTCCAGCGTGAGCAGCATGCCGATGGTGCCATCGGTGCCGCTCAAACCGGTCAGTAGCGCTGTTAGAGCGTGCCCGATGGTGCCATCGGTGCCGCTGGCCAGGGAGCAGCACCTGGCTGTCACTTTGAGGGAGCCGCACCCTTGTGACATCCAAGGGGTTGGGGGCCTTCTCGCAGAATGCGACCATCCCCGGGGCGAGGACTTGCCTTGCGTGTCCATGTGGCGAAACTCGATCTGGGAGGAAGCAGGGTTTGCGGTGGTTGGGGTTTGCGGGCCCGGCCACTACCCACTAACCGGCGTTCCACCCACTGTCACGTCCTTGACGACAAGGTTGGAGATGAACTGGGCCGAGTTCGCCGCGGTGGACGCGCCGATGGTCAGGTCCTCCAGCGTCGCGGTCCCGATCGGGTCGGTGGCAGAGGCACCGATAATCGACCAGATCCCCGCACACGTGCCGACGGTCCAGTCGCGCAGGGTGATCCCGGTCACGTCCGGCGGGAAGTTTCCGGTCTGGCCGTTGTAGTTGCCCTGGATCAGCAGGAGCGGGCCGCCGACGGTCCCCGCCTTCACCCGGTACACGTTGGTGTTGAGCACATACCCGCCACGCAGGGTATTCGTCTTGATCCGGTGACCTGCCTGCAGGTTCGCGCTGTTCATGGTCAGGTCCCGGGCGTAGACGTTCCTGACCCCGCCGGTCATCTCGCTGCCGATGGTGATCCCGCCGTGGCCGTTCGCGAACGTGCAGTTCTGGATCACGACGTTCTGGCAGGGCACGTTGACCCGGCGTCCGTCGGAGTCACGCCCCGCCTTGATCGCCATGCAGTCGTCACCGGTGTCATAGGTGACGTTCTGCACCACGACGCCGTCGCACGATTCGGGGTCGCAGCCGTCGGTGTTCGGGCCGGTCGAGCTGATCGTCAGCCCGTCGATGGTCACGTTGCTGCACAGGTTCGGGTTCAGGTGCCAGAACGGGCTGTTGATGACCGTGACGCCCTGGAGCAGGACGGTGTCGCAGCCAAACGGCTGGATCATCTGCGGCGGCAGGAAGTGCCCGGAGCCGAACACCCGCTGCGACACCGGCACGCCCGCGTCAGCCATCGCCGTCAGCGCGTTGAAGTCTGGCGTCTCCAGGGACTTCCAGCTCCACCAGTGGGTGGCGTCCGCTTGCCCGTTCAGCGTTCCCGCCCCGGTGACGGCGATGTTGCGCTGACCGAAGGCGTAGATGAACGGCGAGTAGTTCATCAGCTCGACGCCCTGCCAGCGCGTGAAAACGACCGGCAGGTAATCGTTCGGATCCTGGCTGAACAAGATCGTGGCGCCGTCCTCCAGGTGCAGGTCCACGTTGCTGAGCAGGTGGATGGCCCCGGTGAGGAACTGCCCGGACGGCACGATCACGTGGCCGCCGCCGACCCTGTTGCACGCCGCGATGGCGGCGGCGAAGGCGGCGGTGTTCTTCGTGGTCCCGTCGCCGACCGCGCCGAAGCGCGTGACGTTGAAGTAACGAAGCGGGAACCGCGGCCGCCGCACCGAGGCGACGATGCGGTCGGCCGCCGCGTCGGCGGGGACGCGCGTCCCGCCAAAGCTGGGGACCGTCCCGGCGCGAGCGGTTCCGGCGAACGCGCCAGTGCCGGCCAAGGCACCGGCTCCAGCCACCGCGCCAAGGCGCAGCAGGGCACGCCTGTCGAACTCTGGTGACATCGTTGTCCTCCCTGGTGTCGGTTGGGAGTTAGGAATTCATTGGGGATTTGGTTGGGGATCGGGAGTTACGGCTCGCTTGGCCAGGAAGGCGAAGTCGCAGCCTTCGTTGGCCTGGGTAATGTTCTCGCTGTAGAGGGCGCCATAGCCACGTTCGAACTTCGGCGCCGGGGGCTGCCATTCCGCACGGCGTTGAGCCACCGTACGTTCGTTTATATCTAGAGAAAGCTCGCGGGCAGCGACATCGAGAGTGATATTGTCGCCGGTCTTAACCAGGGCCAGCGGGCCACCGACAAACGACTCCGGAGCCACGTGCAGAACGCAGGCGCCATACGACGTGCCGCTCATACGGGCGTCGGAAATGCGCACCATATCGCGCACGCCTTGGGCGAGCAGGTAGTCGGGAATGGGCAGCATCCCGTATTCGGGCATTCCCGGACCGCCCTTTGGCCCCGCATTGCGCAGCACCAGGACGGAATCGGCGGTTATGCCGAGCGCCGGGTCGTTGATGCGATCCTGCATTTCGGAGTAGGAATCGAACACGACCGCGGGACCGGTGTGCTTGAGCAGGCGCGGCTCGGCGGCGATGTGCTTGATCACCGCACCGTCCGGGGCCAGGTTGCCGCGCAGCACCGCGACGCCGCCCTCGGCCGAAAGCGCCGTCTCGGGCGAGCGGATCACATCGTCGTTGTAGATGGCCACGTCGGCGATCTGCTCACCGAATGGCTTCCCGGTGACGGTGATGCGGTCCAGGTGCAGGGCGCCGGGAACCTTGGCCAGTTGCGAAAGCAGCGCGCGCAGGCCGCCGGCGTAATAGAAGTCCTCCATCAGGTACTTGCCGCTCGGCTGGATGTTCGCCAGCCACGGTACGCGGCGCGAGATCGCGTCGAAATCCTCGAGCGTCAGATCCACGCCGGCGCGGCCGGCCATCGCGATCAGGTGGATGAACGCGTTCGTGGATCCGCCGAGCGCGAGCACGGTCGCGATCGCGTCTTCGAACGCGTCCCGCACCAGCACACGCGCCGGGGTGAGATCCTCCCAGACCATGTCCACGATCCGGCGGCCGCTGGCCGCGGCCATCCGGTAGTGCGCGGAGTCGACCGCGGGTATCGAGGCCATGCCGGGCAAGGTCATGCCCAGGGCCTCTGCGGCCGAGGTCATCGTGGAGGCGGTGCCCATCGTCATGCAGTGACCGGGTGACCGCGCGATGCCGCACTCCAGGTCGGCCAGCTCGCACTCGCCGATCACGCCGGCGCGCGCGTCATCCCAGAACTTCCACTGTGCGGTGCCACTGCCGACCCGCTCGCCCCGGTAGTGGCCGGACAGCATCGGCCCGGCGGTCACGTAGACGGCCGGGATGCCGGCGCTGGCCGCGCCCATCAGCAGCGCAGGCGTGGTCTTGTCGCAGCCGCCCATCAGCACCGCGCCGTCCGCCGGGTAGGAACGGAGCACTTCCTCGGCTTCCATGGACAGCAGGTTGCGGTACATCATCGGGGTCGGCTTCTGGAACGTCTCGCTGAGCGTGGCCACCGGGAACTCGACCGGGAAGCCGCCCGCCTCCAGCACACCGCGCTTGACCTGCTCGGCGCGCTGGCGCAGGTGCATGTGGCACGGGTTCATCTCCGACCACGTGTTGAGGATCGCGATCAGCGGCTTGCCCAGATGCTCCTCGGGATCCACGCCGAGCTGACGCATCCGGGACCGGTGGCCGAACGCGCGCAGTCCCGACGTCCGCTCGCCGCCGAACCAGCGGTAGCTGCGGAGGTCCTCCGGGGCTTTCCTGGTAGGCACCGTGGTTTTCGGGGGCACCGTCATGACCGGCCCCACATACGGAGGATGCCGGATATTTCCTCTTTTACCGGCACGGGCAGGGCGCGGCTCGGCGGGCGTACGTCAGGGCGGCACAGGCCGAGCTGGGCCATGGCCTCCTTGACCACGCTCACGTTGTCCGCGGAGGCGTCGGCCAGCCGCAATTCCTCGAACCGGCGCGCCGACTCCCAGGCCTTCATGGCGCCGCCGAAGTCGTTCGCGCGCAGCGCGTCCAGCATGCCGAGTGCCAGCGAAGGCGCGACGTTGGCCAGGCCGGAGGTGAACCCGCGCGCCCCGGCCGACCAGAACGGCGGCGCGGTCAGTTCGGCGGCGCCGGCCAGCCAGGTGAACCGGTCGATTCCGGCGTCGCGGGCCACCCGCGCGAACATCGTCGCGTCCCGCAGGCCGTACTTGACGCCGATCACGTTCGGCGCGCGGTCGGCCAGCTCCGCGATCAGCGCGCCGGTGAACCGCTCGGACCGGATATAGAGCACCACGCCCAGGTCGGGGACGGCGTTCGCGATGGCCGTGTTGTAGTCGACCCAGCCCTCCCGGGAGACGTAGGGATGCACGGGCTGGTGAATCATGATCATCCGGGCGCCGGCGTCCTGGGCGTGCCTGGCGGCTCCGATCGCCGTGACGATGTCGTGGCCCACGCCCGCCAGCATCTCGACGCCGCCCCGGCCGGCCTGCTCAGCCGTGTGGACAGCCCGCGCCGCGGCCTCGGTGACCGTTCTCGCCTCCTCGGTGGTCAGCGCGTAGAACTCGCCGGTGTTGCCGTTCGGCGTGATGACCGTTATCCCGGCATCGAGGAGACGCACGGTCAGCGCTTCGTAGGTCTCGAGGTCGGGGGCGCCATCCTCGCGGAACGGGGTCACCGGTACGACGACCACGGTGGCGAGGGCGTTGCGGAGTGTTTCCGCGGTGGTGGACGTGAAGGTCATGCGTGATTCTCCAAGGAACTGCTTATTCGAAATTGCGTTGCGTGAATGATGTGATGTGCGTCCGTAGCAGGCTGGCCGCCTTGGCCGCGTCGCCGGCTTCGGCTGCCTCCAGCACGGCCCGGTGCTCCGCCGCCTCGCGCTCCCAGTTCGCTTCACTCTCCCGGCGGGGGTTCTGGCGCCAGGAAGTGGCGCTGACCAGCGCGGTCTGGTCACGCAGGTCGGCGAGCATGCTGATCAGCAGCGGATTGCCGCAGCCCGCGTAGAGCGCCGCGTGGAAGTCCCGGTTGGCCAGGCTCCGCTCGGCGAGATCGGTGGCGCGGTCGGCCCGGGCCAGCGCGGCACGGGCCCGGGCCCAGTCGTTCCCGCCACTGACGGAGCGGCTGAGCGCCTCGGGCTCCAGCAACAGGCGCACGTCATACAGGTGCCGGGCCTCGTCGTCACCGACGATCCGCACCGTCGCGCCCTTGTACGGGCTCATCGTCACCAGGCCCGCGCCCGCCAGGGTCTTCAGCGCCTCGCGCACCGGGGTCTTGGAGACCCCGAGCCGCTCGGCGAGGTCGGTCTCGACCAGGGCCTGGCCCGGGCTGAGCTCGCCGGCCAGGATGGCGTGCTTGATCGCCTCCAGCACGGCCACCGTCCGGGACGGAAGCGCCCCGGCGGCCCCGGTCAGGAAGGCGGGCGCTCCGGGGGAGATCGTGGTGTTCACCGCGCCTCGGATCGTGTATCACATCTCATATATGATCCAGGCCACTATATCACGGCTGCTCTACCCGGGTTAAGCTGCTGGAAGCATGTGGTTGCGTCTAGGGTTCCGCTGACCGCCCGCCCCGCTCAACGCCGACCACAATCAGGGCGGTCGGGTCTGGACCGAGCGGCGCCGTAATACACCTGACGGGATAAAAGCCCTGAGGGCTCTGTTCAGCCTTGCCTGAGGAGCCTTCGAGTTGAGCCATCTGTCAGCATCCGTCACGCTGGCGGTCCTGCTAGCCGCCGTCACGCACGCCACGTGGAACGCTATCGCGCACGGGATCAAGGATCAGCTGCTCGCCTTCGGCCTGATCGGCGCGGGCGGCATCGTGGTCGCGATACCGGTCATCTGCCTGGCACCGATGCCGCACCGGGCCTGCTGGCGCTACCTGCTGATCTCGGTCGCCATCCACGTCGGCTACAACCTGCTGCTGATGCGGTCCTACCGGTACGGCGAGTTCAGCCAGGTGTACCCGCTGGCCCGGGGAACTTCCCCGCTGGTGGTGACGATCCTCGCCGCGATCTTCGTCCGGGAGAGGCCGTCACCAGCGCAACTGACCGGCGTGCTCGTGGTGTCGGCCGGCCTGGCCACGCTTGTCTTCGCCGGACGGCGCCCCGGGCGTACCGCGCTCCTGGCGGCGATCGGAACGGGCCTGACCATCGCGGCCTACACCACGGTGGACGGGGTCGGCGTGCGCGCCTCGGGCAGCCCGGCCGGTTACATCGGCTGGCTGATGCTGCTCGAGAGCCTGGGTGTACCGCTGCTGGCGCTGATCAGGCGCCGTGACGTCATCGCCAGGCAGCCACGGCGGATCATCGGCTCCGGGCTGCTCGGCGGCGCGCTCAGCGTGCTGGCATACGGCCTCGTGCTGTGGGCGCAGACCCGCGGCGCGCTGGCGCCGATCGCCGTGCTGCGCGAGACCAGCGTCATCTTCGGCGCCATCATCGGCAGGGTCGCGTTCCGCGAGCCGTTCGGCCGGACGAGAATTGCGGCGACGATCCTGGTTTGTGCCGGTATCGTCCTGCTCAATGTATGACGGGGTCGCTATCCGGAGCCTGCTGCCGGATCTTACGCCGCTGCGCGTGGCCGCGCTGCCCGCTCTGCTCAGATACGGCACTGGCTAGAGGGGTGCCCGGCGGCGCAGGGTTTTCCGCCGGGCACCAGGAGGGCCGCGTGGCCGAGCGACCTCTATCTAGAGGAACGAACTCGAAGCCGACATGGCTCAGCAAACCGGTCCCCGTCACCGAATCGTCACAACGCGCTCAGACCTGAGTGCACCAGACCGATCCATCCGGGCTTTGCTCGCGCGAGCACCACCACGTGGACCGGCCACCGACGATGGAGTGCCCCATCTCGGCACCGCAACGCGGGCAGATGCCGCCCGGGCGGCGGACCGCCATGACCTCACCGGTGTGGCTGCCGCCGTTCGCTATGGCCGAGGCCAGAGCGGAGCGTAGTCCGCGATAGATCCGGTCGGCATCCTCGCCGCGCAGCTTGCCCGCGGGCCGCGCTGGTGACACCTTGGCCTGCCACAGCACTTCGTCGGCGAGCAGGTTGCCGATCCCGGCGATCTTCGACTGGTCGAGCAGACGAGCCTTGACGGCGATCGTCCCCTTCATGATCAGTTCGCGGAACTCCTGGTGCGTCACCTCACCGGCGTCGGGCCCGAGCGCGTCGACGTCAGGGTTCAGCCGCACCCGTCCCAGCCGGCGCGGATCGGACAGGGTCAGGCGGCCACCGTCAGCGAACCGGAGCGTGAAGCGGTTCCACTCGGGCCGGGGCGCTCCCGCGCCCCGGCGCAATGGCTCGCCGCCCTCGGTGGCTTCATGATCGGCGACGACGATGATGCGACCGGTCATGCCCAGGTGGATGCCGAGGTCGGGACCGGGGGTGCCGGATTGCTCCGTCCCGGAGGTCTCGCACCAGATCAGCTTGCCGCGGCGGTGAGCCACGGCGAGCGTCCGCCCGGCCAGCGCGTCGCGAAGCTGGCCCGCGGTATGCGGCCGGCAGACGTAAGGATCAACGTCCTCGACCCGGGTGATGCGACGGTGCAGCGCCTTGCCGGCGATGAGCCTGCGGGCGATCTCGACCTCGGGAAGCTCCGGCATTCATTCGTT
>Ga0213881_10000447_pt1 | contig 27525 bp, 33 predicted proteins | sample BarmaccoBMER_R08_FD_160104 | JGI IMG/M metagenome (GOLD analysis project Ga0213881, IMG submission 160104) | Barbacenia macrantha exposed rock microbial communities from rupestrian grasslands, the National Park of Serra do Cipo, Brazil - ER_R08 ... | reverse complement strand
ATCGGCGACAGATTGGTGCAATTAAGAGTATCAAATGCGACTACCATCCAGATACCAGAGAACTCTATTTGAAGTTGCAAGCTGCTCGCCCAGATGATGATTGTGCTCTGGAGCTTTGGAGTCTGGATTACAAGAAAGGAGTGTTTGAGGCTGAATATAATGTCAAGTTAGTGCCGACTCTAGAACGGGTACCCGTTTTTAGCAGTTAGGGTGAGCAATACTACTACCCACCCTAATACTCAAAGGGAGCGCCGGAGTTCTACTCCGGCTACTGCTTTCTTGCTAGCTCAATATGCTTTGCGTTCTAGCTAATATTAACTTTGACGACCTTATTTTTCTCCTCTTCTGCCTTTGGCAGTGTGAGATTCAGGACACCGTTTTTGTAATCAGCTACAACACTGTTGTTCTGAATCCGGGTAGGTAAAGGAATTACCCGCTGGAATTTGCCATAGCGAAATTCAGATCGTACTACTCCTTTGTCTTCAGTCCGAGTTTCTGACTTACGTTCGCCACTAATTGCAACTGCTTCAGCAGAAACTTGAACGTTGAGATCCTTAGCTTCTAAGCCTGGGACTTCTATTCTCAGGTGAACTGCTTCTGGTGTTTCATGCATTTCTGCTGCAGGTGTAAATGCACTGCCAGCTGCAGCTCCTTCAGGGCTAGGCGTGAGGCTGTCAAATAGGCGATTCATCTCTCGTTGCAAGCTCTCAACTTCCCGAAACGGTTCCCAACGAATTAGTGCCATAACTATTACCTCTTTTTTCTACCGCAATCTGAAGTTTTAGGTGAAAAATTGGATTTGTCAGAGTTAGATGACTTATCTAACCTTGGTAACAATCTATCAAAGCCAAGTCAAGCAGAGAGTTCGGTTTCTCGCCAAAACAAAATCTCAATTCCCGTACTGAACTCTTCTCCGCCACTCCTCCCCTCCTCTCTATTGACCGCGTAGGCTTTGATAGCGGTAGAACGTGTAAGCATCAAATAGTGCCCCAACAAGGCTGCAGGTTATGCCAATCACGCCCAGTCCTTGGAAGGAATTGCCACTGCCAAAAATGGCTAAAAATTGTTGAATCTGCTTAGCTACTGACTGTGCAACTGCTTCTAGCCCAGGAATATAGCTAACCAGTACTAGACCAATCAGTGTTCCCCCAAATAGCAGAATAGGGGCGAGAAAGCTCAAAACAATCGTCAGTAGCATTGAGCGGAGGAAGTTAGGCATGATGCTCATGCAGTGAGATGTGTCCCTAAGGTCACTTTCTACGATAAGAGCGATCAGCCACAAAGCACCGAGTTGACAAAAATCTTAAATCTTCATTAAAAGTTTTGTCTACTACTCCAAAGCAATGTGACGAAACCAGAAACAGCAAAGTTTGGGAAAAATCCTGATTTTCCCTGACAGTTGAAGGGTTTAGGTTTATTGATGACCTTTTCTCAATTCTGAGAGAAATTTAAAAAATCATGAAGTCCGAACCGTGCTCAAACCATTCATCTTCAATTTCCTCCCAAGTCATTTCTACTTCAGATCCCTCTGACTCTATTTGCGATGCTTGTGATGCACTAACACCATTTCTATCTGTTTTTGCGCTAAAAGTGGCTGTCTCTGTCTCTCCAGTGCAAGTTGCACTATTCTCAACTTCATCACTATGCCTTGCTGGTTCTGCTTCGGCTTCTTCTGATTCAGTTTGTTTCTTCTGTTGAGTTTTCTCTATAGCAGTTACGCAATCTAGCGTTCCGTCAATATTTGATCTAAACATAGTGGCAATGCCAACCTTTTCCGTTATGCGAGGAGGTACATTAGGTTCGCTTATTTACTGAATTTTTTTTCAGAATAGTGTTTCAGCGACTGCTGAGCTAGCAATGAAGATGCTTGGACAATCAGATTTGTTCCCGTACAGGTAATATGTAAATCGAAGTTGTGCCGAGCATCCCAGCAGAGCAGCCGACCTTTTAAAAGGACGAAAAACTTGACAAACCAAGCTTTTTGTGGTAAAAGCTCTTGATTCGAGTTCGGCAACATCCCTCAGCGCAGGTTTCCTATTCTTTAGCCATCAGCTCAGACAATAAAGTTTAATATTTAATGATGATATATCTAGTTTCCTAAATTTGTACATAACTAAAACGTGATTTAACCTGATTAGCGGTTGAAAATTTTAAAAAAATATAAAGAAACCTGTATCTTCAGTATCCTGATGGAAAAATCGCTAAAGCCTTTTTATTTTTTTCGGTTTCCGCAATTCCAACGAGACAAGACCCAAAGCTTGCTACTGAAATCTACTGGTTCTACTTACGAGTTAAGTGAGCTGATGCCGTTGAACATCCAAAAAAGGACGCCCATAAGCATTTTGGGTTGTGGAAAAGTTATCGCAATTCACCACTACTAGGTAAATTATGGAAAACAACAAACCAATCAGCCTAGAACCCGAGCCGAGCCCTGTAGCTTTTGATAGCCTAATAAAAAATTTTTACAACCATTTTAAATTGGTTATAGCTAACACTAATAGACTGCGAGAGGAAGTTTACAAAATTCGTTACAAAGTTTACTGTCAAGAGCTGAAATACGAGAAAGAAGAGAATTGCTGGAACGGCATGGAGCAGGATATTTACGACCATCGTTCTGTTCATTGCTTATTGATGCATCGCTCAAGTCAAGTCTATGCAGGTTGCGTTCGCGTTATACTTGCCGATCCAGACGCCTCAAAAGCGAGCCACCTACCCTTAGAAAAGGTTTTCTGTCGCAGCTTGAAACCTCACAACTTGCCACACTACTTTTATGGCGAAGTTTCGCGTTTAGCTGTGATAGCAGAATTTCGCAAGCGTCAGGAGGAAAAGCAATTAATGCCTGTAGCTGATACAGGCATTAGGTTTACAGAGCAAGAAAGACGCTACTTTCCTTTGATTACCACTGGGCTATATTTGACAGCTGCTAGCGTTTCCTTAGAAGTTGGTCTAGATAGTGCCTTTACAGTAATGGAGCCAAGACTGGCTCGCTACCTCAGACGTTTCGGTATTAAGTTTCGTCAGATTGGTGGGCTAATAGAATTTCACGGCCAACGTGGACTCTTTCAAATCTCGCGCTCAGCAGTCTTGAGCAGCGTGAATGCCCATACCTATGAGTTGTTTCAGACGCTCCGCTGTGAGGTCAAAAGATCTTTGATTCAGTCAGCACCTGGTCTACTCGGTTACAAAGCTGCGGGAATGTCTACTTTGGAACCATTAGCTTACTATAGTCCACTCTATGGGCAATTCGCTGGACTTTAGAGGCAGCTAGTTCGCTGCACTCTATCTAAATTCCTGTACTTTTAGATATAGTATGTTAATTGATGGTTACACCCTCAAAGTGAGGGATTGAGTTGGCCTTACTATTTTGAGTCAAACTACGACTGGTTCAGTTCTGGGAGTGTGGAGTCGGCGGCTACTGTCGGCAATTCTGTTGGGTGGGCAAGTTGTGGTTCATCTACTTAGTGGCAAGATTAATCGCCGCAACACTTTAGAACAGATGGCAGAAGTCGGTCCAGAATCGTTAGTCATTACACTAGTGACAGCGGTTTTTGTGGGTATGGTCTTTACCATCCAAGTATCGCGAGAGTTGATTAACTTTGGCGCTGGAAGTACTGTTGGTGGGGTATTAGCGATCGCCTTGGCAAGGGAACTTGCTCCAGCACTAACAGGGGTGGTACTTGCAGGGCGAGTTGGCTCAGCATTTGCGGCTGAAATCGGGACAATGCGGGTGACAGAGCAAATTGATGCGCTCTATATGCTAAAAACCGACCCCCTAGATTACCTGGTCACTCCCCGTGTCATTGCTTGTTGTCTAATGCTGCCAATTTTGACTCTGCTATTTCTGCTGACAGGCATGCTTGGGGGATTCCTCATCGCTACCAATTTGTACCACATCTCCCCAGGTGTTTTCATAGATTCCGCCCGTAATTTCACCCGCATCACAGATGTCATTGATGCCATGCTTAAAGGGATTTGCTTTGGGGCTTTGATTGCAGTGATTGGCTGTAGCTGGGGCTTGACGACAACAGGGGGAGCCAAGGGAGTAGGGCAGTCCACAACTGCTGCCGTGGTGACAGCATTACTTGTGATCTTCATTACTAACTTTTTCTTATCCTGGATCATGTTTCAGGGGACTGAGAACACGTTTTTCCAGGGAATGTAAAGCAAGGCATTTTTCTCACCAAAAATTCACAGATAACAGCAGCACGCTTATCCTTTGCCTAAATAGGTAATCGTCATAATGGGAGAAAGTTCCTTCATTTCTCCTGCTGGGAGTCAAAAGTAGTGTTATCGGTTGCAGCTGTTGTATGTTTTGGTTGGGTTCTATCAGTTTGTCTACATGAATTTGGTCATGCATTAGTGGCTTATTGGGGCGGAGATACTTCAGTTAAAGACAAAGGGTATCTGACTTTAAATCCGCTTAAATATACGAATCTAGACCTCAGTTTAACTCTACCAATTATCTTTTTGCTTATGGGTGGCATTGCGCTACCTGGTGGCGCAGTCTATATCAATCGGCAACGATTACGTAGCCGTTGGTGGCAAAGCGCCGTTTCAGCAGCAGGACCAATTGCCACTACAATTGTGACCTTATTATTAGCAATACCTTTTAGATTAGGTTTGGTATCAATAGACAGTGGATTGGGTTGGCTCTGGTCGTCACTAGCATTTCTGATTTTCCTGGAAATCTATTCAGTCTTGATCAATTCACTGCCAATTCCCCCGCTTGATGGCTATGGCGCGATTGAACCCTGGTTATCTCCTGAACTTCAAGGGCAGCTAAGAAAATTTGGTAAATCTGGAATCTATTTCCTGTTTATGGTGCTTTGGTTTGCTAAACCAGTCAATCTATTCCTTGGTCACTTGACTGCCTCAATTGCTCAAATACTAGGAGTTCCCAGTCATTTAGAGGCAGAGGGATTTATATTATTCAGCAAATCCTCTAGCATTTTGCTAGTAGCGGCTGTCGTTATTTTGTTACTAGTTCGCAAGGGATTGCAAAGACAACATAAAGTTTAGTTGAACTTTTAACAGCGCAAATACCGCATCCCTGGCAGTTGAGACACCAGTCCCATGAGTTCTAACTGCAACAAGGCACCAGAAACAGAGCCTGCTGCCATGCCAGTTTGCTGCACAATCGAGTCAAACGACATAGATTCTACGATTGCTGCCAACACCTGTTTGAGTTCTGGTGCTAATTCCGGCAAAGCCAGCTGCTTCACGCATTGGGGTGGTGCAACTGAATCGAGTTGTGGCATTGCTCCCAGCATTTCCAACAGATGATTTTCACTCTCAATCACCTGCGCTCCTTTACTTAATAGTCCTATACAACCAATAGCTCGTGGATTGTCCAAAGAACCAGGCAGCACATAAACATCGCGACCAAACTCATTGGCGTAGCGTGCTGTGATTAAAGCTCCCGATTTCATAGGTGCTTCTATCACAATGACAGCACGACTTATTCCAGCAATGATTCTGTTACGAGGGGGAAAGTGGGTGCGATCCGGTGGTGTGGCGGCTGGATACTCACTCAAGACTAACCCCTGATTAAGAATCTCTTGGTACAGCTCCCGATTCCGGGGAGGATAAACGACATCTACACCAGTTCCTACAACTGCGAGTGTCCGTCCACCAGCTTCTAGACAACTCTGGTGGGCTTCGGTATCAATTCCGTCTGCCAAGCCAGAGACAATTGTAAAGCCATTTCTTGCTAATGCGGCACTGAGTCTACGAGTCCATCGCTTGCCGTACTCAGATGGGTTGCGGGTGCCAACAATGCCAACAAGCGGTACAGTACCGAGATTCTCTTCAAGATCAACTACACCACGGTAGTAGAGGAGCGGTGGTGGGCTGGGAATCTCCAGCAGCAGCCGAGGATATTCAATTGTCTCTGGTGTCCAGAAATCGGGGTTTTCCTGCTCGTGTTGTTGTAGAAGTTTTTCGGGCAAAAGACGCGATCGCTCTGCCGCTACCAATTCAATTGTTTGAGGTCCGAACCCCTCTACTTGCCGTAGTTGGGCAATATCGGCTTCCCACGCTGCTGCCAATGTCCCAAAATGCTGCTGCAAGCGTCTCAATAAGATAGGACCAATACCAGTTATTTGCGACCAAGCCAGCCAATAAGCACGTTCTACTCCCAATTTCGACTCCAAAGACTTGCTAGTTAAGTGCTACTCGATCTGAAGAATTTGGATTAGCTTTCTCAGCTTCAGTCAGTAGAAGAATGTATAAATTATATCATAGCAAACTAAAGCTGTTGTTGTGTAGTACTTTTCCCACAGGGCTTAGATGCTAACTGCTCCCCCTTCTGTGGGAACAGAAAGTCAACGAAAGCACTCTTGTAACATAGAAGTTAGTAGTACAAAGAATCATGAAAAAGAGCATGAGCCATAGAATTCTATTCTTGGCAAGCTTACCCTTCGTAGCAACATCTTTCGTCTCCCTGCTGGCAACACCAGCATCCTCAGCGTCGCTACAGACACAGCAAAAGCAATCATCAGAGCTTTTACCTGACAACAACAGCAACGATTCAACGCTAGTTGCGGGTTTGTTTGACATTGACATAGATTTAAACAATCGGCATCACGATCGCTGGCGCGACAGAGATGACTACCGATGGCGGCGTGACCATGATGATCGCTGGTGGCGGAGCGATCGCGACGACCGCTGGCGTGACAGAGACGACCGCTGGCGTGACAGAGACGACTATCGATGGCATCGTGACTGGGACCATAACCGATAGTCGCCCTAAAATTTACAAAACTAAACGACTAACCTACAAACAAATTTTTCACTGTAAGATTTGACCGCTACAGCCTTTGTTGCCTCACGCTGATTGGTACTGTAGCAATTTCTGCATTTATCATATCCGTGTTACGCATAAATTTACATTTTTCATCTACCGAATGAGATATTAATAAGAAATAGGCTCTTTGCATAAATGGCAAAGAGAAGGGTGACAAGTGTTACAAGAGGTGCAGAAGAAGTAGACTTTTGCAATTTGGTAATGTATTTTTTGGTAAAACAATATGAAATCGAAGCACATCAAGCGCAAACAAATAGGAAGTCAGGATTTAAGCCATGGTAAGTCTCAGCGACCTGACATAACGGCTAGATGGTTAGCTCATCAGCCGATAAAATGTGTCAGTCCTATGACGTTTTCCCAAAAAATGTATCAACCTAACCTGTGTGAAATCGCAGCAGAATCTGAGCAGGCTATTGAAGCTAATTCTTTAGAAGAAATTAGAAAGCAGTTAGATAAGGTTCTTGAGCTAGGTGATTAGCTGTTTACCAGTCTGCTCTTTGCTTATACCTTTACCGAACGCTGTTCTTGCAAATAAGCAAAGACGGACTTGTCTCCAATATCAGGTGGGATTGGCTGTATTACCTTACGAAGTGCAAACGTGACAAATAGGGCAGCCCAGGTAGCAAGCATTGCCCTTTCCCACTGAACTGGTAGAACACCTAATAGATGTCCTAGTAATAATACTGGCACCAACGGAGTCAGGAGTTTAGTTTCTAGTCGGTTGAAGCAAAAAGCCTCTTTGAAATAGATTCCAGTTAAAGCTGCAAACGTGAAGCCTACACCAAACAGAGCAGCTGGGTGATTGTAAATGAATAGAGCTAGCGGTTCGTGACTAGAGAGTGCTAAGGCAACTGCAATAACACAACCGATCGCCCAAAAAGTCTGAAGTAGCCGATGCAGTACGGCGAGATAAATGTGAATTGTCAACAAGCTAATGCCCAATGCTAGACAGAAACAGGCATATAGGGGAGTCAGTGCCTGCCAAATAAATTGGTGGTTGTCTAGCAACACTCCAAAGCTACCAATGGCAAAACTGATGGCAGCGAGCAGCAAGCCAGCGCGGTAGATAATAACTCCAGAGCGATCGCTTTGTGTAATTGTAAATTCTCCAAACTGACCTTGATAGATCACAGGTTCAGACGGCTGTGCTTGAGTCATAGTTTTCTCCTATGGTTGCAGCTCAACTTGCACTCTAGATCCCCAGTCTAGCGGTAATTGGGATTGAGCGTTACCGCCATTAACAGCGATTTCCACCCAATTATGACTGCCAACTAAAGCGACAAGATTGCCAGGTGGAACATCGCTGTAAGTTTGACCCCCTGATATACTTAATCCTGCCGCTGATACAGACCAAGTCTTGCCTTGAACATAAGCACCTGGAATGTTGGTAATTAAGTTGCCAAAGCGGTCAATGTATTGAATATAACCGATAATACCCAATCTCGTGTGAGTACATCCAGGGATAGCAAGTTGAACTAGAGTGGATGGCTCAATAGTTTGACCCAGGTGTTTTAATGAGACACCACTAGCTAGATGCGCTCCTACTGGAGCGAAAATGTCGCGTCCGTGGAAAGTGGCACTGGGTTCGGAGGTTCTCCAATAATCTGGATTCGTCAGTTCAACAGCCGCGACCACCTGCGATTGACTTAGCACCCCACTAAATAGCCCATTATCTGGCCCTACCAAAAATCCATCTGTCAATTCCACTGCCACTGCTCGTCTCATGCTACCCACACCCGGATCGACAACAGCGACATGCACTGTCCCTGACGGAAAGTAGGGATAGGCATTCATCAAACAGAACCGTGCTGCTGCAATATTCTGAGGCGGAATCTGGTGTGTTAAATCTACAGCTGTTATGGATCTGTTGACTTGGGCGATCACTCCCTTCATGACCCCTACATAGACATCTCGCTCTCCAAAATCACTAAGAAGCGTCAGGAGCCTGTTTTGATACCTCTGCTGCATACAAGTCAGATCGCGAAACTGAATTCTTAAAAAATCGGGATTTTCTGTAGTTTATGCTACCTTTTTGCTTTAATGTTATAGTCGTATAACAAAATAGTTGAAAATCAAGAAGGGTACGTCATGAATAAAAATCTCCGAGAACAGCGTCAAAAACTAGCTGAAACTCACCTTACCAACATTCAAAAAACTTTACATCATCGTTTGGAAGTAGCAAGAGCCCAAGGGGACGAAAACTTAATTCGTCAAATAGAAGCAGAAATTAACTACTATAAGTGAAACACCTTATAATGAGAAGCCTTTATTATTGAGGGTTAGTTAGGGGTCGAGGCTAGAGAAAGGCTCTATCCTGACCTCTTTTTACGAAGAGTGAGGATTCGCAACAGATTGGTTAAAATTCTGTAATATCATCATCGATCTGTTTGAGAAGAAATCCTAGATGAAAGCGGAACTGATTACCTTCCTCACCCATATCTGGCAAGGCGTGTTATCGAATATTCGCTGGATGAGTTGGAATCTGTTTCTAGCTTTCGTACCTTTGGCTTTAAGTTTTTGGCTCTTTCGGAAGCGGCGATCTCGTTCTTGGTTCTGGTGGCTGGGAGGCTTGGTTTTCTTGGCTTTCTTGCCCAATGCACCTTACGTGCTGACAGATGTCATTCATCTCATCCAGGAGATCCGCAAAGTTAACTCCGTATGGCTTATTACCCTCGTTGTTATTCCTGGGTATATCTTATATATCCTATGTGGGTTTGAAGCTTATGTCCTATCCCTAATTAATCTAGATCATTACTTAAACCGTCTAAGGCTAGGAAGATGGATGCTGATAGCTGAGGTAATCTGTCACCTTCTCAGTGCGATTGGTATCTACCTAGGACGATTTCTGCGGTTTAATAGCTGGGATCTGGTTACGGCACCAGATGCTATAGCTACCGAGGTTGTAAACAATGTAGTTGGTAAACGTCCGCTGGTGATTATCGCTATAACTTTTATCATAGTCGCAGGCTTGTATTGGGTTATGAAACGAGTGAGTTTAGCAACCGTTTTACGCAAATCACAGCGGTGCTCTTAGTTGTAGCAAAGAGTAGATCGCAGCAGACGGTAACTATTGCAATTCCATCCACTCTATACATTGATGCATTTGATGGCCCATAGTATTAGCATCAGCGTGATAGCGACGTCCGTGCCCTGGTAGCACCCATTCAAACGTATAATTAGCTAATTGCCGCATCGATTGAATCTGCTTTGACCAGGAGTACCAACAAACTTCACGGAAAGCAGCTAGGTGGTTGAGCTGACTTGACCAGGCAAGATGGTCACCAGTAAATAGAAATTTATTTTTATAAAGCAGAACAGTGTGACCTTTAGTATGCCCTGGGACTGGAATAATTAACAAATCAGCGTCTAAGGCAAAGGGTTCTGAACCAGTTAGTTGGATCTCAACGTTCCGCGTCCCAGCAGAGATATCGTCAATGTGGAGGATGCGATCGCATCCAAAGTGTTCCTGAAACTTTTGATGATCTGCCACATCATCTCTATGAGTTAGGTACATGTAGCGAATACCTCCCATCTCCTCCAGGCGTTTAACTAGAGGTGGTGCCCAGCGGGGAGAATCAACCAATACATTGCCTTCAGGGCGCTGAATTAAGTAGCTAGCAGCACCGTAGGAGTTCTCTGAATGGTAACCACAGTGGTAAACATTTTCAGCAACTGGGATGGGAAAACTGAGCTGAGCAACTTTGATATCTGTTGGCTTTTCTACTGTCCCAATGGAAGCAGTAGGACAGGCTAAGAGAGCCTGCATTGCTCGTAGTCTTTCAGTTTCGTTAACGGGTTGATGATAGACAGCAGATTGGTCTCCTGCACGATAGAATACCTCTGGAGTCATCCAACGGCAGGTGTCACAATCAATACAGGTGCTATCAACATAGAAGTCACCACTCACATTTTCAGAGCGGCGTTGACTGAGATGAGCCATTTTTTCACCTCACGCTATTTCTTCTATGCTAGATCTTTTGCACCCATGGACAAGCGTTGATGAAGAAGGGATCAGGATTCAGGGCTGATGAAATTTAATTAGATTAACTTGACAGCTCTAAGACCGAAAAGCAGCAGCACGGCAACAGCAAAGGCTCCTAACAAAATTGCGATATAAGCTATAACTCCAAACATTTTTGTCTTTCCCTAGATACTAACTAAAACTATTGAAGCATTAACTGGAGTAAAATACAGCGGCAGGGTGCCTGGAAAAGGATTTTGGCAATGCCTTCCCCAATCCGCGTAGATTTACCACAACAATCTTACGACGTTAAAATTGCCGACAATGGTTTGCAGGATTTAGGTCATTTGATGACTAGCCTGGAACTCGGCAAGAAAGTCTTAGTCGTGTCTAATCCCACTATTTTTCGCCACTATGGTGAACGGGCGATCGCTTCCCTCGCATCGGCTGGGTTTGAAGTTGCACAAGTGAACATAACCGCCGGCGAGCGCTATAAAACTTTAAATTCAGTGCAAAAAATTTATAACGCTGCCTTGAAAAACCATTTAGAGCGCTCGTCTACCATGGTGGCTTTGGGTGGCGGTGTCATTGGGGATATGACTGGCTTTGCTGCCGCTACTTGGGTACGAGGCATCAACTTTGTGCAAGTACCAACAACGCTACTGGCTATGGTTGATGCCGCAATCGGTGGCAAAACAGGGGTTAATCACCCTCAAGGGAAAAATTTAATTGGGGCTTTCCATCAGCCGCGACTGGTTCTTGTCGATCCTCAAGTGCTAAATACCTTGCCACCACGAGAATTTCGGGCAGGAATGGCAGAGGTCATTAAATATGGTGTCATTTGGGATGCTCAGTTATTTTCCCAACTGGAACAATCCGAGCGTCTAGACCAACTACGCTACTTGGAGGCAGGTTTATTGTCAGAAATCCTGGAGCGATCAGCTAGGGCTAAAGCCGATGTTGTCAGTAAAGATGAAAAAGAAGCAGGACTTCGAGCAATTCTTAACTATGGTCACACCATTGGTCACGCAGTTGAAAGCTTGACAGGTTATCGTTTAGTCAATCATGGTGAAGCTGTAGCAATTGGTATGGTAGCGGCAAGTCAATTGGCTGTTACTCTCCAGTTTTGGGACCTAGAAGCCTCAGAGCGTCAGTTAGCTCTAATTCAAAAAGCTGGACTTCCCACCCAGTTGCCAGATGGAGTTGATATCGAAGCGATTTTAAAGACTTTACAAACAGATAAAAAAGTTAAGGATGGTCGAGTGCGATTTATCCTTCCTACCCAGATTGGTGCAGCAATTGTGACAGATCAGGTGCCAAGAGAGCAGATTCGGCTAGTTTTGCAGCAGATGCAATCGAAGTGAGGAGTTATTTCCTACTTAGCAACTTGTTTCTGCTGAAGGTAGGGACTGGGGTCTTCCGCAACCCAACCCAGTGACGAACTATAGCGTACTTCAAAATGTAGATGAGGTTCAGTCAAAGGAGTTTTTCCGGTTGACCCTACTGTTCCGAGTAAGTCTCCTGGCTTGACAATTTGACCAACATGTACCCTCACACTGTTTAGACTGGCATAGCGAGTTTGTTGTCCTCCCTGATGATTGACAACAACTAAATTGCCATAGACACCTCGCTCACCAGCGAATGCCACTGTCCCAGCACCCACTGCCCGCACTGGTGTTCCCGTCTCGGCTAGTAAATCTACACCACTATTGAAGAAGACTCGACCTGTATTGGGATCAACCCGCCAGCCATATGCCATAACTACAGTGGCAAAAGCTGGTAAAGGATACTCTGCCAGATTACCAGTAGGTATTGCCGGACGCTTTGGTGCCCAATTCACCCCTGGAACAAATACGTCTCTAGGTTCCCTCTGACAACCATTGACCTCAAATAGAACATCCGTACGGACTTTATATTTTGTAGCAACATTCCGCCAACTCTGACCAGCAGGGACTTCTACGCGGATTCCGTTGTAGGGGGGGATGACAATTTCACTGCCAACCGTAGCTTTCGAGTGCTGTAGAGCTGGATTCATGCCCATAAGCGTAGCAGGAATGAGGTTGTATCGCTTGGCTATGCTGGCTATGGTTTCCCCAGGAGCAACTTTGTGGTGAATCAGACGAGATAGCGCTGGTTGGGGGCAAAACTTGCCAGAGCCATAGGCTGAATCATCAGCAGAATTGCCAGAAGTTTTGGAGGAAACTGGATGCGCTTGGGTTGCTACTGGTACCCCTAAGCCTAATAGTGTTGAAAGCAAAAGTAACCAGCAGCGTGGAGTCATGCTATTCAAATCACGAAGCAGCTTAATCTGTGTTCTCATCGCTCTCATATAAATTAGTGGCTGCCTGAACACTTTCATTCATCAAGTCTAAATTTTCAAGTAATTCGTTGATGTCAGGTGGCAACTCTAGTGGCTCAGTGTCTAAGCTCTCGTTGAGCCAGCTCGGTGCAGCCGCTGGAGTTACCTCCGACGGAACGTCGATTTGGCTCGATTTAACTGGAGCTACTGCCGACGGAAAGTTGCCTTGAACTCGCTTTTGCAATTCATTCACCTTGCGTAGCAGTTGCCTTGTGATCGCCAATCCATCTCGACTCAAAGAGGTCAGCTGTTGGCGTTGATAAAATTTTAGGGCTGCTCCCCGAAGGACTTGGAGCGTTGCCTGTTCGCCGTGTTCTCCTGGCATCAGTTGCAAACGTAATAGCAGACGTGTCTTTTGATAGAGACAATCAAGTTCTACTAATGTTTTCGCCTGGACTGGAGTTAAAGGTAGGAGAGCCAACTGTTTTAAGTCATTGATTACCTCTTGGAACACAGCTACAGGTAGTTGCTCCAGCACTGACTGTAAGACACCATCCCGACTCCAGAGAACTCGTTGCAAATCCGGCGCTTGCCGCTCAAGATAGAGCCTGCCAATTCCTCCTCCTGTCAACACTCGTCCCAGTAATTCTGGGAGCAAGTCCTGCGCTGGTAGAGTTGCTAGTAATTCAGACGAACTAGACAGGTGCTTGGCTTGCACATCCAAAACCATCAAAGTGTTGTTTGGTTGTAACACCACTTTGGTTGTGTTGACACTTCTCTTCCCCTGTTCTTTACCCCTGCCTCTTTTGTCCTCTTCCTCTGGTCCCTGTTTCAGTGCTCCTCCTCCTCCTCCTCCTGTGTTAGTCAAGATTAAATTTGGTTGGTCGTGCAGATTGACCTTAACTGTTTCTGCTGGCAGCTGATGAAGCGGCTGCCTTCGTACTACAGCTGGCTTAGATTTCTCTTTGTAACTTAAATAGGCTGAGAGCAGAGCTTGGTGATCGTCTCCTGCCATGCGTTGCGGGACTAGTGAACACTTCATGTGAGACAGGAGCGACCTAATGTAGTCTAGTGCGGCAGCATCTTCTGGGTTCACCATACCTAGCATGAGGCGATTCTCTTCTAGAGCTAGGGGCAAAACTTGGTGGTACAGACATGCCTCAAAGAACAACACACTATCTATAAGTCGGAACATCTGATCAGTGTCCACACCTAAATCTCCCTCAGTCTGAGGCTGTGGGCGTACTGGTTGATTGCTATTGTTTGCCTCAGTCCGCTGATGTGAATCCGGCATATTTCTAGTATTTATTTACAGCCGACATGTACAGCTATTTTATGCGGTTCCTAGTGATCGAGAATCGCTGTCGCTTACCAAAGAAGGCAAAAAACTTAACAAGCTTTAAACAGAGCCCTGTTTTTCAAATAGATAATTTATCTTAAATTTCAGATAATTGAATAGAGTCAGCTCAGGGCACCGTCTATAGAGATTATACAAACGTTGCCCTGAGGCACTTTTGAGCTTGCGCTCTTGAGTCGCTGGAGCATCCACAGGCGTTGCCTTAAGAGATAGTTCTAAGATCTAGGCAAAGTTTAGCAGCAATGACATTCTTGACCAGGAGGCTGGATGAGCAATCATCACCGTCGGATCTTCATTGGGGACGTACATGGTTATTACGATGGGTTGATGACCCTATTGGAGGCGATCGCCCCTGGCTCAGACGATCAAGTATATTTCCTAGGAGACTTGATCGATCGAGGACCGCAGAGCGCACAGGTGGTGGAGTTTGTTCGGCAGAGTGGCTATTCCTGTTTACTGGGCAATCACGAGCAAATGTTGCTAGATGTCCTGGCAAGCAGAATAAACGTTCCTACCGTTGTCCAGCAAAACTGGCTTTACAGTGGGGGCTTTGCAACTATAACTAGTTACAAGGAAGCTACCATTCCCGAATCGCATATAGACTGGATGCTGCAGTTACCCACACATCTAGACTTGGGAGATATTTGGCTAGCTCATGCTGGTATTGCTCCTACAATGCCCTTGGCAGAACAAACTGCTGAGCAGTTCTGCTGGGTGCGGGAAGAATTTCACAGCATCAAAGAGCCCTACTTTTCTGATAAGCTAATCATTATAGGTCATACTATCACCTTCACCTTCCCCGGCGTCGCCCCAGGTAGCCTTGCTAGGGGTCAGGGATGGTTAGACATTGACACTGGCGCTTATCATCCAAGAAGTGGCTGGTTAACTGGACTAGATTTTACAAACCGTCAAGTCTATCAAGTCAATGTGTTTGGGAGCCAAATGCGTACATTGCCTCTAGAAGCTGCTATGACCCAAATTAATCCAGCACAGGTGCGGGCTCGACGTCTACTGATTTGAAATACACAATTTTCGCCAAATCTCTTCGGTCATGATAAGCTGACACCGAATTGAGATTTAGACATGGCTCTTTGTCCCTTGTGGAACAAGAAAGCCTATCTGTAGCTTTTTTTGAAACTTCCATGGCTATTTTGGATTCTAAAGGTCGCTTATTTGGTAGGGTAAGCATTCTCGATCTAGGTGCTGCCCTAGTCATCTTGCTGGTGATAATAGGTATCTTTTTCTTCCCTGGCGCGTCTGGCTCCATTGCCCAAGTTGGTACTCCCACCAAGCCTATCGAGGTGGATTTACTGGTCAGGGGCTTGAATTTACGCAACCCTCAAGTTCTATTCGATGGTCCCCAAGGGTTGAAGGATGGTGGAAAAGCTAACATTATTATCCGCAATCAACCCCATGGTCAGATTGAGGTTAAATCGGTCAAACTGCTGCCCCGAACAACTCTTGTCCCACAGCCAGATGGCTCAGTCAAAGCTTTGGTTGACCCCAGAACCGATCAATTCAGTACAGACATGCTTTTAACTGTAGGAGGTCCAGCCCAAATTACTGATAATGGACCAGTTCTGGGTAATAGTAAAATCAAAATTGGGCTGCCGGTTGAGCTAGAAGGCTTCAATTACGACTTCAACGCCAGTGTTATTGGCTTGCGCATCAAAGGATAGAGCAGCAAGCCTCTAGGAGCTAGAAGCTGTAGCCATAGCCGATCGATTCAGCAACGGCAGAAATTGCCGAATGAGCCCAATCGTTACAGCTGGCAGCTCTAGCTGGGGCGTTAGTCCAACATCTTCTAAGGGTTGAAAGTACCGAATCGCTTGAGGATTCATATCAGCAAACCGACGACCAATCTCTGGACCAGTAAATTGAGATTTCCGACCCCAGATGATTGCTGTGGGAGTAGTCAACTGGGGAATGTAAAGCGATAGATCGAAGCACAGATCGCCGCGCACAAAAGAAAGCGCGGCGTATTCCGCATTTGGCTGTTGCGCCGATTTCAGGTAAGCGTCTACGATCTCCTGATAAATTCGGTTGCTCTTGGCAAATTGACGCTGCTCCAAGAAGGAGCGGATTCCGCTATCGGTAGCAATACCGACACTGTAGAGGACTCGGTCGAGAATTGGGGTACTGACTAACTGGGCAAAGAAACTGCGGCTGTAGTTTTCCCCAAAGTCTGATAGTCCGGCAGGAGTCGTAAGAATCAGGGATTTAAATAAATGGGGTTGGGTCACTGCCAAGCGAATCGTAAAAGCAGCAGTCAGGGAGGAGGCAATGACTGTTGTCGGACCGTGACAGGTTTGTTCTATAAACTCTTGAATCGTTGTCAGGTAATCTGAAATCTGGTAGCTCCGGGCTGGATGCTCTGAACGACCCCAACCAATTAGATCTGGTGCTAATATACGATACTCTGCGGCAAACGCTGGATAAACCTTCGACCATTCATATGCAGAAGATCCACCACCAAAGCCATGCAAAAACACTAAGGTTTCTGCTGTTTCTGTCTCTTCAACATGCCAAGGCATCCTAGTAGCAGTGTAATAGACTATTCTGCCAAGAGAGGTGGTTATAGATTTAGGTTCAAACCCAGGTGGCTGAAGCATAGATATAATCCTTAATACTCTTCACTTCTATATAGAGAGCAATTTTTCTGAAAGAGCGCCTATCAAATAGCAGATCCATAAGATGCAATTAGCACCGCTTTATCCATTTCTCTATCAAGTCCTGCAACCCGCCTTTCCCGGTTGCCTTTGGGCTGGTAATCCAAATTCTAAAAACATTGCCCTGACTTTTGACGATGGTCCTCATCCGGAATACACTCCACAACTGCTGGAAGTTTTGGACGAATATTCGATCCTAGCTAGTTTCTTCTGGTTGGGTGTTTGCGTGAATCGCTCACCTAAACTTGCTCGATCTATCTACGAACGGGGACATGGTGTTGGCATTCATGGGTATGAGCATCACTCTTTTCCGTTACTAACACAAGCTAGGCTTAAACAAAGTTTGCAAGCAACCCAAGCAGCGATCGCAAGTGCATGTCAGCTGCCTGTCTCTTCTGTTCGCGATGTCCGACCTCCTAACGGTTTATTTACCCCCCAAACCTTGACCTTACTGCGTCAATGGCATTATCGACCTGTCATGTGGAGCGTTGTCCCGGAAGACTGGGTTCGACCTGGAGTTGCTGTTGTGGTGGAGCGAGTGCTACAGCAAGTCCGGAACGGTTCACTGATTGTTTTGCATGACGGTCCTCAAGGCGGACAAGATGTTGCGAGTATCACACGTCAATTGATTCCCTGCCTGCTGCAACAAGGGTATCAATTCGCAACTGTGGATGACTTGTGGCAGCAGGCGAAGCTTTGAAGGATCAGACTCTTGCTGTCCTATCTGTCAGCTCCCCTCTAAATTCACTAAAATATCTGGGGAAAGCATAGTGTTTTGTCAAGATACATTAAGCTTAAATTTAAGTAAGGCTGTTTTGACTTGAAATTAAGACAGAGTGACTTAAATTGATCAAGCTATGCTTGGAAGTCAAGGCGGTTGGAACGAGAGGCGTTGCCTCCGGCTGACCTTTGAGTTAACCTACGCCAAGTGACAGACTAGTTCTGTTTAACCTTTAACTCTTGAGTTGAGGAATTGTGCTAAGCGCCTTATTCACTTTCGCAGGAGGCGAAGCATCTTTAGATTGGACTTGATAGATAGCTGGTTAGTCAATTAACGGAGGAGTAAAGATGATTTGCACAGGGCATCTCGCTATAGCAAGCTTTCAGCATGTGTTAACGTATAATACTTTCAACAGCAAGTCCTGTAGGTAAATGCTCTTATTAGAACAAATGTACCACTCGACGGCTCCATTTGTTTACTAGTAGAAGATCTTTTGCACAAGAGGTAGCATACCTATAGTCCTTGAGGAGGATCTGGAGCTGGATAGCGACAGTAATGCTTTACACAACAACAACTCATCGCGACTCCACCTATGAAACTAGTCTTCACCGTCGCTTTAGGAAACAAGCTTTGGTTTACCACCAGATTTTCTAAATCAAGACATAGAAGCGTGCAATTTTTGTGAAAAAGGCTACAATCGGATGGATATTTGCGAAGACGCAATAGCGGCCATCTGCGCTTCTATCTAGAGCTAGATTCTTTTGCAGCAATAGAGTCCTCTATGAACCAATTACTTCATGACTGCATCGCTGAGCAAACATCTGTTGTCTTAAACATAACGCCTCGCCAACGACCGGAGAAAACCATGGAACGCTCTTGTCAGTTTGTCATTGACTGGTTTTAGAGAGCGGTAGACAAATCTTAACTAATCGATTTTTGAATTAAGGAGCATGAGGAACGCGGCATGAACCAGGCTAACAATGTACTTGAAAATATTCATCAGCCTAAAATCGAAAACATCATCCATCCGCCGGAAATTGAGTTAGAACTTCTAATCGACGATGAGGAGCTGCCTATCCTAGAGGTTGGTGAACCTGATGAGTTTTTAGACGCTCAGCCTGATGAGGACGAAGCTAAGTCTGGTAAGGTAGCAAAATCTCGTCGCCGTGCCCAAACAAAGAAAAAACACTATACAGAGGACTCAATTCGCCTTTACCTGCAGGAGATTGGTCGAATTCGGTTATTGCGGGCAGACGAAGAAATTGAACTGGCGCGAAAAATAGCTGAATTGCTGCAAATGGAGAGAGTCCGAGAGCAACTCTGTCAGCGGTTGGACAGAGAGCCCCATGACAGTGAATGGGCAGATGAAGTCAAGTTATCACTATCTGTCTTCCGCCATCGGCTCTATATTGGTAGGCGGGCTAAGGATAAGATGGTACAGTCTAACCTGCGCCTAGTGGTTTCAATTGCCAAGAAATATATGAACCGCGGCCTATCCTTCCAAGATTTAATTCAGGAAGGAAGTCTGGGTTTGATCCGAGCGGCTGAAAAGTTTGACCACGAAAAAGGCTATAAGTTTTCCACCTACGCCACATGGTGGATTCGTCAAGCGATTACTCGCGCTATTGCCGATCAATCCCGCACCATCCGATTGCCCGTTCACCTTTACGAAACCATCTCTCGCATTAAGAAAACTACCAAACTGCTGTCTCAGGAGATGGGTCGCAAACCCACAGAGGAAGAGATTGCAACCCGCATGGAGATGACTATTGAGAAGCTTAGATTTATCGCTAAATCAGCTCAGCTACCCATCTCACTCGAAACACCCATCGGAAAAGAAGAAGACTCCCGGCTGGGTGATTTTATTGAATCTGACGGCGAAACACCAGAAGACCAAGTTGCAAAAAATCTTTTGCGTGAGGATCTAGAGAAAGTCTTAGACAGCCTCAGCCCACGTGAGCGTGATGTCCTTAGACTGCGCTACGGTTTAGACGATGGTCGGATGAAGACGCTTGAAGAAATTGGGCAAATTTTTAACGTCACCCGCGAACGGATCCGACAAATTGAAGCAAAAGCTTTGCGTAAGCTACGCCATCCGAATCGTAACAGTGTGCTGAAGGAGTATATCCGTTAAGAACTGACCCTAGCGAGAGGTTCTGAGGAACCAAACTGACCTTAGTTCAATATTTTTATAAAGCTGCTGGGAGGCAGAATTAACTGCTCTCCCACCTCAAGTAACCTTCGCATTCTGAGTGCTTGATCTATACTATCCGCGATAAGGAGCAATCATGCCTCCCTAGGGATAAACTGCCTTTAGATTAAACTTCTGCATAAGCCTAGGGTTGTAGAACAACCTAGATTACATAAGACCCCAAAAGTGGAGAAACCCCTGACCGGAAAATAGCTCAATCAATGCAGCAGACAAAAAACCAATCATTGCTAAACGACCATTCCAAATTTCCGCTTGAGGCGTAAATCCCCAACGCCAAGCATTGCGATCGTCTAAAACTGGAGGTGCTACTTTTGTTGTCTCTTGCATATCTCTCGTCACCTTTGTTAATTTATGTGATCTTGTATGTAAATTAATGTAACTAAGATGGATCTAGTATATCTCCCTCTTAAGGAAGAAAGTACTACTCGGGTCGAATTGCTAAGCCAGTTTCCGGGTGGAAAAAATGAATTTTTTCTGGCGCAAGAGAAAGCCAGAGTTGTTCGCCAACACGCACAACTCGATCGGGTGGAATTCGTGCCTGTAAGGCAGTAGCCGCAGGGGTGGTTGGCTCAAACGGTCTGATAAAGAGATAGGTGTCATTACCTAGAGCTTCTACCAGATCCACTTTGACTAGTAGGTTTTTGGGTGCAGCAACACTCAGGCTCAAGTGTTCTGGTCTAATACCTAGGATTAGAGATTGTCCGTCGTATTTTTGCAGTGCCTCTGCCCAGATGTTTGGAAGAGTGAGACGGAAATGGGAATGGGTAATTAAGAGGGGAGCATGAAACTGCACTTGCAAGAAATTCATAGGTGGCGAGCCGATGAATTCAGCAACGAACTGTGTGGCAGGGCGGTTGTACAGATCTAGTGGGTGAGCGACTTGCTGGAGTTGACCTGCGCACATGACCGCTATGCGATCACCCATTGTCATCGCTTCCGTTTGGTCGTGAGTTACGTAGACAGTAGTTGTACCTAGCTGACGTTGGAGTTTAACAATTTGAGCGCGAGTTTCGGCTCTTAGTTTGGCATCCAGGTTAGACAGCGGTTCGTCCATGAGAAAGACCTGGGGATTGCGGGCGATCGCGCGTCCTAGCGCCACTCTCTGCTTCTGCCCCCCAGACAGATGTTTCGGTCGCCGCTCTAAGAGGGCTTCAATTTGTAATAGTGCTGCGACATGCCGTACTCGCTGGTCAACCGCACGTTCTCGCTCAGTGATATAGCGAAGTCCTTTAGGCAACGGTTTCGTCATCCTCATCAGCAGGTTTTCCCCCAGCGCCCCCCTATACCCGAAGTTCCAAGCTTCCTGCGGAAGAGCTGCGCTAACAGAGGAAACCTCCGCGCTTGATTCGCGCTGCTCTCTTCCTGTGCGCCGGAGTCCAAAAGCTAAGTTATCATAGACAGTCATATGGGGATAAAGAGCATAGTTTTGAAACACCATAGCGATGTCTCTAGCCTTAGGGGGCAGCTCATTGACCAAGCGATCTCCCACCCAAATATTGCCACCAGTTATCTCCTCTAGCCCTGCAATCAACCGTAGGAGGGTACTTTTGCCACAACCAGAGGGTCCCACCAGGACCATAAATTCGCCATCTTCTATGGTCAAGTTAATGCGTCGCAAGACATTAACACTCTGAGGATTGCGCTCCTTTAAGCTGCTACTTCCCAGTGGAGCTTCAGCAACTGGTGTTAGAGGGTTCTGTGTCACTGCTGGGACAGTAACCTGTTCCCCCTGACGAGAGGCAGAAAAGCTTTTGTATACGTTTTCTAGAACAACCTGCGCCACAATAGGTTCAATTTTGCAATTGCTGCTGTAGGTGTCTAGAAATCATAGCATGCGTCTTGCGTAGCATAAAGTTACGCACTTTTCAAAGGGAGAAACGAAGGCGTAGCCGACGTTCCCCTACACTTCACAGCCCCTTCTCAGCCATAAAGCCCAATAACCAATTGGCGATGGTGGCTCGACGAGTTTGCCGGGGACCGAACTCGCCCACCTTGTAGCCTTTGAAGCCTAGCTGGTCTTTTAGCAACTGTTTGTTCTCTGGCGAAATTGAACGAGTCAGTTTGACTGTTGCTGGACGACTGTTGATGAAATCTGGTGGTTCTGAATACTCATCCCGCCACTCCGGTGCCACGTTAGTCAAATCCCAACTAGCTTGCTTGTTGTAACGATAGCCGAGGCAATGCCAAACCAATTGGTTTGCAATAGCGTCGTCAATCTCGTCGTTCAGAATTGCCCAAATTGTTTCGGTAGTAAGTGGCGGCAGTTCAGACATGGTGATGTATGGGACATTTGTTAAAAATATTAAACTAATGCGAGGGACAATAAATCAGCACATCAACAAAGGCTGTGCGGAGGAAAATACTTCAGTTATGATTGAGCTAGATTAAAGCAGCAGCTGGAGTAGAACTCCGGCGCTCTCTTTCAGGCACTGAAAATGCATGCGGGCGTCACAGTCAGCAATTGATTAAACAACATATGTCTGTCGTCCGTGCTCACATTTTTGTAACTGGAATGGTGCAAGGAGTTGGCTATCGACTCTCTACATTGGCAAAAGCAAAGCAACTGGGAGTTGGTGGCTGGGTGCGCAATCTGCCAGATGGTCGCGTAGAAGCGGTTTTTGAAGGAGTACAGAATCTAGTTGAAGAGATGGTTAACTGGTGTCATAACGGACCTACAGATGCTGTAGTCCGAGATTTGATAATCGAGTACGAGGAGCCAGAAGGGCTGCAAGAATTTGAAATCAGGCGGTAAGCAATTGAAGAAGGACAAGGGGACAAGAAACCCTTGGGTGTACCATTGCTCTTCAAGAGGGTAGCAGTAAATCACATCCTCAAGACAGGTCGGATCACAGCTCTAAGGGAGGGTTTCAAAATGGTAAAAAAACGGACTGACGGCGTTCCTAGAAGTGTGGTTGTAGGTATTGCGGCAGCAATGGTAGCAGCTGGCGGTGGCGCGGCTTGGTGGACTTTGCATGCTGCCAATTCTCCCACCAATCCACCCCCTCCTAGCACCACTGCATCGCAGCCATCCACCTCAGGATTGGGGTCGCTATCAGCTCCATCCCGAGAGCAGACTGCACAAGTCTATTGGCTTAAGGACACAGATAGGCATCTAGCGCTAGTTAAGAGTTCTGTCAAACTGCGGACAACAAACCAGCCTGATGCAATCCTCACCGCTGCCTTCGACCGCTTACTAGCAGGACCAACACAGGCAGGTATGACCAGCACTATCCCCCAAGGCACGAAACTGCGAGACGTGAAGACTAAGTCTGATGGGGTTCATGTAAATTTATCTCAAGAATTTACCAGTGGCGGTGGTAGCGATTCAATGACAGGTAGGGTGGGACAGGTGCTGTATACGGCTACGAGTTTAGAGCCGAGTGCCAGAGTATGGATTTCTGTGGAGGGAAAGCCATTAACAATTTTAGGGGGTGAAGGCTTAGAGCTAGAGCAGCCACTCACAAGACAAAGCTTTCAACACAATTTTTCGCTTCTTTAGCTTATTGCCGACCGTTGAAAACTCGAAAGTGATGAGCTTGCTGTTCGATTCGGGTAGCGAGGCGATCGCAAACTAAATTACAGAGTTCAAAGATCATCTCATCCTCAACTCGATAGTAAGCGCTAGTCCCTTCACTACGACGACTGAGGATTCCTGCCTGCCACATCACCTTTAGGTGTTTTGATACATTCGCTTGGCTTGTTTGCATCCCTTGTACCAATTCTTGCACGCATTTCTCGCCACCCGATAGCTGATTCAACAGCCGTAGACGCATTGGTTCACTCAAAAGGCTGAAGTATTCAGCCACTTGCTGCACAACTTCTGGCGGGACAGGATTAGCTAGTTTCATTAGTATTAACCCGAAACAACTGATCGGAAAATCGGAGCGATTAAACCTTGCTTTGTATTAGTCAGGTCTAACTCTCATCAAGGGCTGACCAAATTCAACTGGTTCACCGTTTTGCAGGAGAATTTCTATGACCTGTCCGGCTACTTCCGATTCAATTTCATTCATCAACTTCATAGCCTCGATGATACAGACCGTTTGACCAAGCCTAATGCGATCTCCTATCTCAACGAAGGACGGTTCACCCGGAGCCGGAGCTCGGTAGAATGTACCCACCATGGGAGAAATCACTTCAGTCAATCCAGACCCAGTTGGCACGGGTGTCGCTGCCGGATACTGTACAGCCGCAGTCATAGTGGTGTCAACGATGCGGCTAATAACTGTTTCCTTATCCCCTACTGTCTGAACCGCAGGAGCCACAACTGGGGGTGACTCCGCATTCATACCACTGCCTAGCTTTGGTTCAACCGTGGGCAGTGTTTGACTGCTGCCACCAAGCCCCTTACGCACTGTCAGTTCAAAATTGTCGTTTTTTAGTGTGACTTCTGTAATATTGGTCTCAGCAATAACGATCAGAAGTTGGCGGATTTCATCAAAGTCAAATGGCACAGTTTATCTGAATCCCATTTAATCAGTAGGCGAAAAGTTCTTCGAAGCCGGGTTCCCCGGCGTAGGAAACTTTTCAAGACGGCGAAAAGTTTTTCACAAAGCCAGGTTATCGGGTGAAGTACAGTACTCTCTAGCGTGGGTTTCCCCCATAGGTGACTGCCGAACCCATTGAAGGCGTAGGAAACTTTTCAAGACGATAGATTTTGAGATGTAGTCTCAAACCGAAGTTCAAAACTTAAAATTTATTCCCGACCTAGATATTTATCATCACGGGTGTCAATGCGAATCCGCTCTCCGTTTGAGATAAACAGAGGAACCATCACAGTTGCACCAGTTTCGACTGTAGCAGGCTTAGTGCCACCTGTTGCCGTATCACCACGAACACCAGGATCGGTTTGAACCACTTCCAGCACTACAGAATTCGGCAATTCGACTTCCAGAACTTGTTCGCCAAAGCGAACAACGTTAACCTCCATACCGTCTTTAAGATACTTGACACGCTCACCGATCTGACTGGCATTCAATCGGCTTTCCTCATAAGTTTCCATATCCATAAAGACAAACTCGTCGCCTTCCTTATAGGTATGCTGCATCGTACTCTTTTCTAGATTAGCTTGGGGCACTGTTTCCCCCGCCCGAAAAGTTCTTTCTACTACACTTCCAGACTGCACATTTTTCAGTTTTGTCCGTACAAAGGCTGAGCCCTTACCGGGCTTGACATGGAGGAATTCCACCACTCGCCACACGGACCCATCTAATACAATAGAGACACCGGGTCGAAAGTCGTTACTAGAGATCATGAAGCAATTAACTTAATCTCGGAGTACAATCGGCACCTTATTGTACCGCCTGAGCGGTGCTAAATGAATTGGTTTGTTCAGATTGGAAAGCCGAAAGAAAGAGGAAAGCAGATCTCTTGGTCAATCCCTATGGCAAGATTATGGGGGTTACAAAAAAACTCATCCGTTTTGAAAAAGCAGGCGGAAGGCACTAGCTGTGGGGCGTTTTTCCCCTCAAAGAGCACTCTTAGCAATGGGTGATGCGAGTGGCTGCGCCTGAAACAAATGTTGATCCTGCATTTGAGCTATACCCATGACAAAATTCCTACAACGCTGGCGGAAGACCAACCTGATTGTTCTGCTGCTAGTTATTCTCTCTTGGAGCTTAAGTACTGTTTGGTGGACTCCTGTGAGCTGGGCAGCTCTGCCAGCAGGCAATGCCATCACTGATGGTAAATCGTTGTTGCAGTATGCACTGCCAATTGATAACCAACCTGTACGACAACTACAAGCAAGTTTGGAAGATATTGCTACCCAGTTACGAGCAAATAGACGCTGGGGTGCGATGTCAAGTGATTTGAGCAAGGCATCTACCGTCTTGAACGATCGCGTCAAAGAACTCCTAGCAAGCGTTCCTCCATCACGACAACCGCAAGCACAAGCTCTTATTGCCGACTTAAAAACTGGTATTGCCTCCCTACGAGAGTCTGTTGATGCTAAAGATAAAAATCAAATTTGGGAGGGGCGAGCGAAGCTCCTGAATCTAGTCGGTCAGCTTGAAGAGTTTATGGTGCAACGATTTCCCTTTGAGGTGCCACCTGAGTACAGTAACTTACCTCAACTCAAAGGTCGTGCCACTGTAGAAATGACCACGAATAAAGGTAACATTACTCTAGTTGTGGACGGTTACAGTGCTCCAGTAACTGCTGGAAACTTTGTCGATTTGGTACAACGGGGTTTTTATAACGGTCTAGAATTTATTCGACAAGAAGACTCTTATGTGCTTCAGATAGGAGATCCGCCTGGTCCAGAACAAGGTTTTATTGATCCTAAGACTGGTAAGTACCGCGCTATTCCCCTAGAAGTCCTTGCTAAAGGCGACCCAGCTCCTACCTACGGAATTACTTTAGAAGATGCAGGTCGTTACCGCGATCAACCAGTTCTTCCCTTTTCTGCCTATGGTACGGTAGCAATGGCACGACCAGAATTTGAACCTAATGGTGGCTCTTCCCAATTTTTCTTTTTCCTGTTTGAACCAGAACTTACCCCAGCAGGTCGTAACTTATTAGACGGTCGCTATACAGTATTCGGCTATGTTACGGAGGGCAAGGAAGTTTTAGAGAAACTGAAGGCTGGTGACAAAGTTGAATCAGCTAAGGTCGTTCAAGGTATAGACAATTTGGTGGAGCCACAAGCGGCGTAGAGATTTGGAAGTTCGAGATATTGGGGAAAAGGGTCTTTTAGAAAGATTACAGCGCTTTTGCCCTCCAGAGATTGTAGGGGACGATGCGGCAGTGCTGTCAACTCAGCCAGGGCAGTTGCTAGTCGTGACAACAGATATGCTGGTGGATGGAGTGCATTTTAGTGATCGCACGACTTCCCCAACAGATGTAGGTTGGCGAGCCGCCGCTGCCAACTTATCTGACTTGGCAGCCATGGGCGCATCTCCGCTAGGAATCACAGTAGCTTTAGGACTTCCGGGCAATGTCTCTGTTAACTGGGTTGAGCAGCTCTATCAGGGGATGGTTGAATGTCTGCAACAGTATGAAACAGAGATTGTTGGAGGTGATATTTGCCGTTCTACCGTAGTCTCATTAGCAATTACCGCCTTTGGACAAGCCAAGCCAGAGCATATTATCCGCCGTAACGCTGCCCAACTAGGAGATGTCATTGTGATAACTGGCGTTCACGGTCGTTCGCGGGCAGGATTAGAATTACTGCTCCATCCAGAATTGGACACAAGTTTGACAGCGGCCGAGCGTCTGGCATTGATCCAAGCGCATCAGCGACCTCGACCTCGATTGGACTTGTTGCCGATTTTACGGCAAGTTAGTGGCAAACGGACAATCGCTGGTATGGACAGTAGCGATGGTTTAGCAGACGCCATATTACAGCTTTGTCAAGCGAGTGACGTTGGTGCCAGGATTGAGCGTTGTCAGATTTCAATTCCAGAGGCTTTAAATAGTTGGGTTTCATCAGAGCAAGCATTGGAGTGGGTTTTGTATGGTGGCGAAGACTTTGAGTTAGTCTTATGCTTACCCCTAGACT
>Ga0213881_10000446_pt1 | contig 27563 bp, 32 predicted proteins | sample BarmaccoBMER_R08_FD_160104 | JGI IMG/M metagenome (GOLD analysis project Ga0213881, IMG submission 160104) | Barbacenia macrantha exposed rock microbial communities from rupestrian grasslands, the National Park of Serra do Cipo, Brazil - ER_R08 ... | reverse complement strand
CTGACCAGCAAACCGCTCCGACAAGACGAACTTGACTCATCCCAACCGACTTCGTCGGCCCTAGCCGTCTAGCGAAACGTCCCGCGATCAGCTCCGCCACCGCATCCAACGACGCGCCCCCCCCCCGCAACATCCACCACACGGTGATCATCACCGCCAGCCGGACCTCAGCATCCCACGACACGCCGCAACTGCCGTTGCAGTATTAACTCCGCCGTTGGCGCCTCGGGCGGCCCGTAGAACCTGGCGAGTCCGTGGTGGAGTTGGAACTTCTGGCTGCTCGGATGCTCTCGCCTTCCCTCCAAGCGCGATAGATTTCTTCGCACTCAATTCGCTCGAGCATCTTTACCCGTTTAGAAGAGCTCACTCGGGACCGGCATATAATAGCCTGTGCCTTGCCGCCGAGCGCTACGCTCGCGGCATCGCCGATGCTTGATTGACCGGTGGTGTAGATACGCGTCCAGAGTCGCTGGTAGTCCACTCGTTCGGACCAGGGGAGGCTGATAGATTCATGAGTCTTTACGATTAGCGTAGTAGCGTCCGAACGTGGCACAGGGCGAAACGCCGTACAGGGGAAGCTTGCGCCTTGTTTGAACCGAAACCAGGGCGACCACTGTGCATTAAATAGATTGCCGCCCCAGTGGCCGACTCGTTTAGCAACGTACTCCTTTTGAAGGAGAAAAACAGCTTCTTGCACAACTTGTGGCCCGAAACTCAGAACATGTCGCAGTATCCGAGTCCCGACACTGAAGGGGAGATTTCCCACTAGCACTAACTCTTTGTCGGGCGGAGTCCAGTTCAGAGCGTCTATCTCCAGAACCCGCACTCGCGGTAGTGCGAGCTTCTTGAGGGATTCTGCCCAGGCTGCATCGATTTCCAGAGCTAAAACTGAATATTGAAGGTCAACTATGGCTTGTGTAATCTGACCAGAACCAGCGCCGATCTCCACGATCTGAGTATCTGGCGGCGAAGCAATTTGGCTTGCGAATACTCGCATATCGTGGGCTTTACGAAAAAAGTTCTGACTAAGTTCTCGGCGACGCTTCGCGGAATCAGCGTTATGTAAATTCCGGGTGGAGTATGAGCGTATCGGTTCTACAGAATTTCTTGGCAAAGTCACGCTACCTCTCAGTGGAAACGGCGTTCATGCGGGGGTAATTGGCAGGGCGATCTCCTACCTTCGCTCTCGAAAGATCTTGGATACTGCTCCTGAACCTAGCTCGTCGGTCCGCCGAAGATCTCGATCGGGGTGCTCTCCTCGGTGAGCGTCACGATCGCGCGCTTGGTGTCCTTGCGCTTGCCGTAGCCGTGCCGGTTGCGCTTGCGCTTGCCGGGGAGGTTGAGCGTGTTCACGCTCTAGACCGGACCCCGAACACCTTCTCCACGGCGATCTTGATCTCGGTCTTGTTCGCGCCCGGCGGCACCAGGAAGGTGTACTGGCGCTGCTCGAGCAGGCCGTAGCTCTTCTCGGAGACCACCGGCGCGATCAGCACGTCGCGCGGATCGGGGATCACTTGCTCTCCTCCGTCACTGTCTCGCCGGCCTCGCTCGAGCGGGCCGAGGCCTTCGCCGAGCGACCCCGCGCGGGGCCGGCCAGGAAGGCGTCCAGGGCCGCCGAGGTGAACACCACGTCGTCGCTGACCAGCACGTCGTAGGTGTTGAGCTGGTCGGGCGCGATCGGCTGCACGTTCGCCAGGTTGCGCAGACTCCGCCAGCCGATCTCGTCGTCGCGCCCGACGACCACCAGCACCCGGGGGCGCTCGCTGACCGCCGCGATGGCCGCCTTCGTCGAGGGGGTCGCGCCGGTGACGATCTCCGAGAGCACGTGCACCCGGCCGTTGCGGGCCCGGTCGGAGAGCGCGCCGCGCAGCGCGGCCTGCTTCATCTTCTTGGGCGTCTTCTGCGCGTAGTCCCTCAGCACGAGGCCGTGCACGATCCCACCGCCGGAGTAGTGCGGCACGCGGGTCGAGCCCTGGCGGGCCCGGCCGGTGCCCTTCTGGCGGTACGGCTTCTTGCCACCGCCGCTGACCTCACCGCGGGTCTTGGCCTTGTGCGTGCCCGGGCGGGCGGCGGCCAGCTGGGCCACCACCACCTGGTGCATCAGCGCCTTGTTCTCCGCGACGTCGAAGACATCGGCGGGCAGCTCGACCGAGCCGGTCTTGCCGCCGCCGGGCTTGAGGACGTCGACCGACGTCGTCACTTCGTCGCACCACCCTTCGCGGCGGTCTTGACCAGCACCAGGCCGCCCTTGGGGCCGGGAACGGCACCCTTGATCAGGGTCAGGTTGAAGTCGGCGTCGACGCGGTGCACCGTCAGGTTCTGGCTGGCGACCCGCTCGTTGCCCATCCGGCCGGCCATCTTCAGGCCCTTGAACGCCCGGCCCGGGTGGCGCAGCCACCGATGGCGCCCGGGCAGCGGATACTCGATACTGGTCGGCAACACGACAACCAGAAGACGACCACCGGGAGCCAGCAGTTCCCCAACCCCTCGATGACCGCTACCCGATTTGTGGCGTGATGGATCGCCTCCTTAACGAGGATCGCCTCGAACTGATCCCCCGGCGGCAGCACCGACCCGCAGGCCAGATCCTCCGCTGACGCCCGCACGACCACCAACCGCGAGTCGTGTGGGATCTGTTCCAGCATGCGCACCGACGGATCAACACACACCACGCGTCCCGTCTGGTCCGCCAGCCGACGCGAATACAATCCCGTGCCACACCCCACATCCACGACCCGATCGCCGTGGCTCACCCGCAGTCGAGCGAGGATGCACCCACTCATCCATTCCAGAAAATCCTGGCTATAGGCCCAGTTCCGGTCATAGACCGATGCCAGACGATCATAGTGAGCCCGCGTCTCCTCACGCACCGAACGATGCCTCCATTCTCGCGTGGCAGCCGGCGTTGCCGTCGAGTTTGCTGTGGGATCAAGGACCGTAAATCAGGATCATCGCCAGGCCGAGGAGGTTACTCGCAATCCCGGTTGCTGTGACTACTGAATAATATCTGACGAAGCGGTGGGATACGTATTTACCGGCGGGTTGCGACAAGACCCAGGCCTCCACTGCTACAGCCGCGAGGATAGCGATGCTCAGATATCCTAGAGCGATCGGGCCCGGGACGTGGGCTGCGATGGCGAACACCCCGCCGGTCACCGGCAGCAAAGTGAGTGGAACGATCTGGACTGCGTCCATCGCGTACTCGATGTAGGCATCGACGGATTCGCGGGTCAGCTGGGGAGGAGTCTTGTCCTCAGGCACGTTGAGGTGCCAGGCTTCTTCCGCGATCTGGGTGAGGACCGCGACTTTGACCTTCGCCGTGAGCAGCGGGGAGATCAGGAACAACGCAATCGCAGCGAGGAACGGGACGGCCGCCGCCGACAGGGCAGTCCAGTCGTTGGCAACGAGGTCCGCGGTGGGCGTGATGGTCACAGAGTATCGACCTGCGCGCCGAGCGACTCCCTCCGGCATGACATCGCCCAAACCCAACAGAGGTCGGTCCTGATGCTTTCAGCCCGCGCGGCACAGAGACTCATGAGAGGCTTACTCGCGACCACCCGCACAGGTGGTGCGCCAGCGCCGGGATAGGACTGGACGAGCACAGTGCGATCCCAGGATTTCTGCGGGAGTCCGTCAGTTCCTCGGTACCGGACGCACGGGGTCTCACACTCACCGTGGATGTCCACGCTGTACGACCTCCCGCCCACGTTCTTGATCTCGATGTCATGGCTGGCCGAAACCTGGGCATTGACTTTGCACCCGCCTGCCTTAGTCTTGACAAGACTCCTGATCTCCAGCGTGCGTAGAGTCGTTCGGGCTATGTCATTGCAGCTCATTCAGGTACTCCCGTGCGGTGGGTATGTTCACGATTGGCGTACTGTTGCGCCAGCGCCCGGAACGAGCTGAGGACCTCATCGGGATTGACTGCGGGTGTGGCGGTCACGGTGAGCAAGCTCCTGACCAGTCCTTCCGTGTCTTCGGTGCAGGTGCTGGTGTGGTCACCGAACCCCACGATGGTCAGATCCTCATCGGGCAGCCGTTCCCAGAAGGCGCTCTGCGTTTCCGACAGGTCCAGGCGGACGAACTCGCAGGCCGTGTCGAAGGTCCTGTCGCCCAGCCTCTCGCGCAGACCCGACATCGTCGTCCGCTGCATCTCCGGGTCTGACGTGGTCGACAGGATCACTCGCGTGTTGTCATCGAGACCAAACATGCGATCTGTTGCGGACACGAAGAGGGCGGGCCCCACCGTCGCCGTCCAATTGGCAGCGATGACCTCGGCTGAGGCATCCAGTACCGCAAGCTCGCTCTCGCCGTAGCTCAACTGACGGACCACCGCGCCGGGAAAGGGGTGATCCCGTGACGATAACGCGGGGGCCACGGAGTAACTGGGCAGTCTGAGCCGGACTGCGACGTAGCAGATCACCAGGCTGAACGCGGCGACCACGCCCAGGTCGACCCACTCCGGGATGAGCTTCGTCCCGTCGTACTGCCCGAGGTAGGAGATCACTGTCAGGCCGACGAACCAAGGAAGGACCCACATCAGCGACCGTGGTTGCAGGGGCGGGCGTTCAACCGGGCGGTCCAGCGCGTAGGAGACTCCGAACACCACGTAGCCGGCAGCGATGGCCAGCATGAGCTTCGCCACGATGGTCCAGGACGTCCAATAGATGACCTCGTTGGCGGCAACGAAGGCCAGCGGCGCCCAGAGCGAGGCGGCCGGCAGCCGGTACGGGCGAGCACGGTGCGGATCGGCCTTGCGCAGGGCCAGCAAGGTAATCGGCGCGAACGCATACATGATCACTGTTACGTCGGTGACCAGACGGACCAGGCTATACCAGCTTGGGAAGGGCAGAAAGCAGATCAGACCCACCACGAAGGCCAGGATGATCGAGGTGAGGGGGACACCGCGGCTGCTGAGCCGGCTGATACCCCGAGGGACGTAACCGGCGTTGCCTAACGCGTAGGACAGCCGGGCGGAGGCGCCCAGATAGACCAGGCCGGCGTCGGCCGGCGAGACAAAAGCATCGATAATCGAAATTTTGGCCAACCAGCCCAGACTGAGACCGGTGGTCAATGCCACATACGGCGCAACGTTCACGTTGCCCGATCCGTGGGCGAGTTTGCCGGGGTTCAGCGCGCCGATGAAGGCGAACTGCAACAGGAAATACAGTACGGTGCCCACGATCACCGAGCCGATCACGGCCCGAGGGATGTTGCGTCGCGGGTCGCGTGCCTCGCTCCCGATCTGCGCCGCTTGTTCAAAGCCCTGCAGCGCGAACACCACTCCCGCGGGCAGTGCCGCGAGGATCCCGTGAACGCCATGGGGGGCAAAACCGCCACCGCTGGTGAAGTTCGACCACCGGAACGACACCGTGATCAACACCAGGAAGGTCAGGAGCGGTACCGCGATCTTCACGAGCACGACGAACTGGTTGCTCCTCGCCCACCACCGCACCCCGAGAACGTTGATGACGGTGAATAGCAACATCAACGCTGTGGCCACCCCGAGGCCGGTGTGGGTGAGCGCACCGGTGTTGTTGACCAGCCCATGCCAGTGGGACTCCAGGTAGCTCAGCGAGGCCTCGACCTCGATCGGGGCGACCGTCACAGCCTGAAGCCAGGCCACCCAGCCCGCGGTGAACCCGCCCAGCGCGCCGAACGCTAGCCCTGGCCAGCGCGCCGTACCTCCGGCAAGGGGGTACGCCGCGCCCAGCTCCGCGTGCACCAGGGCCAGCAATATGATCACTAAACTGGCTAGCGGCCAGGCCAGTGTTGACGCCGCACCAGCCGAGGTGGTTGCCGTCGCCACGCCCTTCAACCATCCCGACCCGATGATCGACCCCAGCGAGACGAACAGCAGCGCCCCGAAGCCGACGTCACGCCGGAAACCCCGATCCGGGTAAGGCACCGCCCTGCGCACGGACACTTGCGCCGTGCTCACCGCTCTTCTCCGCGCATCAGTCCCCTCTCACTGCCGCTGAGCGTCGCAGCCTCCTACGCTCATGACCAAAATCACGAAGTCCCGGACTACCGGCGCTCCCGGTGAACTGTATCGATCCGCCTGATCATCTGCCCGTGAATTTAGCCACCCGCTTAGCACTGCAACGGCACTTGCCGGACGCAGGCGCCCGACATCCCGCGGCAGGGACACGGTGATCACGCTTTGTGTGCGTTGAACGACACATGCTGTCGCCTATGACACCCAAATCGTGATCAGCCCTTATGTCGGTAGCCAGACAGCACGGGAGTGCCGTTGCAGTGTTAGCGGTTACTTCCGTAAATCCGTCGGGGCGAATCGCGGGTGCCACCACGTTAGATCTTGGTACACCTCGCCGTCGTGTCGCCGAGTTCGACGTGAGGGCATTAAGTCGGGCCCCCCACAGCCCTGGAGTCGAACTCGGCAACAAGGGAAGCTGAGGATGCTTTCCCACCGCGTCAGGATCGTTCTGGGGTGGGGGCTCAGGCGTAGGGGTCGGTGGCGCCGGCGCGGGTGGCGTACCGGGCGCGGTCCCAGCCGGCACGGCGGGCGCCGGCTTGGTAGGCGCTTTCGTAGAAGTCGAGGACGGTGCCGTGCGGGTCGGGCAGTGACCGGATGTCGTCGTAGCGCAGGACCGCGAGGTGGCTGCCGTGGCGTTCGGTCCAGCTCGCGGTTTTGGGCTGGAGGGGTTCCTTGGTGAGGCCATCGGGTTCGGGCGTGGTGTAGGAGTAGAACGCTGGTTCGGGGAAGGTGTCGTCGCCGAACCAGAATCCGAAGCTGATGACCTCCCGGGAATAGGCCTCGCGGGTGACCGGGTCGGTGGTCGGGGGATGCTTGACGGGGGTGTCGCTGAAGCGGGTGAGCGCGATGTCGAAGGTGTGCCAGAAGTGGTGGACCGGGCTGGTCTTGCCCGACCAGCGCCCGGCGAACTCCTCGAGCAGCAGGTTGACCTGGCTCAGCACCCGCCAGTAGCGGGTGACAGCGGCGGTGTCGTAGGTGTGGTGCTCGGTGTCTTGGGCGAAGGACCGGTGCGCGTCGGGCAGGTCGAACGGGTGGGGCTGCGGGACGGTCACGTCCACCCCGGCCGCGGCGAGGCCGTGGGTGAGCTGGGCGGTGAACTCGGCGACGGACAGCCCGGGCAGCGCGAACGAGTACCGCACGCCCTCGACGGTGGCGATGTCGAGGCGGTGGTCAAGGAAGTCGAAGTCGATGGCGAAGATCGGGTCCCGGCCCATGGGGCGGGTGGTGATACCGCGGCCGGTGAGGTGGAATGGGACGTTCCACCAGTGGTTACGTCGTGGGCTGGCCGCAAGCCGGACCTTGCCGACCAGTTGGGCGAACCGGTGCACAGTGGCCAGCGTGTCGCGCCAGGAGAGGTAGGGCATCTCGGGGAACAGGGGATGGCTCATGCGGTGGCTCCGAAGGTGTGGTCAGTTGAGGGTGGCGTGCATTTCCCAGACGAGGATTTCGGCGGGTTCGGTGGCCGTGACCTGGTGGCCACCAGTGGCAGTGAAGCGCACCGCGTCCCCGGCCACCAACGCACCGGCGCCCTCGGCGGCGACGCTGCCACGCGGGACAAACAGGTGCAGCAGCGGGGCCTCGGGCAGTTGCACACGCTGGCCGGGTTGCAAGCGGGCGGCGTGCAGCGCGGCGTAGCGGTTGTGGATGCGGATCGCTGACTGCCCGCGGTGTGCAGGCATCCCGGAGGCAACCGGCACCAGGGCGCCGGCCAACAGTTCATGCTCGATCTCCAGCTGCTCATAGCCCGGTGTGATGCCGGCCTCGTCGGGCACCACCCACATCTGCACGAAGTGCACTGGCTCACGGTGCCGCTCGCCAGCCAGTCGCCAGGAGTCGTTCTTCTCCGAGTGCAGGATCCCGGTGCCCGCGCTCATCCGCTGCGCCAATCCTGGGTAGATCACCCCAGAACGCCCCGTGGAGTCCTGATGCACCAGGGATCCCCGCAACACCCAGGTGACGATCTCCATGTCCCGGTGGGGATGGGTCTCGAACCCGGTGCCCGGCTGGACGAGGTCGTCGTTGTTGACCAGCAGCAGCCCGTGGTGGGTGTTGGCGGGGTCGTAGTGGCGCCCGAAGGAGAACGAATGCTTCGAGTCCAGCCAGTCGAGCCGGGTGGTGAAGCGCTCGCTCGCCCGGCGGATATCCACCTGGGGGCGGGGCTCGGTCGTGCTCATCGTATGGTCCTCCCTCGGCTAGCCGAGCATGGGTACGTTGGCCTCGTCAGGCTTGCTTGACCGCCGAGACGTCGAACTCCAGCACGATTTTGTCGCCCACCAGCACCCCACCGGTTTCCCAAGCGGCGTTCCACGTGATGGCGGGTACTTGTCCATCTGCAGGAAGTCGTTGCCGCGCAGGTGGTCCACGTCCTGGAGCAACCAAGATGACGTGTCAACTATTCCCGTATGCTCGGGTGGGTGACCGAACCCCGTTGGCTTGACGAGCATCAGCAGCGCGCCTGGCGCAGCTACCTAGCGATGAACACCCAGCTCACCGCCCGGCTGCACCGGCAGATGCAGGCCGACTCCGGGCTGTCCCTGGCCGACTTCGCCGTGCTGGTCGAACTCAGCGACCGACCCGAGGAGCGGGTGCGGGTGCTGGAGCTGGCCCAGGCCCTGCAGTGGGAGAAGAGCCGGTTGTCACACCACCTCGCCCGCATGCAACGGCGTGGGCTCGTCGCGCGCCAGGACTGCCCCGACGACGCCCGCGGCGCCTTCATCGTGCTCACCCCCCACGGCTGCCAGGCCATCGAGCATGCCGCGCCACGCCACGTGAATACCGTCCGCAGCCTGGTCTTCGACCAGCTCACCACCGAAGAGGTCAACGCCCTGCACACCATTGCCACACGAGTGCTGGCCCGTCTGAAACACGACCCCTGCGCCGACTAGGGCAATGCGTCGTACTGGTAGCCGTAGTTGGAGACTTGTCGGGTCTTCAGTTCGGTGTCCGTCCACGGGTCGAGCGTGTCATCAGGTGGGTTCAGGGACGGGTTTTCACCGGGGTTGTTGCGCTGCCACGACGTCCAGATGCGATCCACGTTGGCATGGTGCATCCAGAAAAGGGGATCAGCGGGAGCGGTGGGGATGATCGCCATGATGCCTCCCACCCAGGCGTGCACCCCGTCGTGCGCCGTCTCCAGGTCGTTTTCGAACGTGGTGAAGTCGGGATCGCCCAGGATGTTCTGCACGTCTTCGGGGCTGGGCAGCTGGTTTGGGTCATCGGGGCTGCGCACCACCGTGATGTTGTTGCCATTCACGTTGGTGACGGTCGGCATTCCCTCCGGACCCTGGAGCCAGGACGGGATGGCGTGCACGGTGCTCCAATCCCAATAGGGGATGCTCACCGCCGGGTTGAGAGACTGCAAATGCTGTTCCAGGACGTGCAGATACACCCGGTGCCACGGCAGGAACCGCTGCGCGCCGACAAACCCCATGGAATGGTGCATCCGGTGCGACATATCCGCGTGGATGGCTACGAAGGGCCCCAACCAGCCCTGGCTGTTCAGCGTGTTGTATGCCGCGAGGAACGCGGCCTGCGCCGAGGCGTCCAGGCTGGCCTGGTCGACCCGGGTGATCAGCGGTGCCGTGGTGGCGGCGAACGACGCCGGATGCGTGTCGGGCAGCTGGGTCCTAAACAGCTGCTGCCGGAACTCGTGAAGCAACTGGGGGATCTCGACCAGCCCAGGTTCCGCGGTGCTCATGTCCACGAAGAGCCAGGTCACGTCCACCCTGATACAACCGAATGTGGACGTTGGCAGCGGCCCGGCAGCGCGCGCTGCTAACTTTGTGTGAGGTTGCTGGGGAGCGCGGGAGCGCATGGTGCGGAGGGTTCGTGGCCGAGCCGGAGCTGAGCTGGATTCAACGGGCGGCTGACGCCGCAGTCGAACATGCCCACCGTGGGGGTGTGCAGCAGATTGTGTGCGCCTCGGGCGTGTCCCCCTCGGGGCCTATCCATCTCGGCAACCTGCGTGAGGTCATGACCGCGCACTTGGTGGCCGAAGAGATCTCCGCTCGCGGCTACGATGCGGTGCACCTGCACTCGTGGGACGACTATGACCGGTTCCGGAAGGTGCCAGCCGGGCTTGATGAGGGCCTGGCTGAGCACGTGGGCCGCCCGCTGGCCGCGGTGCCGGATCCCTACGGCGAGCGTGGTTCCTATGCTGCGCACTTCATCGCGGAGCTCACCACTGCCCTGGCCAGGCTGGGTGTGCGGATGCGCGAGGTGCGGCAGTCTGAGCAGTACCCGCGCGGGACGTACAACGCCGCGATCCGCCACGCCATGGACCGTCGGGGCGAAGTCTTCGACATCCTCGCTCAGTTTCAGACCGAGGGTTTGCATGACAGGCCGCTGGCGCAACGCCGGGCCGAGTATTACCCGTTCAAGCCGTACTGCCAGTCCTGTGGCCGGGACTTCACGACGGTCGTCGGCTACGACGGTCTCGTCGTGGCCTACCGCTGCCGGTGCGACCATGCCGGGGAAATGACGCTCGCCGACGGCGCGCCGATCTCCGGCAAGCTGGTGTGGAAGGTGGATTGGCCGATGCGGTGGGTGCACGAACAGGTGGACTTCGAACCTGCGGGTGAAGATCATCACTCGCCATCGAGTAGCTACGCTTCCGGCAAGGTTTTGGTTCGGGAGATTTTCGGTGGTACAGCACCGTTCTCGTTCGCCTACACCTTCGTTGGCCTGGCCGGGGGATCGAGCAAAATGTCCAGCTCCGCCGGTGGCGCGGCGATCCCCGCGACTGCGCTGGACGTGCTGGAACCGGCGATGCTGCGCTGGCTCTACGTGCGGCGTGCCCCGTCCCAGTCGTTCACGATCGACCTCTCGCCGCGGGCGGTGCAGCGGCTCTACGACGAGTGGGACCAGTTCGGTGAGCGCGTCGACGCCGCGGAAGCGTCCCTGGTCGACAGGCATGTGCGCCAGGTATGCTTGCGCACCTCGGCGGGCACGGTGGACCACAGCCAGCGAGGAGTCTCCTTCCGGCTGCTGTCGTCGGGCGCCGACATCACACAGGCCAACACCGAGCAGATTGATCGCCTCGTGCGCCAGCATGTCGATAACCCCGATGCCCTTCCTGATCGCGACGCCCTGCTGAAGGAGTTGGAGCCGCGGCTGACGTGCGCCATCAACTACGCCACGCGCCTGCTGCCACCGGAAGAACGCACCACAATCCGCACCGAGTTCAACCACGATGCGTGGCGGGAACTCGATGAGCAGACGCGCCAAGGCGTGCAAATGCTCGACAAGCGCCTCGAGAACGCCTGGACGCTGGAAGGCTTGACCCGCCTGGTCTATGCCATTCCCAAGCTGTTGCAAGGGCTGCCCCTCGACACACCGCCGAGCCCAGAGCTGAAAAAATCGCAACGGGCGTTTTTCGCCGCGCTGTACCGGCTGCTGTGTTCCTCGGACACCGGCCCCCGCCTGCCTACCCTACTGCTGTCCATCGGACCCGAGCGCGCCCATCTCCTGCTGTCCGGGCACGTAACACTGCAACGGCATTCGCGGGACAAGTCGCTCTGATCGTCGGGAGCCCTAAGCGCACAGCGGTGGGTCGGCTACCGGGTCGGCAAAGTGCAGCACGGTGACGTTGCTGGCAATCCCAATGTGCCGCCAGGTGGTGGAGGGCAGGACTTGGATCGTGGTGTTCTCCGAACTGGTCGCGGCCAGTAGCCGTTCCAGTTGCGCGCTCATCACCGCGGGCCCGCCCACCTCCAGCCGCAGCACGGCCTCGGTGAGCACGGTGTGCAACCGCAGCGGATCGCTTCTCCCCCTCCCGGGACTGAGTTCGGCGAACTCGATACCAGAGTTGTTTGATCAGCGCCGGACAGCTCTGCTGTCGCACTCGGGAGCCCTAGAGCAGTCAGGGCACCCAGGCGCAGACGGGGTGGTGACACGCTGTGCGTCGTCACCAACCAACGAACCCGGCTCGCGCGATCGGCGCGGACCGGGGAAGATCTTCCCCATGCGGGTCACGATCGCGGGGTCCTCGGGTCTCATCGGAACCGCGCTGGTGGCGCTGTTGCGCCAGGCCGGCCATGACGTGCTCAGGTTGGTGCGCCGGCAACCGCGCGCCCCGGATGAGCGGGCCTGGGACCCCTCGGCGGCGACCATGGACGCCGGCACCCTGGAGGGCGCCGACGCGGTGGTGAACCTGTGCGGCTCGTCGATGGCCAGCCGGCGCTGGTCCGGGGAGGTCAAACAGGCCATCCGGGACAGCCGGATCGGACCCACCGAGGTACTCGCCGCAGCGGTTGCCGAACACCGGGTCCCGATCCTGGTCAACGCCTCGGCGGTGGGCTATTACGGCGACACCGGCAACCGCGAGGTCGACGAGACCGCTCCGGTGGGCTCCGGGTTTCTCGCGCGGGTCTGTCGCGACTGGGAAGCGGCCACGGCAGCCGCGGAGCGGGCCGGGGCGCGGGTGGTGCGAGTGCGCACCGGTCTGGTGATCTCCTCCTCCGGCGGGTTGATGGGCCAGCTCAAGCCGTTGTTCGCCCTCGGGTTGGGCGCTCAGCTGGGCAGTGGGGAGCAGTACATGCCGTGGATTTCGCTGGACGACGAGGTAGGCGCGATCCAGTTCGCCCTGGAACACGACGAGGTTGCCGGCCCGGTCAATCTCAGCGGTCCGCGCCCGGTCACCAATGCCGAGTTCACCACAGCGGTGGGCAAAGTACTGCACCGCCCGACGCCGCTAGTGGTACCGGGCTTCGCGCTGCGCCTGCTCCTCGGCACGGAGCTGGTCGAGGAGATGGTGCTGGCTGGGCAGCGCGCGGTGCCTGCGGTGCTGGGCACCTACGGCTACCACTTCCGGCACGCGACGTTGCCCGCGGCGCTGGCTTGGGCGTTATCCGGGACACTAAATTAGCCGTTGGATACTGGCATTCGGGGTAACCTCGCGCCGTGACCGTCACGACCGACCCCGGCACGACCCGCTCATGCCGGGCCGCCACAGCACCGATCGAGGTCCGCAACCTCAGCATCCTCGACTACACCCACGCGTGGGCGCTGCAACACCAGCTGGCCGCCGCCCGCGCGGCCGGGGTCGGGCCCGACGTGTTGCTGCTGCTCGAGCATCCCTCGGTGTACACCGCGGGCCGGCGGACCACGCCGGCCGAACGCCCGAACGACGGCACCCCGGTGATCGACGTCGACCGCGGGGGGAAGATCACCTGGCACGGGCCGGGCCAGCTCGTCGGCTATCCCCTGATCGCCCTGGCGGAACCGCTCGACGTCATTGACTACGTGCGGCGCCTGGAGCAGGCGCTGATCGCTGTGTGCACCGAGCTGGGCCTGGACACCGGTCGCAGCGCCGGGCGCTCGGGGGTCTGGCTGGCGGCGGACCCCGCGACCGGGCGCCCGGAGCGCAAGATCGCCGCAATTGGGGTCCGGGTCAGCCGCGGGGTGACCATGCACGGGTTCGCGTTGAACTGCCAACCGGACCTCGCTGCGTTCGACCGGATCGTGCCGTGCGGCATCACCGACGCTGGCGTGACGTCGCTGACCGCCGAGCTGGGCCGATCGGTCTCGGTGGCCCAGGTGCGGCCCGCGGTGCAGCGTGCCGTCCTCGACGCCTTGGACGGCATCCTGCCGCTGGCTTGCACCCCAGCAGTGCCCGGACACTGGGAGTGCAGGTGAGCCGGTGGTGCGTCGCGGACATCCCCGACCAGACCGGTCGCACGGTGCTGGTGACCGGGGCCACCTCGGGACTAGGTCTGTGCACCGCGACCGTGCTGGCCCGCAAGGGTGCGACGGTGCTGATGACCTGCCGGGACCCGAAACGCGGGGACGCGGCGCGGGAACGGGTGCGCTGCGAAGGCGACAGCGTGGGCGCCACCCTGATCCAGCTCGACCTGGCCGACCTCACCTCGGTGCGCAAAGCCGCCAACCAGGTCCGTGAGCTCACCGGAGACCGGCTTGATGTGCTGGTCAACAACGGCGGGGTGATGGCCACCCCGGCCCGGTTCAGCGTTGACGGCTTTGAGTTGCAGATCGCCACCAACCACCTCGGGCATGCCGCGCTGACCTGGCTGCTTGCTCCCGCGTTGACTCCCGGCGCCCGAGTGATCACAGTGTCCAGCCTCGCGCACTACGGCGGTGGGCTGGACGTCAAGGACCTGAACTTCGATCGGAGGCGGTACAACCCGATCACCGCCTACAGTGCCTCGAAACTGGCCAACCTGCTGTTCACCTTCGAGCTGGACCGTCGGGCCCGAGCCGCGGGCCGGAACCTGCTTGCCCTTGCGGCCCACCCCGGCCTCGCCGATACCGACCTGGTGGCCAACTCCGCGCGGATGTACTCGGCTGGGCCGCTGGTCCCCGCCGTGCGGTGGGGCACCAAACTCTTCACGCAGCGGGTCACCAACGGAGCGTTGCCGCAGCTGTACGCCGCCACCGCCCCCCACGTGCACAGCGGGGAGTACTTCGGCCCGACCAGTCTCGGGCAGACCCGCGGCGCCCCGGGCCGGGTGGCCCCCAGCGCCGCCGCCTGCAACGAGCATACTGCCGGGCTACTTTGGCAGCGCACCGCGGAGCTGACCGGCGTGACTCCGGATCCTGCGTAGAGTGGCGCCCGTGAGCGTGGCACTCTCAGAAGCTGATGCCGGTGGCCGCAAGCTGCTGCGTCTGGAAGTCCGCAACAGCCGGACCCCCATCGAACGCAAGCCACCGTGGATCCGGGTCCGGGCCACGATGGGGCACTCGTTCCGCGAGCTCAAGGGCCTGGTGCGGCGGGAGGGGTTGCACACGGTCTGTGAGGAAGCCGGCTGTCCCAATATTTACGAGTGCTGGGAGGACCGCGAGGCCACCTTCCTCATCGGCGGCGAGGCGTGCACCCGTCGCTGTGACTTCTGCCAGATCGACACCGGCCGCCCCGCTCCCCTGGACCGCGACGAGCCCCGTCGGGTCGCCGAATCGGTGGCCACGATGGGACTGCGCTACGCGACCGTCACCGGGGTGGCCCGGGATGACCTGCCTGACGGCGGTGCCTGGCTCTACGCCGAGACCGTCCGGCAGATCCATGCGCTCAACCCTGGCACCGGGGTGGAACTGCTCATCCCCGACTTCACTGCTCGCCCCGAGCGGCTGCGCACGGTGTTCGACGCCGCACCCGAGGTGCTCGCGCACAACCTGGAGACGGTGCCACGGATCTTCAAGCGGATCCGGCCGGCGTTCCGGTACGACCGGTCGCTGGAGGTGCTGGCCGCCGCTCGCGACGCGGGACTGCTCACCAAGTCCAACCTGATCCTCGGCCTAGGTGAGCAGCCGGAGGAGGTTACCGCCGCAATGGCCGACCTGCGTGCCGCGGGATGCCAGTTGCTCACCCTCACCCAGTATCTCCGGCCCTCGGTGCGGCATCACCCCGTGCAGCGCTGGGTCCCGCCGGAGGAGTTCGTCGAGCACGCCCGCGTCGCCGAGCTGATGGGTTTCGCTGGCGTGATGGCTGGGCCCCTGGTCCGATCGTCCTACCGGGCCGGCCGGCTCTACGCCCAAGCCATCGCACGCCGCTGAGCAGGAGCGTCGCTAGCTGGCGATTCGCACGTATCCTGTGAGCCATGCCCGCCAAACCGGCCCCCAAGCCCGTCTCCAAGACGAAAGACAAAGAAGCGGCGAAAGCCGCCGCGCAGGAGCGCCGCGCCGCCGCCAAGCAGCGCCGGGCGCAGTTTCTCGAGGCCTTCGCCGTCCAGCGCCGCGAGGACAAGGCCCTGCTGCCGTTGATGATCGGCGTGTTCTTGGTCGTCGTCGGGGTGGGGTTCGTAGTGGGCTTGCTGTTCCATAAGCAGTGGATAGCCCTGCCGCTGGCTATCACGCTCGGCGGGCTCGGCGCAATACTGATCTTCAGCCGCCGCGTTCAACGTACGGTCTTCACGAAGGCTGAGGGCCAGCCCGGCGCTGCGGCCTGGGCGCTGGAAAATTTACGCGGCGGCTGGAAGGTGACGCCCGCGGTGGCGGGCACCACGCAGTTGGACGCCGTGCACCGGGTGATCGGTCGGCCCGGGGTCGTGCTGGTCGCCGAGGGCGCCCCCCACCGGCTCAAGCCACTACTGGGGCAGGAGAAAAGGCGGGTGTCCCGGCTGATCGGGGACGTCCCGATCTATGACGTCATGGTGGGCAACGACGAAGGCCAGGTCCCGCTGGCCAAACTGCCTCGGCACCTGGCCAAACTACCGCGCAACATCAGCAAGGAGCAGATCGACGGGTTGGAAAGCAAACTGACCATCCTCGCCGCGCGCACTGCCGCGATGCCCAAGGGCCCGCTGCCGCCCGGCGCCAGGATGCGCAACGTCCAGCGCGCTGCGCGCCGACGCTGAACGCGTCGGCGCACCGTGAGTGCGTAACAGTGTTATAGCTCGCAACGCCACTCACGGGTGCGGTCCGCACCTCAGCACGATGGTCCCCGCAGCGCGGTCGTGCAGGCCGCGACCATCGGTGTTGTAGACCACCGCAGGGATCACTAGGCACAGCAACACGGTACGGATCACCGCTGCCCCAAAGCCGGCTCGACGCCCGTCCAGCAGCGCTACCCGTAACCCCGCCACGGCATGCCCGACGGTGCGACCCGCGACCGCAATGGAGATCACGGTGATCGCCGCGAACAGGGCCAGGGCCGAGAGCGCCGGGTTTTTCGTGAGCAACTGGGCCGCCACCGAGCAGGGCAGCCAGTCGATCACGATGGCCAGGATGCGGCGGCCAAAACCGGCAGCGGAGCCCGGCCCGTGCTCGGGCAGGCCCAGCCGCTGGCCGGGGTAGTCCTGCCGGTCGGTGGCCCCCGGGAGATGCTGTGCCCCCGCGAGATGCTGGGAAGGGCCAGTTAGCCAGGTTTCAGTCCACCTGCTCACCGAACTAGCGTATGCCGTCGATGGGCTAGCCTAGCCTCTAGCAGACTCGTAACCTTAGTTACACGTCCGGGTGATGGTTGGGCAATGCCGCCCTCGTAGGTTCGCCGCAGCGATCTGACCGATCACGCCGATCCACAACGCAGCGCACGAAGAAGGAGCCAATGACGGTGTTCTCCAACTCCGATGAGGTCCTCCGCTTCATCGCCGATGAGGACGTCGAGTTCGTCGACGTCCGCTTCTGCGATGTGCCGGGCATCATGCAGCACTTCACGGTACCGGCAGGGTACTTCGACGCTAACGTCATCGAGGAGGGCCTGGCCTTCGACGGCTCGTCGGTGCGTGGGTTCCAGTCGATCCACGAGTCCGACATGCTGCTGTTGCCCGACCCCGCGACGGCGCGCGTCGACCCCTTCCGGGTGCACAAGACGTTGAACATCAACTTTTTCGTGCATGACCCATTTACCCGGGAGCCCTACAGCCGCGACCCGCGCAACGTGGCGCGCAAGGCCGAGGAGTACCTGGCCTCCACCGGCATCGCCGACACCGCGTACTTCGGTCCTGAGGCCGAGTTCTACTGCTTCGACTCGGTGCGCTTTGACACCACGCCCAACAGCGCGTTCCACGAGATCGACTCGGTGGCCGGCTGGTGGAACACCGGCGCCGAGGAAGAGGGCCGCAACCAGGGCTACAAGGTCAACTACAAGAGCGGCTACTTCCCGGTGCCGCCCACCGACCATTTCGCTGACCTGCGCAACGCGATGGTCGCCAACCTCATCGGGTGCGGCTTCGAGGTGGAAAAGGCGCATCACGAGGTTGGTACCGCAGGCCAGGCGGAGATCAACTACAAGTACAACACCTTGCTGCACGCGGCCGACGACCACCAGCTCTACAAGTACATCGTGAAGAACACCGCGTGGGCGGCCGGACGGACCGTGACGTTCATGCCCAAGCCGCTGTTCGGGGACAACGGCTCGGGAATGCACACCCACCAATCGCTGTGGGCGGACGGTAAGCCGCTGTTCCATGACGAGTCCGGCTACGGCGGGCTGTCCGACATCGGCCGGCATTACATCGGCGGCATCCTGCACCACGCGCCGTCGCTGCTGGCGTTCACCTGCCCGACGGTCAACTCTTACCACCGCCTGATACCCGGGTACGAAGCGCCGGTGAACCTGGTGTACTCGCAGCGTAACCGGTCGGCCTGCATCCGGATCCCGATCACTGGCAACAACCCGAAGGCCAAGCGCATCGAGTTCCGGTGCCCGGACGCCTCGGGAAACCCCTATTTTTCCTTTTCCGCGATGATGATGGCGGGACTAGACGGGATCAAGAACGCCTATGAGCCCGCCGCGCCGATCGACAAGGATCTCTACGAGCTGCCGCCCGAGGAAGCCAAGGACGTCGCGCAAGTGCCCGCGAGCCTGAACGCGGTGATCGACCGCCTGGAGGCTGACCACGACTACCTGCTCGAAGGTGGCGTCTTCACCCCCGATCTCATCGAGACCTGGATCGCACTCAAGCGCGAAAACGAGATCGACCCGCTGCGCTTGCGCCCGCATCCCTTCGAGTTCGCCCTCTACTACGACGTGTGATAAGTACGTGACTATGAGCTGGGGTTTCCTCGGTTCGGACCAATTCCAGGCCGTCCACAGGCCGTGATCTTGGAAATGTGGGCCTACCGGACAGGACGGCGGTCGAGCCGGACCGCCGTCCTGATTTTCGGTATGGATCACTACGCCGGCGCCTTGCCGTCGAACACTTGATCGACTGCCTTGCGTGTCCGCTCCGAACTTGACGGCATCAAGTGCGTGTACGTGCGAAGCGTGAAGGCGGGGTCCGCATGCCCCAGATACTCGGCCAGCGCGCGAATGTTCTCTCCCCCATCCAACAACACCGAGGCGTAAAAGTGTCGCAGGGCGTGAAACCCTTCAGCTCGACTTGGCGCGACGATGCCCGCCGACCGGAGCGCCGGCTTCCAGACATAATGGTTGAATGAATGCCGGTAGAGCTGCTTGTGCTCTCGGGTGTAGACGAGCAGTTCAACGGTGATCGGCTTGCCGGTGGGCTCTTCCCATGGCAGCGCGACCTGCAATGGTGGAAAGCACTTCCGATGCTCCTTGATCGCTTTTAGTACGCTAGCCGGCAGCGGGACCTCACGTTTCTTACGGTGCTTGGGCAGCCCGAGGACCATCCGACTCCGCACAATCTTGATCTGTCGCTCAACCCGGATGACGCCGCTCTCCTCGTCTACGTCATCCGGCGACAGCCCGAAGACCTCCCCTTGACGCAGCCCGCACCCTGCTCCGAGGTTGACCAGAACCTGGTACCGCTCCCCCAAAGCCGCACGAACAGCATGGACCCGTTCCTCCGTCCATGGAATCACCTTTGGGTATTCACCACGCGGTTTGATGACCGAGCCCGCGTTGCATGGGTTCTTGTTGATTAGCTCATCATCAATCGCAGCGGTAAAAACTCCGGAGACATTGGCGAAGATGGTGCGCCGGTACGTCTCGGCAAGCCCCTTTTTCTGTAGCGCTCTACCCCACTCTCGGATTAGCGACGGCTTGACATCACGAAGTTCTCGATCCCCAAAATACGGATAGACATGTAGCTTGAAACGAAATTCCATGTTCTCCCGAGTTGACTCGTCAAAGGTCCGCGAGGCCAGCCACTTCTCGGCGAACTCACGGAAAATGACCTTGCCTGCGTTTGGATCGAGGTAGCTACCCTGGCGGATATCAGTCTCGACCTTGTGAAGAAACGCCTTGGCGACCGCTAGCTGCCGGTCTGGGTACGTCCGCGCCCTCTCCTGCCCGTCTGGGTTGACATACCGAACCCTGTACCGGTTGCCTTTACCGTACAGCTCGGTCTTCTCCCTGACTGGCTTCCCGTTGCTGTCAAGTACCGGCTTGCCAGTTTCGGGATCTGTCCTAGTTCGATACCAGCGATCTTGAATGTGTCCCATGACAGTCGTCTCCCGCGTGTCGAATTTCCGAAAGAATCAACACAATCTAGGCTGCGTCGTCCTCTGTTAGGTTTCTGAACCACTCACGGACTTTTGACGGATCCCATCGAAGGTGTTTCCCGACTTTCCGGGCAGGCGGACCATAGTTCCTCTTCCGCCATGCTCGAATTGTGTCTATAGGGACACCAAGGAACGCCGACAAGTCCCCTATTCCCCACAATCGATCAAACTCGTTGTCGCTCACCTTGCTGCCCCCTCATGCGGCCAACGGAGTTGCCGAAGTTTCGTTGCCCGGTGGTCGGCCGGTTGCGGCCGTCATGGCCCGGTCGTATTCGGTTCGCCAGGTGATGCGTTGGGCGATGGCGTGCATGAGGAGGTGTGCTCGGGGTGATGCGTGCAGGTCCCCGTGCGCGACTTTGCGCCAGATCAGCTGAGATGTGTCCGAGGCGGGTTTCTGGATGCCGATGGCCGCTAAGGCCTGTGTCACGAACGCCATCCGGTCCGCCCGGTGGTGGGACAGTGTCTTGCCGGACCATTTGCGGGGGACCAGGATGCGCCGGCCGGGTAGGCCGAGGGTGGTGCGGCGGTGTGCCCGGCCTTTGCACTGATAGATAGTCTGGACGGGCAGATCGAGGAAGTTTGGCCAGCTCCTGCGTGCTCCACAGCTTGTCCATGGCTGTCTTCCTGTTCCCCTTCAGGCGGCTTGATCGTTGGTTGCCGAATGGTCTTGGTCGGGTGGCGGGCCGTTCGCGGCGAGCTGTGCGGCGGTGTATTCGGCTTTCCATCGCTGTCGCTCGGCAATGGCGTGCAGGAGCAGGAGGGGCCGGAGTGGGATGTCGGGGTCGGTGGGGGCAGTGCGTTCCCACAAGTACGGCCCGTCCTCAATGCCCTGGGCGGGCTGGATGCCGGCCTGCTGGAGGAGTTGCCGAACAAATTCGGTGCGCTCAGCCTGGTGGTCCTGCAGGGTCTTGTTCGACCACTTCCGCGAGACGAGCACGCGGCGTCCGGCGATGCCCAGGTGCTCCAGCTGGTGGGCCTTGCCCTTGCAGCGCCCCGGGGTGGTGGAAGGTCGGGCGCCGTGGGGTTGGATGCCGTAGAGCAGCCATACCGCACACCGTGGTGAGCACGGGGTGGTGGCGAGTTCGGCGTGCAACCGGTGAGCGTGCTCCCGCTGGGCGTCACTGGCGTGCTCGCCCAGACCGGCGGCCTGCCCCACCGACTTGGTGAGGTATTTGGTCAGGTAGCCGATGTGGCGGCCAGCTTCCTCGGTACCACCCAGGATGCCCTTGACGTGCACCTGTGCCCCGAAGCGGACCACGTGGGCGGGCTCGGTCAGCTCCTCACACGCCTGTTCCCAGGTGGGCAGGGGCGTCCCGGTGTCGGGGTCGGTGAAGGCCTTCGCCCGAGCGTCCCAGACCGGTAGCCGTCCGTCGCTGTAGACGAGCTGGTCATGGTTTGGCCACCACACCTGGTGATAAGTGGCGGCGGTGATGGCCCGTAATTCGGCCCGGGGGATGGCACCCCGGATCGCGGCGTGGAAGTGCGGGGCGCCGCGTTTTTGGGGTTCGACGGTGCCGAAGTACTGCACCTCCCACCCGACGCAACGCCGGGTGTTCTGCCAGAACCGGTCCAGCAGGGCCGGGAAATGAATCGCATCCCGGGCAGCCCGCCGATAGTCATAGCGGTCCGGGTCTACTGCCGCCCCGTCAGCGTCAACCTTGCCGTAGGTGTCGAGGGTGAGGGTGAGGAAGGTGGAGGGCCGGTAGCGCCCGACGAACACCCGACCCACCGTGCGACGCTCGACCGGGCGGCGGGGCAGGTCCGGAGCGTCCTGCCGACGCCGGGTGGAGCGCTTGACCGGCTTGGGTGGCGGGTCCAAGGGGGTGAGCCGGCCCCGCACGCCCAGAGCGCGCAGTTCGGTGTCCAGCTCGGTAACCGAGTCGGCGATCTGCTCACACGAGGCCTCATCACCCCGCACGCGGCATTCCGCGTAGGCCGCGGTGAGGTCGGCGCGGGTGGCCATGAGTGCCTGGTGGTCGTCACTGGGTGTGGCCCGCTGGATGACGGGTTCGGTCTCCAGGTGCCAGCCCTGGCGGCATTGGGCCATCCGCAACCGGCGCGCCTTCTCCGCGCAGGGGCGGCATTGGTCTTCCCGGGTGGAGCCGCAGGGCACGGGGACGATCTCGACGCGGCCGGTGGTGGTGTCGATCCGGCGCATCGCCAGCGGCCGGGTGCAGACCCCGTGCTGCTCGGCGATGGCCTGGACCACCTCCGCGCTCAGCGGCAGTGCGGCCCGCTGCGCCCGGGTCAGGCGCGCAGCATCCAGGCTGACGGGTTCGGTAGCGGCCATCAGAGGATCACCTCCCCAGGGGTGGCCAGGTGCCGCAGGATGGCCAGGGGCAGGGTGGTGTTGGCACCGGGGGCGAGAGTGGCGCCGATCCCTCGCTCGGCGCACGGTAGGGTGCCGTACACCTGCGCCTGGATGCCCTCGGACAGCCGACCGGCCACCGAGAGGTGAATGGAGCCCCCATCAGGTACTCGCCAGGCTTCAACGGTGGTCTCCGTGAGGGTGTCAGCCCAGGCCAGCAACCCGCGGGCGATCTCGGACAGGTGATGGGTGGCCAATTGCAAGCTCACCTGGGCTCCCCCCGAGTACGTGGTGAGGTGCACCGAACCGAGGGGCGGCAGCTCGAAGTCGTTCAGGTGAGTCCGCAGAGCGTCCAGCAGGTCGATCACGGTGCTCATGCCGCCGCACCCCCCTGGGTGCCAGCAGGCAAGGGCAGGACGGTGGTGCCGCCGTGGGTGACGAACGCTTCGAGCTGTTTGATCGTCTCGTCGGGGACCCAGCCGGCGCGGATGCGCAGGGGTTCGCGGATTCCTTCACCGAACACATACCCGACACCAGCCTCGGCTTCGCTGATCCGGTTGGCCCACGCCCCTCGTTCGTAGGCCTGGTCGCCCAGGACCATGCCCACGTGGGATTTGGCGGTGACGCGCAGGCAGATCCGGCGAGGAAACAACTCGCGCACCGGCACGGTGTCTTTGGTGGGTTCCTGCACGTAACCGCGGACGGTGAATCCCAAGGCCCGGCCTTGGGTGGTGAGTAATGCGACGCGTTCGGTGATGGCCTCGCGGGTCTTGCGGTCAATGTATTTGGTGAGCGCGCCGATTTCGTCGAACTCCAGCAGCTCCAGCGGGTGCTCACGGCTGAGGGGCACCGAGCGGACGTGGCCGGCGAATTCGGTTTTCCGCACCTGCATCGTGGCGATGAGTTCATCGAGGAGGTGGAGTGCTTCGGTGCCAGTGACGGCGTAGCGGTGGAAGATCCCCCGCCCATAAGCGAGTTCCATGCCCTTGGGGTCGATTCCGGAGACGCGGACCAGTCCGTCGCGGAGGGCGGGAGCAATCGAGACCAATGGGCACCACATCACCGAATTCTTGCCCGCCCCACTCGCACCCGCCGTCAACGTGTGACTCGCCGAGCCCGTGAAAGGCACGAACCAGTCCTGCCCGTATTCGGTGCGCCCGGCCCAGACCCGCCGCAACTCCACCGACGCACCGTCGAGGGTGGTGAGTTCGGGACAGGTGACGGGGGTGGTGAGCAGGTTGCGACGCTGGAAATCAATCGAGACCACATTGGGGGCCAGTTCACGGATTTGGCAGCGGGTCACGCCCCTGGTGCAGGCCAGGGCGCGGGTGGCGGTGTCGAAGTCTTCCGGTTTCTGTCCCGCCACCAGCCGGACCCGGACCTCATCCCAGGAAGCACCGGATTTGACACCGAGGATCTTCGGCACCCGGATGTTGGGCTGGTGCCGATGACGGCGGATCTTGTTGCGTCCCACCAGGTTGACCATCACCATCGGGGTGGCGCCGTCAGTGATGCTCAGGCCGCAGGCGTGCAGCCAGTCGGGCAGCTTCGGGGAGTAGATCGTCCAACGCAGCCACCAAGCCCTCAGCCACCGACCCGCCCAGGTGTCGAAAGACAAGACATTGATCCACCGCCACACCCCGAGCACCACAGTGATCACGCTCAGGGTCAGAGCTAGGGACGGCCAGCCCCACCACTGCCACCACGCCATCAGCACCAGCAGGGTTAGGCTGGTCCGCCAGTAGGTCACGACCTGGGTAAACAGCCACACCAGGGCCTTGAGCAGCCACCACAGCGCCACGAACACTACGGCCATCGCCGCGAGGGCTTCGAACATCGCGATGAGGGCTTTACCGATCTTGTGTAGCACCCATACCACCGCGCCCAGCCCCAGGCCGCCCAGCAGGAGCATTCCGATCGTGTGTGCGTCCATCACCGACCACCCCCGAGCAGAGCGAGGGTGACCGCGACGGTCACGGTGATGGTGGTCGGTGGCCGCGTGCTCGCGCACCGGTCACACACGATCGAATCCGAGTTGAGGGTGCCGACCTGGTGGCAGCGTGGGCATTTCCCACGGTTGCGCGCATTCCTTCGGGTGACCCCGCTTGCGGTGCGGGTCACCGGTGTGTTTAGGGTGTTCATTGTTCACTCCCTGAGTGGGCAGCGCAGAAGCGGAGAAGGTTGGTAGCCCGAGATTCCGCTTCTGCGCCTACGCCGTTGTTGTGTGTGGTGAGGGCGTGCGGTATTACCGCACCACCCTGGGTGCGTGAAAATTTCCTTCCGAATCTTGGTGGTGTGGTGAGTGGTTATTGCTGGTCGTAGCAACCACCGCAGAGTGGGCGCTCTGTGCTGACTGGCAGCAGCGTGGAGCGTCGGCATCGGCGGCAGCGCTGGAAGGTCAGGCGGACCCGTGCTCGTTCCCGTTCTCGTTGTGCCCGCCGTCGTTCCCGGGATTCAGCCCACCGCTTACCCCAGCCCATCACCTTTCACCTCCCCTCCCGGCGCCGTGATGGCGTCCACCACGCGTGTTAGTGGTGTTGGCGTGTTTCGCGGATTCGGGTTTCGATTTCCCCGGCGCGCTGACGCGCCTGCCCGGCCATGTACAGTGCCTCATGGTGGTGATGCTGGTCGGTCTCGGCGATCCCGTCATAGATCACCGCTGATTTCTGGTAGTACGCCACCCACTCCGTCAGCGGCGCCTGCTCATTCGGGCGCATGCGCCACAACACCTCACCGGCCTCCGCCAACATCCGTGGCGGATCTGGCTCAGTGGACTCAGTCTCGGTCATCATTCCTCCTCTGCGCTGACGACCCTGGTCAGGACGGGTCATGCCGCCGCCCTGCTGGTCGTCTCAGCCGTGCCGGCAGTAGGCTTGCTCGGCGCTGGTTTGCTGGCTGGGGTCACGCTGGCCGTGGTGTTGGGTGTGGTCATGCCAGTGGCCCGGATCACCCAGGTGATCCACTTGGCTTGGCCGGAGGCCTCCGCACGGGGTTGGACGGTCATGCCCTCCAGCACCACTGGCCGAAACGGCATCCCCGCCACCGCCTGTGGTGGCACCGGCTGATGAGCGCAGGCGAACTCGACCGTGACCGACTTCTCCCGGTCCTTCTCCGCCGCAGGGTCGGCGAACGTCCCCCGGAACAGGGGCAGGCCGCTTACCTCATCGATGCGAGGCCGCACCGGACGGTTGCGGGCCTTGTCCTCGGGCGACTGGTACTCGGTGACCGGCTGGATCTCTCCTACCAAGTACAGGCCCTGCGGAAACCACTCATCGAAATTCACTGACAATCGCATGTTCCTGGGCGCACCCATGATCAAATCCTCTCTTCCTGGATTCCTGTCATGCCCGGTCGTGGCGTTTCATCGACGGTGGGCGCGAGGTGGCGCGGCCCGGGCGCGGCGAGCGCCCGCCGATGTCACCGTCGAGTCCTGACCGCTGGCGGATGCCGTGCCGGTCATGAGCGGGTCGTTGGTGGCGTGTGCGCAGGCTTTGGCGTAGGCCGCCACTGCTGCGCCGGTGATCCGTAACGCGCCTTGGCCGGTGCCGATTTTCAGCGCAGCCAGTTGACCAGACTCGATCGCCCGGTAGATCGTCGTAGTCGACACGTCGAAGTGCTTGGCTACGTCCCGTACCCGGTACATCCGGGTATGCTCAACCTGCATCGATGCTCCTAAGGTGGCTCGATGTGTGGCCCCGGACGGTGTTGCGGCACCGCCGGGGCCTTCTGCTCTCTGGCGATGTCTGTGGTGTCCCTGCATTACAGTCGTCGCTCTAGCTACTGATGTTACACCTTTAGCCTCAGACGTCAAGCGTTAGAGGTGACTGTGGTCGAGCCGGGACGCCCCGAGCCGGACGATGGCGGGCGTAAGGTTGCTGGTCAGATCGCACACGGCAGACGCGGAAGGGCTACCGCATGAGCAAAGAGGAAGATCAGCAAGAACGCCAAGAGCGCCTGCGGCAGGCAGGCGCCTGGCTACGCACCCAGCGCGAGGCCAGAGGCTGGAGCGGAAGCGACCTCGCCCGCCAGCTTGAGGTCAACCAGGTCCGGGTCTCCGCCTACGAACGCGGCCAGTACGAAGTCCCCAACCCCATCGCCGAGAACATCGCAGCCGCATTCGACCTCCCCTTGCTGGAGGTCCGGCGGCAACTCGGCCTGTGGGTACCCAGCGAGGCCGACCTGCACCAACTCCAGCAGCACGCCGACCCGGCACGCCTCCCCGACGACGTGCTCATCACCGAACTCATCCGGCGCTACCAGAAACGCAGCGACCGAGAAATCCTCGACGTGTTCCCGCGACGCTCCAACGTGCCCAGAGAGTTGTGGGACCAGCTCATCGCAGGCGCGAAATCCGACATCACACTCGGTGGATACACGAATTACTTCTTCTGGACCGAACGACCCCACTTCAGCGAGACGCTCCGGGAAAAGGCCGAGGCCGGCGTCCGCGTCCGTATCCTCCTGGGCAACCCCGACGGTGAGGTCACCCGCCGACGCGAACGAATCGAAAACGCCCCACTCACCCTCAACACCCGCATCCACATCACCCTCGACGAACTCGCCACACTCGGCCCCGTCCCCGGAATCGAAGTCAGATACTCCGACGCCAACGCCGAAGCACACGTCTCACGATCCATCTTCCGCTTCGACCGCGAAGCCCTGGTCTGCGAACACATCGCCGAACGCCTCGGACACGGCAGCCTGACCTTCCACCTCCGCCGCCTCCACGACGACGGACCCTTCGACCAATACGTCGCCCACCTCGAACACCTCTGGGACGGCGGCACACCCGTCCACCCGACAACACCGCGCGAGCCAACCGAGCCCCCCAGCTAGCAACCCACCTGCTCCCACGGGACCGACCGGCAAGGGTAGTGACACCAGTACGGCACGCGCTACGCATCTCGATACACAGCGTCACACCTTGATCACAAAGTGTCACAATCATGCATTGCCGAATTCGCCTGTACAGGATCAAGCACGCCGCCTGACGGCGGCGCGGACGGGGCTGAGCCCGTCGTCCGACTCGCGTGCCCGCCGGGCCGGTCCCGCGTGCTGCGCGCGGCCTGGCGGCCGTGCTCGCGCGGGCCGGCCTCGCGGGCCGTTGCGGTGGCCAGCGACGGGTGCGGCGGCCTCTGCGAGGGCAGCAGGTCTCGCAGCACCTGCTTGCAACTCAGGCCCCGCTGTTGGTCGAGGCGTCTTTCCCTCGATTCATGTGGCTGGTTCCCGACTGAGTTAGTGCCAACGGGGCGCCGCTGGGGGCTCATCTTTCTGTAGTCCGAACTTGCTTGATCTTGACAGTGGTGTTAGGGGGCTGGCCTGGGCCGATGAGCTGTGAGTGGCGGTGTACGGGTGGCGGTTGCTGGCTACTGGAGGGTGAGTGGCACGGGGGCGCCG
>Ga0213881_10000445_pt1 | contig 27651 bp, 35 predicted proteins | sample BarmaccoBMER_R08_FD_160104 | JGI IMG/M metagenome (GOLD analysis project Ga0213881, IMG submission 160104) | Barbacenia macrantha exposed rock microbial communities from rupestrian grasslands, the National Park of Serra do Cipo, Brazil - ER_R08 ... | reverse complement strand
CATCCTTCGTGGCCTGCCACCTACCCGTAATCCCCGAGGGCAGCGGCACCTTGTTCGCCACCGCTTCCCTGGTGTCAGCGAGCTGCTCACTAGCCTGACTAACACCGTGGCGAATCCCCGCCCAAGCCCGACTCGTAGTCGTCTTCGCCGACTCAGCAGACGCCACCGCCTGGGCAAGCGAGCTAAGCGCCTCAGATGACGAGGTAGACATCGACAGCTATCCCCTTTCCCCTAATCGTTGTGAACACCGGGTCCGCCGTTGACAGCCCAGCACCAACCCCACCAAGACACCCCACCTGGTAACAGTCAGCTACCCCTGTCTCACGATGCGTAAACCACTGCCGACGCCCTCTCTCGACTTCATCTCCCGGAGTTGAGACCCGAGTCGCTACGCCTCAGACGATCACGCCGGAACCGGCGACAGTTGAATACGCGAACTCACCAGTCGGGGAGGCCTAAAAGATTGATCACTTCCCTGAACCCCCACAGGCCTACCGGTAGCAAACGAAGAATTTTCAACGATATGAGGGGTTCGTGCAGGTCACGGGCATACCCAGTCTTTGGCCTACCGCTCAAAGGCTGCCTCGGGCGAACCCTGCTGACCAGCGCAAATGGCATAGAACGATGGTTTTTCGCTGATTACTACCGGCTGGCCTACCGTCGCAAGGCCGGGCTGCCGGTCCCGCCGCGCTGGCAGCATCCCGCGTGGTCCTCCGGCGACCCAACCGTCCGGACCGCCGCCGCGAAAGCCCTCCGACTCGCCGAGGCGCATGGCTGGGACCGCTCGTCGGCGCGCTGCGTGCTGGACGGCATCGTCACCGTGCTCGAAGGCCGCCCGACCGGGCAACGGGTGCCGATGAGCGAGGTCCGTGCCCACACCCACCGGCACGTACCCAAACCCCGACTCGCCGAAGTCCTCGCCGACCTCGACCTGCTCGACGACGACACCACGCCGGCGATCAGGGCCTGGATCGACCGTGTCGTGGGCGAGGTGGCGCCCGGGTTCGCCGACACCGTCCGGCGTTGGCTGATCGTGCTGCTCGACGGCGACGCCCGCGCCAGACCACGCTCCGAGGCCACGCTCTACGCCTACTTCAGGTCGGTACGCCCGTTCCTCAACCAGTGGGCCGGCCGGCACTCCCACCTGCGCGAAGTCACCAACAGCGACATCTACGCCGTGCTCAACCCGCTGCGGGGCTATCAACGCAACAACGCGATCCACGCCCTGCGGTCACTGTTCGGGTTCGCCAAGAAGCGCGGCTTGGTCTTTACCAACCCGACCGTCGGCGTCAAGACACGCCAGATCGACCCCGAGATGGTGCCGATAACCGAGCAGGAGATCCGCGCGATCGAGCAGCTCGCCTCCAAGCCGGCGCAGCGGGTCGCCGTCGCCTTGGCCGCCGAGCACGCCGCTCGGACCGGCGCCATCCGCAATCTCACCCTCGACGACCTGGACATGCCCAACCGGCGCATCACCGTCGACGGACACAACCAGCGGTTCGGCGAGCTGACCCACCGGGCATTGACGGCCTGGCTCGACCACCGCCGCACCACCTGGCCGCTCACCCCAAACCGACACGTGCTGGTCAACGCCAAAACCATCCTCGGAACAGGACCCGTGAGCGGCCCGTTCGTCCGTTTCAGCCTCGGCCGCAACGGATTCAGCATCGACCGCATCCGCGCCGACCGCATCCTCCACGAAGCACTCACCGCTGGACCCGACCCCTTGCACCTGGCCCTGGTATTCAACATCGAGCACTCCACCGCCCTGCGCTACGCCACCATCGCCGAGCACCTGCTCAACGACGAACTCGAAACCGCAGCAGCGACCGAAACCGGCCAGAACCGCTAGACCCCGCCCACGAACCCACGGCCGATCCCACCCCGCGACAGCCGAAAGGCCGCGAGTTCCCGCCGAAACCGCTTCAATCCGGCTGAACCCACGGGAGTCCCGGTCCTCCAGACGATCAGCCGTCGCCTGGGCACGCCATGGGCCGCAAGCCCAGCGGACTCACGCACATCCATCAGGAGCATCACGCTCTTAGTGTTTATTTGGTCGTCCGACGTGGGGTTCGTCGTAATCCGCTGTACATTTACTGATCCGCTTCATCAAATCGCGATTAACTCAAAGCGCGGCACGGCATTGCTAAGGAACCATAGACCTCAATCCAGGTGATCAATGATCATAACCGACGCGGGAGGTGTTGCATCAAGAGGCGCCGCTATACTTATAGAGCAGCGTGTCTTCAGCCGTGGTTCTATGGACCTGGCCGCTAGGGAGTGAACTTGTGGAGCATCTCATTAGCAGCTTTGGGCTGTTAGCGATCTTTGTATTGATGGTCGCCGAGTCTGCTTGCATTCCCGTGCCCTCTGAAGTCACGATGTTGTTCGGGGGCGCGTTGGCCGCCGGTGCGGTGGTCGGTGTCCACCTCAACATTGTGGCGGTGATTGCAGCAGGCACCGTCGGCAACGTCGCGGGCAGCTACTTCGCTTGGGCCATCGGTTACTACATTGGTCAATCGGCGTTGCTGCGGTGGGGCCGCTATGTCGGTTTGGGTGCCGAGGATCTTGACCGCGCCCACCGCTGGTTCAGTCGCTTTGGAGTAGCGTCGGTGTTTTTTGGACGACTCCTTCCGGTCGTGCGCACTTTTATCTCCCTCCCCGCCGGTGTTGCGGGGATGGCTCCGGTACGTTTCGGTCTCTACACGTTGGTGGGCTGTCTGCCCTGGACCGCAGCTCTAAGTCTAGTCGGCTATGCGGTGGGCACCCATTGGCAGGCCGTAGCTGATGGTTTCCATGGTCCCACCTACATCATTACCGCGCTCGTCGGCGTTTTCCTCATTGTTATGCTGGTGTTTCTCCGCCGTCGACGAGCAGGCCAGCTAGTGGCTGACACCAGCGCCAATCATTCACACCGCTGATGGCGGGCTGTTTCCAATCACATAATCGTCGACACAAGGTTCATAGCCAAACCAAGCAAGCTAGCGATAGAGCGCATTTTCGTCCGCAGCCATGACACTACGTCCATTGGATAACCTTGATCCGAGCTGCAGCATTCTGCAATTCTCCTTGAGCTACAGCCAGTGGAACGAGTGTGAAATATCAAGGTTCACAAACTCTTTAAGATTGTAATCAAGCCGACTAAATATGGCAGGAACCTCACCTTGCGAGAAATACAAACGATGGGCAACAGTGGTGCTGCTCATAAGTTTGACGCTCTAAGTTGAGCGTCGTGGAGCAGCATGTTGGATGGGCTCTTCTACATCGAGCAGACTTCTTTTATGGCCGCCAGCATCCGGGCCATTGGAGGTCGGGCGCTATACCGAGCTAGTCATTATCCGGTCTCGCCCAGCCGGCCCGGCAGGGATGTCATCAGCGACCTGGCTCACCACGTAGCCGAGCCCGTACGCTTGGACCATCCACTCGGCCGGGTCATGCTGGCAGTGCAGTGACACCGGCTCGTTCCCCGACGTAAGCGGCGTCGGTCGCCGTGGTCATGGCCGATGGTGTATCACGAGCATTTCAAGAATGCCCTGTCGTTCGCTGCTGCCAAAGACGTTCAACAATGCCTGGCCACCCGGGAAGTCTTGGCAGTGCGTCGATGGCAACCCATCCCCTGCGACATCGGTGCGCCCGTTGAGCGCCGATCCGGCAACAGCCTTCGACAATTGCCTCCGTGGAGCAGACTTCATCCACGTGACCCACAGGAGTTTGGGTGTCGTGGTCAAGAATTACGCGAAACGGGCGACGAAGCGCTTCTGCCAAGGTGTTTCGACGGCTTGCCGTGCGTAGTTCTCACGGACGTAGGCGATTGCCTCGTCGTTGGGTATTCCGTCGAGCACGGCGAGGCAGGCCAACGCTGTGCCTGTACGACCGATCCCGCCGCCACAGGCGATTTCGACGCGTTCGGTCTTTGCTCGTCCCAACAGTTCGCGCAGGGCCTTGCCGAAGGCCGGACGGTCGCTCGGAAGCCAGAAGTCGGGCCAACGGATCCAGCGGCTCTCCCACTGCACCGGATGCGGCTCGCGGCCGCGCAGATAGAGCGCGAAGTCAGGCTGCGGGCCCGTTGGAAGCGGTTTCCTCAGACTTCGGCCGCGGACCAGCTTCCCAGACGGCAGAGACAGGACACCAGCCGCCGTGGGGTCCCAGGTAGCGCTCATCCGAACCTATCCTTCCTTTTCGCTAAAAGCCCACACGACTCGTCCTTAGAAGGCACTTCTCTCGAAGTCGTAGCTGCACGGCAAGGAGGTCCAGCTCCCGCATTCGGCGGCATAAGCACCCAAGGTCACGTTCCGCCCTCCAACGCAATGTCGGTGAACGGTCGAATAGGTTGCAAAGCGTCGCCTCGCATTCCTGCTTCGGGCAGCGCGGCGACTATACAGTACTCAGGACTGAGGTCGAAACTACTCGCCGCCCGGACTGTACGCGAGTCTAATGGAGCCTCGGGGGCTCGAACTCCGCGCGTCGTGGTCAACGGACACCAGCACGGACTGACTGCACGGCCTCTCCCGCCGTGATAGTCCGGCACCGATTTCAATGCTCGTTGAGGTAGCGCAGCTGCGGGATGAGAATCCACGTACATCAGCTCCTGTACCGGCGCGGGGCCACGGGACGAGTTGTCGGAGTCGTGAGCCGAGCGTGCATCCAGCCGCGGGCTTAGCGCGTTGACCTCGAAGCCGGGTGTATTGGGTACCGTTGAGCACCAACTCGCGGATGTAGAGGTAAACTCGGTAGGAATATCGACCGTCATGTTGTCGACCATCATGTCCTGGCTGTTGGCCGCCTCGCGAGTCGGCACCGAAGCGGGATCGCGCACGAGCCGTTTCGCGCACAGCACGTATCTTGCACGCATGGCCTACCCACGTCGTCGTTTCCTCCGTCATTAGATCTTGATGGCCCTTGACGGGCCGCTGGCGGTGGATGAGATTGGGTCCAATCTCACGTTAGGTTGAACCTGCGTGCGAGTCAGTAGCAGCCGCGAGACCCATGCTGCGGCTCGGTGGCTGAGGTAGCCACGATTGGATCTCCGTCAGCTGCCGCTGGGCTGTCTTCAGTGCGGGCCGGCGAGGTTGAGAGTGGTCACACCGCCGATGATCAGGAGGACTCCCGCGACCTTGGCCGCGGTCAGTGGCTCTTTCATCGCTACGATCCCGATCACAGCCACGGCAGCGGTGCCCACACCGGACCAGATCGCGTAAGCGACACTGACGTCCATTTTCTTGAGAGCTAAGGCCAGCAGTGCGAAGGACGTGATGTATCCGACCGCAACGACCAAACTCGGCGCCAGTTTGCTTAACCCGTCGCTCAACTTTAGGGCTGACGTAGCGGTCACCTCAGCGCCAATTGCGCCAACGAGCAGGATCCAAACCATGCCGTCCTCCCTCAAAATCTCCGCCACGGTGAGATGCCGACTTCTTTGAGCCGACGGTGCAGCATCGCGATGTACAGGATGTCCACAAAGAAGATCACCAGGTAAAGCATGTTGATCAAAGGTGTCAACGGGTACGACCTGTGCGTCCCCGCGTCGGCCATGAATGACCAAGGGCTGTCGGGCAGCGGATCGGCGTAGCTGGTGGTCACCGTGAGCGCGGTCGCCAGCCAGGCGAAAAGGGTACCGAGCCATTTGCCGACTGCAACATACATCGATTGTCCTGCGACGCTGTTCCGTCGCAGCAGCATCGCGACGAACAAAAACGACATCATGAAGTTGATGCCGAACCCGGTGTATTCGCCGAGCGGGTCATCGAACTCCAGGAACGCCAAGTACACGATAGGGAAGGCGACGGCGACAGCACCCAGGAAGATGAGCCTAAAGTGTTTGCGCAGGAAAGGCGCCGCAAAGTCTTCAAATCCGTACCGCAGGAACTGCCAGGCGATGACCAGGTCGATCACGAAGCAAGGGATGCTAAGCAGGTGAATGTGGTCGCTGAACGGGTTGAGGAAGAAGCCGTAGATCGCCTCCCAGGAGAGGTTCGCGGCGAGCGCGGCGACGGGCATTCCGAAGGTCTTATCCCGGAATCCGCGAGCGATGATCGCAAAGTAGGCGATCAGCCAGAACAACACGCATACGACTCCGGTGACGATGACAATGTCGGTGTCCTTCACAAGCGTTCCCGGTTTCGGACCGATCGGTAGCCCGACTGCGGCAGGGGCTCCGGAATCACCGCAGTGAGGTCCCGGTAACGCCTAGTGCACAACTTTTTGAGTTCGGTCTGCCGGCCCTCGGGGAACATCGCGAGCCTGGCACAGAACAATTCCTCATAGTGAGTGATCTCGGCCCGGATCCTTTCGGGTGCCATACTGCCGTAGAGCTCAACAAACATCGCGTACGTGTTGAACCGGCCGTTGACAAGGTCGTCACGATAGTGCGCCAGGTCGTTGCCGATATCCGCCAAGACCTCGACCGGCCACAGCAGGTCCAGGAGGTCGTCGTCGCAGGGTCGACGCAGCAGCGCAAATATCATGCCGTGTAGCAGGCGGACATCCGAGGGTCTTAGCTCTGCTAAGCGCACCACCTGCCCGTGGTCGACGACCCGGTTCGAGGTGACCTTGTTCTCGATGCGCACGTATTGCTCGCCCATCTCCATATGCCAGGCAACCAATCGGTTGTAGGCTTTCATCCGACGCAGGAGCTTCTCGAACTTCGCCTTGTACAAGAAGAGGGCGTCATAGTCTGCGTCCTTTGTGACCTCGAGGTCGACGTTCTGGGCACTTTCGGTGATCGAGTCGACCTTGTAGACGAGGTACTCGACCAAGAGGAGCGGCGCCACACAGCGCAGGCGCTGCGGCCATGACAGGCGGTTCGCCGGGAAGTAGAGGCGGAGCACGTAGTCCTTGAAGATGCGGGTCGCTTTGCTCGGTATCTCCAAATTGCTTTGCAGGCGCATGCATAACGCGCCGGCCGCATCCCACACCAAAGAAGCGCAGCGGCGAGCGCCGGCTGATCGACTAGCACGGGCGCAACGCTGCGAAAGTGCCGAATTCGTCACCCTCCCCCACACAGTCTAATTCCTACGCTTGATCCACTATGCCATCGGCCAATGGCCTGAGCGAGGTGTCCATCACAGCTCTGGTCGAGCTGGTTTTTGTGGCACACATGCAACAAGCGCACGAAGAATAGGACGAGTAACCTCCAGTAAATATATCATAGGGCGGATTGCTGTGGTCATGCAAACTTGTGGCTATGATCGAAGCCACCCGACCGCATAATCCGATCATTTCGCGCCTGATCATAGCTTGAGCATGAACATATCATCACCGCTGTGCATCCGTGGTCGCGGACCGTAGCCGTGGCGGCGGTTTATCGCCGTGGACAGATTGGCCACGCGTGCTTCCATGGAGCCAGCGGCTGGTTGGGGCCAGGCAGACTTTGGTCTGCGCGGAAAGCCACACCATCAGAGTGATAGCACGATAGAGGTCATATCACACATCGTGTGGTCAGATGTCACGCAGACGGCGGATACCACCCTGCGGACCGGTAACACACGATCGAGTGTATAGCGTACTTGCACGGATGTTCCCGTTCTCTTCTTCCTGTGCTTGTTCGCTGTGTCTCTTGCGGAGCCCAGCTCGACCAGACCTGTGAAGGATATGCCAACCGATACCCACCTCTGACCCTCGTCCGCCGCGCCCGCGCATACCACCAGCTTCGACCCACTTATCGCCATGGCCGCCCTCGTCGAGGCGGTCTTTGCCGAACCCTCTCCGGACGATCATGAAGCCAACCGCAGGAACGGCAGGAGGCTCGATGGATGTGAACCTCTTGGCCAAATTCGACCTATCCGCCTATCTGCTTTCCCAAAGAACCGTCATCGAACGGGCGCTGGAGCATGCGATCGAGCCGCGGTACCCGGAGAAGATCTACAAGTCGATGCGATACTCCCTGTTGTCTGGGGGCAAGCGGTTGCGGCCGGCTTTGTGTCTCGCCAGTTGCGCCCTCGGCGGTGGAGACCCGGACGTGGCGATCCCAACCGCGTGTGGGCTGGAGATGCTGCACACAGCATCGCTGATCCACGATGATCTGCCGTCGATGGACAATGACGACTACCGGCGCGGAAAACTGTCGAACCATAAGATGTTCGGTGAGGGAATGGCCCTCCTCACCGGTGATGCGCTGTGGTCCTACGCGCTGGAGTTCATTCTCCTCAACACCCGGAGCGTGTCCTCGGACCGGATGTTGCGTGTTTTGCACACCCTAATCAACCGGGTCGGTGTCGCCGGTCTCGTCGGTGGCCAGGTCGTGGACATCGAGTCCGAAGGCCTCGAGAACATCGACCTCGCGACGGTGGAGTACATCCACTCCCATAAAACGGCCTCAATGATTGACGCAGCTGTGGTCACTGGCGCAGTACTCGCGGGCGCGGACGAGGAGGCCATCTGCCGGCTGTCGCGATATGCGGGCAGGATCGGGCTCGCGTTCCAGATCGTGGACGACGTGCTCGACACGACCGGGACTCGGCAGCAGCTGGGCAAGACACCGAACAAGGACAATAAGATCCGCAAAGCGACGTTCCCAAGGCTCTTCGGCGTTGATGAGTCCATGCGCCGGGCCTATGACCTGGTTAATTCGGCAAAGCACGAACTGGCACCGTTCGGAGAAGGTGCAACCCCGTTGCTCGCCATCGCTGATTACATCTACGAGCGGACGACTTAAATGCACGATAAACGAGGGCGCGAGCCGACAAAATATACCACGACAGGGCTACCGCCGAACCCAAGTGGGCTTAACCTTGCCGCGAGCTGGTACGTGGGGCTCTCCTCCCGAAAGCTTCACCGCAAACCACGGGCGCTCACCCTGTTTGGTCGCCCTCTTGTGGCATGGCGAGATGACATTGGCCGACCGGTAGTAATGCCACGCTTCTGCCCGCACATGGGGGCGAGCCTTGCCCTTGGCAAGGTAGTCGACGGCCTGCTGACGTGTCCCTTCCACGGCTGGAGGTTCGACGCTTCGGGCGCTTGCTCGGCGATCCCGAGGGTTGAGCGAATCCCAGCAACAGCTCACCGGACGCCGTACCCGACGATCGAGCGGTACGACCACATCTGGGTGTGGTATGGCAGCGCAGAGCCGATGTTCCCGTTGCCCGACTTCCCGGCAATGGAGGGCGCTCGCGCCGAATATGTGGGCTTCCGCTTCTCGGACAACACCAGCGGGACCGTTCGGCAGCTGCTGGAAAACAGCATCGACTACTTCCACTTCTTGACATTGCACGGTCTCGACATGGATCCATTGCACTTCGAACTGCTGCACGACCAAGCCAAGGCCCGCGACAACGGTCGGACAATCGCCGACGACGCATGGTTCGGCGTGTGGTTGGAAGGCACCCTGAAAACCTCGCGGCTGTTGACGAACCCGACCAGTTGGGTGCGCTCGGCGGTGACCACGTTCGGCGCCGGCACCCGGCTCCAGCTTCTGGTCGACGGCTGGCCCGGTGGTCAGCGCTTCACCACCTATATCGATGGTCAAGAGATATGGAAGGTGCTGATGGGAGTCACGCCGATCGGGCCATACCGGACCACTCAGCAGGGTTGGGCGCTTGTGAAGAAGACCAACAAGCATTGGAAGACGTTCTTGTATCTCATGCTCTTCTATGCCCAAAACCGCGGCGGGACGATGCAGGACATCCCCATTTACAACACCACCGCCACGGGAAGGGATGCCGCATACGTTAGGTACGACAGCGCGCTGGTCAAGTACCGGCGGTACTACCAGTCATGGGTGGATCGGGTGGATCCAGCCTTTGCATGCACTGACGACGCTGACGCGAAGCCGTGATCGAGCGAAAACGTCCGGGGCAGTCTGTGGACCTCGGATTGGCCGCGGGTTGGTATATCGCGCTGCCCTCGCCTTCCCTCGGCGTGAAACCTCGCGCGTTGGATCTGTTCGGCCGCCAGCTCGTCGGATGGCGAGATGGTGACGGTCGGGCCGTGATCATGCCTCGGTACTGCCCGCACTTGAGTGCGAGCCTGGCTCTGGGCAAGGTGATCGACGGTTGCTTGCGATGCTCGTTCCATCATTGGTGCTTTGATGGGACGGGCGCCTGTGTCGAGATCCCCGGTGTGAAGCAAATTCCGAAGTCCGCACATCAGAAGCCTTACCCAGTCGTGGAGCGCTACGGGTTCGTTTGGGCGTGGTATGGCGGCGCCGAGGCGCTCTTTCCGCTGCCCGACTTCCCCGCCCTCGAATCCGACCGCGACGACTACCTAGGCTATGCCTTTGCCAATACCACACCCGCCTCGCCCCGTCGCGTGCTTGAGAACGCGTTCGACTATTACCACTTCATGACGCTGCACGGCGTCCGGTCTGAAGAGTCCCTGCGGTTGACCATGCTCACCGACCAAGCGGACGCGGCCGAGAACGGCCCGCCAATCGCCGCCGAAGCATGGATAGGCGCATTGCTGGAGTCGCGGAATTTGCGGTTGCCGAAGGCGCTCACCGCGCTCGGCGTCAAGGGAAAACAATTCAGCCTCCTAGTGGACGGCTGGCCTGGCGGTCAGCGGCTGACGTTTTACCTCGACGGCGAGGTGCTTGCAAAAGAGTTGCTTGGCATCACGCCAGTCACCTGCGGTCACACCATCTTGCAGGGATGGTCGCTCGTGCGTCGATCTGGCCGGGTGCTGAGGGACGTCTCGACCTACCTCATATACCGCGGTCAGCACTGGATCGGCACGCGAGAGGACCTGGCGATTTACCGGCACGCGACGGAGCGGCGCAGCGGCGTACCCGTCAGGTACGACCAAAGCGTGCTTCGGTTCCGCCAGCACTATCAGAAGTGGGTGGAGCGGGCCGAGAGCGTCGAACGAAGAGGAGCGGTGAGGTGAGGTGAGAGCCGAAGCCGATGCGGGCCCGCCGTGTGCGCGAGCTGACCAGGGGTTCAACCTGGCAGCGAGTTGGTACATCGTGCTGCCATCCAACGAATTGAGGAACAATCCCAAGCCGGTCGAGTTATTCGGCCGACAGCTAGTGGCGTGGCGCGATCGTATGGGCCGTCCCGCGCTGATGGCGCGGGAATGCCCGCACATGGGCGCGAGCTTAGCGCAGGGCAAGGTGGTCAATGGCTTGCTGCAGTGCCCGTTCCACCATTGGCGCTTTGCGGGGACGGGTGCCTGCGTCGAGGTCCCCGGCGTGGGCCGGATCCCGAAATCCGCGAGCGTCCGGTCGTACCCCGTGGTCGAGCGTCACGGTTACCTCTGGGCTTGGTACGGCAGCAGCGAACCGATGTTCCCGCTGCCGGAGCTCCCCGCACTAGATACGTGTTCAGGCATCGGCGGCTTCCGGTTCGCGGATACCACTAGGGCTACCGTGCGGCGAATCATGGAGAACACCTATGACCCCGACCACCTAGTCGTCTTACACGGTTTGGAAGTCGATGGACCACTCGGTGCACGTATTTTGACCGATCCTGACGAAACGCCCGACCACGGACCTCCTATACCTGCCGAAGCATGGTTGGGCGCAGAGCTCACCTGGCCAGGGTATGTGGGGAAGCTCGGGGCCCTCACGAACGTGCTTGGCGCCAATGCCAAGCGGTTCGTCTTGCGGGTCGACGGGTGGCCGAGCGGTCAACGGGTCTTGTATTTCGCCGATGGCGTCCTGCAGTACCGACTGCTGCTCGCCACCACGCCGATTCGTCCCAATTGCACTGTTCAGCACATCGCTGTAGCCGTTGAGCGGGTCGACGGATACTGGCGGAATCTGATGCACTACCTGGTCAACCGGCTGGAGATCACATTCGCGTCCAAACAGGACCTCCCCATCTTCAACACGATCGAGCCCGGCGACCGGCATGGCATCTACCTCGAACGGGACCGCGCCGTGTTGCGCTTCCGCAAGTATTACCAGAGCTGGGTGAACAAGGTAAACGACGATGCGTGACATCGTGATGCTGAAAGATCTGCGAGCGAGTGATGCGGGTTTGGCTGGCGCCAAGGCCGCTAACCTCGGTGAGCTAATCTCAGTTGGGATCCCTGTCCCTAACGGATTCTGCCTGCTCAACTCGGTATACGACAGCACGGCGGCGCCGGTTCTGTGGCAGCAGCTTGATCTGTTCGCGACCCAGCTAACCGACGAGCAGCTCATGTCCGCCGCAGCCTCCTTGCGTGGCGCCGTTGAGACGATCGCCGTTCCCGCGCCGCTGCTCGCCGAGCTGGAACAGGCCTACCACGCCGTGCGCCCGGCGCATGGTGCCGTTGTGGTCCGCTCGTCCGGCACGTTGGAAGACTCCGAGACCGCGAGCTTTGCCGGGCAGTACCACACTGAACTCGCCGTCCGTTCATTGGACGACGTTGTGGCCGCTGTGAAACGGTGCTGGGCTTCGCTGTGGGACGTCCACGCAATCCGTTACCGCGAGCGCGTAGGTGTGCTGCACACCCGTGCGAGCATGGCGGTCATCGTTCAGGCCATGGTGCCCGCTCAGGCCGCGGGCGTGATGTTCACGGCCGGCGTGTCCGATGATCGGGTCGTGATCGAATCGAGTTGGGGATACGGCGAGGCAGTCGTGAATGGACTGGTAACACCCGACCGGTTTGAGGTATCCAGGGCCAACGCACAAGTGGAGAACATTGAGCTGGCACGCAAGATGCAGATGGTCGTGCCTTCACTTAAGGGAACGGGCACCGTCCTCACGGACCTGGCGCCCGAGCGTCAGACCATGGCTTCACTGACCCGTGAGCAGGCGAGCGAGCTCGCCGCGCACGGCCTCGCGATCGAGGCTCATTTCGGCCGTCCGCAAGACGTCGAGTGGGCGATCGCAAACAGCGACATCGCGATCCTGCAAGCACGTCCCTTGAGCTACCAGGCCAAACGATCTGAATTCCGGTGGGAGAGCCCAATCGAGGGTGCGTGGTGGGCACGCATCAGCATCTGCGACTCGTGGCTGCCGGAACCACTATCGCCGCTCTTCGCCACCACGCTGTTTCCGTGTCTGGTCAAGAGGTGGATGGAGAACTGGGCTGGACCCGAGTCAGAACACGACCAGAACCCCTTGCTGCCCAAGCCGATGGCGGGCACGATCAATGGGTTTGCCTACCTCCGCATCGACTTCCCGATGAACAAGTATCCGTTCAGGACCGCAAAGCTGGTCCTGAATTTTTTCAGATTCCACCTGGGCCGCCTCGGGAAACGTTGGCGCACGCAGGTGCTGCCGCGCCACGTTGACCGGCTGGAGGCAATGCGCCGATTGGATTTACCCCGTTTAGACACAACGGAGGTCTTCGACCTGATCGACGAGGCGCAAGATCTGACCGCCAGGTACTGGGCGATCCTGGGGGGGCTCGCGTGGTACTGGAACGGCGGCGAATGGTTGCTGGAGAGGGCTTACCGTGTCCTCACCGGATCCATCGACCTTGACGGCGAAAAGGTGCCCGGTCACGGCGTGCTGCTACAGGGATACTCAACGAAGACCTTCGAGACCGATGTCGCGCTCTATGAGCTGGCACGAGCCGGTGAGGGCGACAGCAAGTCGGCGCACCGGTTTGGGGAGCTGCTGACGCAGTACGGCCATCAGGTGTTCCAGCTCGACTTCGTGGAGGCAACACCGGGAGAAGATCCGTCGACCTTCACTGCAACGATCGAAGCGTACCGCGATGGTCGCCTCCAAGACCCGCGGGAGCGGGTGCGCTCGCTCGCGCAACGGCGCGAAGCCACGCAGACCCAGATCGATTTTGCATTACGCGGGTCGATGGTTAAGCGCACCGTCCTACACATACTGCTGCGTTGGAACCGCCGCTACGCGCAGGTCCGCGACCTGGCGCTTTTCTACCTCACCCTGGCCTGGCCGCTAATACGGCGCGCTTACCTTGAACTGGGGCAGCGGCTCGTCCAGGCGGGAGGGCTGGAGTCAAGTGTGGACGCCTTCTACCTTACCGGCGACGAGCTGCGGGCCGAGCTCAAAGCGGTCACTCGGGGACATCCGCCAAGGAAGTGGGCCGAAACCGTGCGCGAGCGGCGTTTGCTCCGCGAGGAGCAGAAGCTGCTAACCCCGCCCGCACAGGTTCCAGAGTCGATGCGGCTGTTCATGGGCCCATTAGACGTCACGGCGCTGGCGCTTCTTGGCCAGAGCACCAGCGAGAGGGAGGGGCCGGGGCTGAATGGGTCCGCGGTCAGCCCCGGGCGCGTGAGAGCGCGGGCGCGGCATATCTCCACGGTGAAGGACTTCGAGAAGTTGAAGATGGGTGAAGTGCTAGTCGCCCCCTACATCACTCCGGCCTGGTCACCGCTGCTCGCTATCGCGGGCGGGGTCGTGACCGACGCCGGCGGCGCGCTGTCACATGGCTCGATCGTGGTACGAGAGTACGGCATTCCCGCGGTAATGGGCACAAATAACGCCACCAAGATGATTCAAGATGGTCAAATCGTCACGGTAGACGGCAATCGTGGGTTGGTCTACTAGGACAGGAGCCCGGTCTTGTCGGTCCCCACCTTGCTGGCCCAGTGGAACCCCGGCCTCAACAATGCAATGACACTGCGCGCCGCCTACGAGCAGATGCCGGGTGACGACGCTTCGGTAATCCCATGGTACGTCAGGCTATTTGAGAACCCGGCCAGCCTGGTTGCGCTTCCCGGCGCGATCGATCTCTTCGGACACGACTGCATCCACATCCTACTCGGCCGCGGCACGCTGTCTCCAGACGAAGCATTCGTTCTCGGCGTCACGATGGGTGCAAGCGGCAAGCTGGCCGCATGGCAGCAACAACTATTCACGACGATCGCGCGCTATCTATACGGCAGCATGTTCAAATTCTCGCGCACTGACCGCTTGGTGTTCGACATGGCTGTGGATTTCGCGAAGAACGCGCGGATCCGCCCCCTTGACAGCGTCCCATGGCAGGAGCAGCAGGACCGCACACTCGGTGAACTTCGCGCCTCGATGAACATCGACATCGACAAGCTGATTATCCTCTACGAAGCGGAACGGACCTTGTGGCCGACGAGTCCCGCGGCTAAGCGTCTGCCTCGAGAGGTGCTCCATAATCCAGATGATCGATAGTGGTTCAACGCTAAAGCGCCGACTCGGGACCGCGTTTCGGTTGTTATGCCTTGTATTGACCGCAGGGGGCCTGTGGTGGTTCCTGCGCGGACTCAACATTAAGCAGTTGGGTGAGACCTTCCAACGCGCCGCGACGTGGCCGTTAGTCCTCGCCGCGCTGCTCAACATCTGCGGTCACCTAGTCCGAGCTGAGGGTTGGCGCGTCATGCTCGGATCGCACCTCCCCATCCCGTACGGCAGGCTTCTGCGGTACGAGTTGGCGGCACAGGCTGCCTCGGCGCTCACGCCGGCGCGCGCAGGCGAGGTGCTGCGGTTCTGGCTGCTAAAGCAGGACCAGGTCCCGGCGGCCACAACCGGTGCTCTCATCGTGCTAAAAAAGGTGCACGGAGCGGTGGGACTCGCGCTACTCGTGGTAGCCACACCATGGCTGGTACCGGACCTGCCGGGGTGGATTCGCAGCTTCGTCGCAGGCTTCGCAGCGCTTATGATCATCCAGCTGGGCCTACTCCTCATCGTGGCCCATCGTGTGAAACCCGAGAGATTGCCGAAATTTATAAGCAGTGTGATCGGCGGAATTGATTTTCTGCGAGACACCCCACGCATGCTAACCACACAAGGCGTGATGCTAGTAGGGGAGATGACCGATGCCGCGGCGGCGGCAGTCGTATTGCACGCACTGCACGTGAACCTGCCAATCGCAGCCGCGGTCCTCACTCTCTTCCTAATCGACTTCTCAAACATGCTGCCAGCCGCACCAGGACACCTGGGCACCTTTGAGGTCGGTGCTCTGTACGCCCTCAATCTGCTCAATGTGCCGCAGGACACCGCGTTCGCCTTTGCCCTGCTTTTCCACGCTCAACAGGACCTGCCGCAAATTGTCCTCGGCCTGCCGATCGAACTGCACTTCATCGCGATTAGGAGACGCCGAAACGACAGCCTTGCGCACCCTGAAAAGAGCGCTAAACACAGCCGCTTCAGTGGTTGAAGCCGGAAGCGAGTAGAGATATCATCTGTGTTCGACCATCTACGCGTTCCCCAACAGAATCGGCCAGGTCGGTCCTGTGGCCCAACCGATGCTATGCGAGAAATTTATCAAAGATCTAGTGTCCCGTAAGCGTGCGGACTTCAGACTCAATCCACCGAACTTTGGCAAGGATAGTGCCGGCATGGGCAGCCCAGGTAAACGGCTTACAGTTGGCGTTTCAGTTGGTGATGTAATTCTTGATCGTGGCGACGAGCTGTTTGACTGGGCTGAATGTGCCTCCACGGATCGCTTGACGAGTGATCAAGCCAGACCAGATCTCGATCTGGTTTATCCACGACACCCCGACCGGTGTGCGATGGAAGGTGATGTTCGGATTGTCGTCCAGTCAATTGCGCACCTCCGGGATGAAATGCGTACCGAAGTTGTCGACTACCACGTGGATCTCGAGGTCAACGTAGTTGGCGGCGACCTTCTTCATGAAGGCGATAAACTCCTAAGATCCACACCGTGGATAGCATTCTGCGGTGATTTTACCCGTCGCGACATCCAACGCCCCGAACAAATTGACGGTGCCATGCCTGACGTAGTCGTGCGTGCGCTTTTCCGTCTTATCGAAGGTCAGGGGAAGCAACGGCTGGTACGGTCCACTGCCTGCACTCCGGAGTTCTCATCACACAACACTACCGCGGCCGCCGGGGGCGACAGGTACAGGCCCACGACGTCCGCGACCTTCTCCCCTTTTACCGGCTAATCGCGAGGCGCCTCAAATCAGACAAGTCGGCCTCGATTAGCCGGTAAAAGGGGATTCTCCGGGACCGAAGGTCGAACTAATGTTCCATTAGCCGGAGAATCAGCGAAGTCCGGATCCCGCGACAGTTTGAAGGTGCTATCGAATCGTACCGTCTCTCCGAGCACTCTCCCCAACCTCAGCTTCTGAGGCGGCTCAACTTCGCACAGTAACAGCATCGTCACCCCAACAAGATAAAGAGTTCGTTTTCTTCAGGACCCCGACAGCAACCCTTGTATGAAGCGCTAACTAGAGCGATACTTAAGGTGTCCGACAGTTCAGGTGCACATGCCAACCTCAATCTATCCGTAACCGTTCCCGATCGAACAGAACATGTGAGATTTTTCCGATGAACCTCCCAATTATCTTAGCTATCATAACTGTTTTCTGTCTCGCCCTAGTTGCACTGTTAGCTGGTTTCGATGTGTACCACGACTTTACGAAATGTCCAACCTGCAAGGGGACTGGATGCGTTGATGCACCGCCTAGCAAGCCTGAAACTTTTGAAGTGTACGGAAAACCGCGCGTGGAGTGTGACAACGGCGCCACAAAGGGTCTGTGGCTCACCGGGCAGCCGGTCTCGTTCAAACATTGCCACGCGTGTAGCGGAACAGGAAAAAGACACTTCTAAACATACCCGTTAATTACAACCGAGCGTATCGCGATTTTGCCACCCTTTGTACCGCCCGATCGCTAACCGAAAATCTGTTTCCATCACCCATCAAGTTGTATGGCGACAGCCAACCATAGCCTTCACTCCAGCAGCAGAGTCTAGGTCAGGCGCTTATGTTGACTGAATCAAAGTAGAGGCTTCGACCATAGGCGCCCAACATGGCACGCCGTTTGTACTTCCTGACCCCGGCCTTAATCATTGGTAACGGAGAGCTTCGACGGGTCGAAGCCGTGCGGCCCGGTTGGCCGGGTAGCCGCCGGCAATAACACCGATCATGATGCTGATCCCGAACGACAGCAGCACGGAGGGGATGCTCACCGTGGGCGCAAAGGCACTCAGCGTGGGTCCAAATCTCGGTGCGAAGTGAGCACAGAGCACGGCCAACCCCACCCCGACGGAAATGCCGATCAACCCGCCGAGGCCGGCGAGCACGACGGCCTCAATGAGGAACTGCTGAAGAATCGCGCGACGAGTCGCGCCGATCGCTTTGCGAATGCCAATCTCCAGTGTTCGCTCGGTCACCGAGATCAGCATAATGTTCAACACGCCGATGCCGCCGACGACCAGCGAGATCGACGCAACAGAGGCCGTGAACAAGGTTAGCAGTCGCAGGACTTGGTTCAATTTGTCGAGCTGGGTGCGCAGCGATTGGACTTCAAAGTCTCTTTTCGCGGGATCTTGGATGTGGTGGCGACTGATCAGCGTGTTGATCACCTGGTTCTCTGCTGCGGGCACGTCGGATAACTGAGCGGCCTGGACGGTGATCTGATTGAGTTTGTCGCCGCCACCAAAGATGTATCGGCGCACGGTGTCTAGCGGAATGACCGCGTCGTTGTCCCCTGGCCTCCCCGCAAATTGCATTACCCCGATGACTTGGAACGTCTGGTGGTTGAACCTGATCGGCTGGTGCAGCGCCGCCTGGGGTTCACCGAACAGGCTGCTCGCCACGATAGGCCCGAGCACCACTACCCGCGTCGCCGACTGGGCCTGGGCGTGGTCAAAAAAGGTACCCGCTAGCAGGTTCCGGTTATTGATACCTAGCCATTGTTCGGTGGAGCCGATGACTTGCGAGCGGTATTTGTTGGTGTCGGTTTCGGCCAAGGCTTGGCCGGTGACGGCCGGGATGACGACGGTAGCAGCGACCACCTGCCTCTGCAGTGCCTCCACGTCGGCATCGATCAGATCCTTCGGCGGCCTACCACCAGGGACTTTTCCACTCGACGGCACGATAGTGATCAAATTAGCCAGCGGTTGGACTTTAGCCTTGACCGTGGACTGAACCCCGTCACCGATAGCAACTAGCAGTATCACAGCCGCAACGCCGATGATGATACCGAACATCGTCAACACGGAACGTAGACGGTGAGCGCGCAAGCCTCGCAGCGCGATACGGACCGCCTCCCGCAGATTCATTATCCCGAGGTAACCAGTTATCAGCGTTGCCCACAAGTAGTTTACGGGTCCGTCGCTAATTCAGCCAGGTCTTGCCAGCCCGTATCGTGCTTAGCGAGCGTGCAAAAAACCGCACTCCAGGTAGCTGATGCAGCCTGCGTAATGCGCATCGATCGCGGCGGCTACCCGACGACTAAGGCGCGGGATTAGCAGGGCGATTGCTTCTGCCGGGTCTTGGAGGGCGTAGGACACCAGTTCCTTCGCTTGCAGTCGAATCCTGCCGAACTGGCCAGCGGTCAACGTCCCGCCATCAAAGATGAGCAGTAGTTTGTCACCCTCGTTGGGGTGCGGCGCCCAGTCCGCGACTAGCAGCCGTCCGACTGTTGTTTCGATGCCCAGCTCTTCACGGACCTCGCGAGCAGCGGCTTGAGCAGGCGTCTCCCCCGTTTCCACGTACCCACCTGGGATGTCCCAGTAATTCTTGTGCGTAGGCTGCACGAGCAGGATCCGGCCTGCGTCGTCCAAAAACAGGACGCCAGCGGCGACGTAGGGACGGCTGCGATCGAGGGGGTCGTCGGCCACAGCGAAAAGCCTACGGGCACACACTCAGACCACGTGCAGCCGCTTCGTCAACCCTGCGAGCTGGTGACTCGGCTTGCCGCGCTGCTGTCGAATCCAACTCAGCACCAGCTGACGACTAATGAAATGGTGCCGAATCTGTTCGGGTGCGTCGTGTTCGACGTCGAGCAGGATCGTTAGTGCCTCGTTACGGCGGTTCCATGCGCTGTACGCGCGAGCTACCTCGACCCGGTGCCTAATCCGGCGTTCGACAGGTAGTGCGGAGACGTCCACCCGTGGACCGAGATCGACAGCCCCACGTTGGACCAGAACAGCGGGGTCAGAGCACGCCGGTTGGTGGGAGTGTCCATCCGGGCAGCCCAGCCGGGTTCCTCCAGAACCCGATCGACTAGCCGGGTGTTCACCAGGACCAACGCGGATTGCAGTAGGTGGAAGGCCAGCATCGAGATTTCCTGATCTTCTCGGTCGGCGCCGGTCAGCTCGGCGTCTTTGCCGTAGAAGATCGCCCCGTTGGCGGAGTTCCATTGCTCGATGACCTGCAGCCAGGCTCCCCAAAAAATCCCACTCTCCGTCTTGGCGGGCTTTATTGGACACGCACTTCTCGTTGGCCGAGGATAACGCATCCGTCGGGAAGGCCGATGAAAGGCTCATTTTTTGTGGTGAGTTGTTTGGCGCATTCTGTGTTGGCCAAGATGGCGGTATAGGCTATTGTTTTTCCTATGTCGGATGAGTCGCCGACGCTGTCATCTTCGGTGTGCCAGGGTCCGTCTTTGGTGGTGACGGGAGACATTTGTGATGTGTCGGGGTTGGGGATTGGGAAGTAGCGGCCGCCGCTTTGGTGCCAGGCTAGGATCCACAAAGTGTTGGCGCCAAGGCCTTCGACAGTGCCTGTTACGGGGACATCGGTTTTGGGTTTGATCGGGGCGTCTGGTGGTGAGCTGAACATGATTTGCGCGTCGTTGTGGGCTGGGGGCGGGGGAGCGCTGTTCGCCGACGGTGCCGGTGTCGAGGACTGACCCTGCTGGGCACCGGCGACTAGCGTGCCGGGTGAGGGGGGCGTCAGGGTGGCGCCGGGTACGTGCCCGTCTTTGATCACGATGGCAAGCGTCGCGGCGGTGGCGGCGGCGGCCAGCACGCCGAGGGGGACGGCCAGGCGCCGCGGTAGGTGCCAGAACGGTTTGCCGGGTGGGAGTGGTGGTGGGATCGCCGGCTGCGCGCCGGGGGAGGGGTCGGAGATGGCGTGCTGGTGGAGCATGTCCCGGGCGGTGGCGGCGTCGGGCCTGGTGGTGGGATCGAGGGACAGCAGGCGCAGTAAGAGCGGTTCTAATGCGCCCGCGTGGGTGGGTTGGCGGATGATGCCGGTACGGACGATGTTGAGCAGTTTGAGGGCGTTGTCGTCGGTGCCGAATGGTGGTTGGCCTTCCAGGGTGTAATACAGCGTGGAGCCCAGGGAGAAGACGTCGGATGCGGGCGAGGAGTCCCCCCGGCCGGCGACTTCCGGGGCCAGGTAGGCGGTGGTCCCGGTGATCCCGGTCTGGGTGAGCTGCGGGTCTCCGCTGAGATGGGAAATGCCGTAGTCGGTGAGTTTGACCGTGCCGTTGTCACCGATGAGCACGTTGGCGGGGGTGACGTCGCGGTGTTCGATCCCGCGGGCATGGCTGGCTGCCAGGGCATCGGCGACGGCGGCTCCGATCCTGGCCGTCTCACCGGGACTAAGCGGGCCATCGGTTTTGACGATCTGGGCCAGGGTCTGTGCGGGCAGGTATTCCATCACTAGCCAGATGTCAGTGTCTTCGGCCAGGACGTCATAGACGGCAACAACATGGGGATGGCCTCGCAGCTGCGCGGCTAGCCGGGCCTCGCGCAGTGCCCGGTCTTTGGCGAGTTGGGCCTGGGTGGGGCTCAGGGCGGTAACGCAGACCCGTTTGAGCGCGACGGTCTGGTGGAGAAGCTGGTCGGTCGATTTCCACACCGCGCCCATTCCGCCGGCGCCGACCTGCTCATCTAGCCGGTAGCGGCCGAACACGAGCGTCTGCTCGCCCATCCAGTCACCTTCCGGTCGGCTCGCTCGAGATTGAGACCGGGTGAGCATGCTACGGGCACGGCACCGGCAACATAGGACTGGCTGGGCAGGCTCAATCGAGTAGCCGCAGGTCGGATGGCACCAGCGTGGCGGACAACAGCAGTGCCATCAACAGGTTGTGATTGAGGGAGTTGCCGACTGGTTCGCCTACTTCATCGCGAGTCAGCCCACCAACGCCCCGGTTGCTGAGCCTGGCTCGGACTGTCCCAACGATGCCGTCGACACATTTTTCGGTCCACTCACACCGCGGTTGCAGCGCGGCGAGTTCCTCGGTGACCAGGCCCCGTGTCAGGGGGGCGGGATAGGGCTCATGACGCAGGTAACGCTGACCCAGCGCCACAAGAACCAGACGCTCGCGCTCAGATAAGTCCCACGGCTGCGAGAAATGGGTGCTTAGCCTGTGACAGGCCGCCGACGGCGTGGCGGGTGTCCCGGCGACGCGGACCTCTAGGAGGTGTTCGCGCCCGGGTCCGGTGCGGATGAACAGGGGAGTGTAGGCCACCGGTAAGGGTTGTTCCTGGCCGCGCAGCAGCAGCTGGGTGCCGGGAAACCGAATGGGCGCTTTACCCAGATTACGCACGATCCAGCGTCTGCCGTCGGTGTAGAGCTGTCCTTGCTGGCGGCTTACCCCGCGGTCGTTTTCGCCGACGCACACGTGGACATCCGGCTCGTTGCGGCCGAAGACCACCGTGAACCCGCTGCAGGGGGGAACACTGATCCCGCCATGGTCACCCAGAACGAACAAGGTCCCCACGGGGGCCGGTGGCAAGCCCCGGGCGAGGCTACTCACGCTGGCCGGTAGCAACACCACTTTCCCTGATTGCATCGATACCCCGTTTCCCTTCTGCATGGCACAGATCGAAACGATGAGCGGTCGGTTCCCGCGCCGTGTCGTTCATATTTTACAAAACCGCGTCGCGGACCCCTCCTGACGCACCTCCGGTACAAATTCATCACGACCACGCGGGGCGAGCCGCAGACGAACCCCAAATGGTTTAGCCGTGAAGGCATCAGTCCAAAAAACTCCCAGGAAGGTCACAATCATGTACGCACAACTTCGACGCGGCACCGTCATCTCGGCCAGCGCAGCCATCCTGCTCGGAATCGCCGGAATCCAAGCCGGTATCGCGCAGGCCGCTGTCGACGCACCAGCTCCTTCTCCCGTTCTTATGTCGACCCAGACCAACCTTCCCGACCACACGGGATTGGCGACGCCACTTCACGCCTCCTCAGCGCTACAGCCCGCCGATGGCGATGACAACAGCGCTGCCAACAGCGATGCCAACAGCGGTGGCAGCGGGGTCGGCAATGGCGGGATCAACAACGGCAACGGCGACAGCGGCAGCAGCGGCAACGGCAACGGCAGCAGCGGCAGCAACAACGGCAGCAACAACGGTAACCGGGGGGACACTGATAACGGCGGTGGCGTAGCAGTCGAACTCGGATAGCCGATTGGACCGCTTCATCACTAAAGACAACAAAGACGCTAGTTAAATTGGCGGCGCCGAAAAAAGCACTTTAGACAGTCTCTAGTGGTGAGGGGCTGGCCCAGTACCGCACCGGCTTGACTTGGCCCCCGCGAAGGCATACATCGAGTGGTAAAGGTACAAAGCAAAACGACCCGATACCAAGCCCGCTTACGTGTCTTCGCGTCAAGTCAAGCCGGTACCGCGGTGATCCGGTAACGGGTAATTATGTCCGGTAATTATGTCCGGTCGACGGGGCACCGGCGCCCGCATCGGGTGACGCTGCGTGAAAGGATGTCCGTTGCCAACGAAACTGAGCCACCTGCCACCGATCCGAGCCATGCAGGTCAGCGGCAGCAAACCGGGCGTTCCGGAAGTCCAGGTCTCTGCCGCTTGACTTGAGCCACGCTGGCCAGGGCGACGGGGATGGCTCGGGTCAACTGGTGATGGACAAAGGGCCCAAACTTGTCCTGAGCCCGGCAGCCTGAGGTAGGTGCCCGATTGCTGCCGCCAGATCATTACTATTACGATTACGGCACAAGCCCGAAATTAGTGGTTGGTACATTGACGCCGAATAATACGGGGGGCGCTGGGGAGGCCCAGAGTCCGGCGTAGTTGGAGGTGTCGCCGTTCATGTAGCCGGTCAGGACCCGGACCCACATTGATCTCTGGACGGCCGTCGTGGATTGCTGAAAGTAGCCGATGGCATCGATGTTGTAGCGGGCCAAGCACATTCCGTACCCCTGTCCGTACTTTTGTGAGCTCCAGTTCGCCCAGAATGTGGGGATTCCGTTGACCGTGGTCACAGACAGGTCGGCTAGGGTCAAGCCGGCTTGCGTCTGTTGGTTGAACGCATTCTGGTATTGCGTGGCGGTGAGATTGCCGAGGCTTACCCACCTTTCTGGTACCTGCTGGTAGAGCGCGGCCACGTAGAGCTGCCCGCCGAGGGGTGTCACCGACGAGTTGACGAGGCGATAGCCCTGCTGGTTGAGCTGGTTGAGCTGGTTGAATTTGTCTTGGTGCTGAGCGACGGTGACGCCGTAGTAGGCCTGCCAACTGGGCCCGTGGTCTTGGATGAAAATCGGGGCGTACCAGATCTGGTTTTGCCACGTGTAGGTGTGGATCCGGAACAGCCGGTATCCCTTGCCTACCCATTCGTTGAAGTACTGCCGGTATTGGGTCCCGGTGAGCTGGTTCCAGCTACACCAGCTCAGCGTGTTGCCGCTTTGCCAGATGACGTTGTAGAGCAGGTTCGGGCCATCGGCGTAGGCGCTGAAGCTGACGAGGCGGTATCCGCCGGCGGTGATGGCGTCGAAGACTGCCTGGTAGCTATTGGCGGGGATGGCCACGATCGCGTAGAGCGGGATGGCTGCATGCGCGGCCCCGGTGACCTTCATGTTGACCTGTTGGTCGAGGGCTTGTTGCTGTGCGTTTTGGAGGCTTTTTTGGTATTGGGCCGCGAGGTTGTTGACCTGCTGGCTGACCTGCTGCGCCGCGTTCATCTTCTGCGTGGCGATCGCCTGCGAAGGCGACACGTAGGTTTGGCCTGGGTGATGGTGTCCTCGGCTTGTTGGCGTGCGGCCTGGACCCGTGCTTGCTGTGCGTTTCGCTGGTCTGTTAGCACCTTGTCGCGATCTTGTTCTGCTGCGGTCAGGCGTGCCTGTGCTGCTGCCCGCGCTCGGTCGAGGAGTGAGTGCGCGGGGTCGGTCATGTTCTGTCTCCTTTTTGCGCCCGGGGATTTTTTGGTCGCAGTCGATCCGCAACTCAATGCTTGAACAGGCTTTCGAACTGGCTCCAGGCGTTGGTGATCGCGGTTCCCGCTTGGTCGACCACCGTTTGCGCGCCGTCGCGCACAGTGTTCAACGCCGTGGTGGTTTGAGCCACCGCCTGGGCTGCTGTCTGAGTTGCTGCTTGAGCTGCTTGAGCCGTGATCGTGGACGCTGTTATTCCGGTGGACCAGCTCGTCACCCAGGGGCATCGTGCGGTTTGGCACCTGCGGCGGAGCCGACGCACTGGACCAGCATTAGCGCTGTTCTAGCCTGCGACGTAGCCAGGTCGGCCGCATGAGTGCAGTAAACTTGCTGGTTGGCACAGTGGCCCATCTAATCCGGTTCGTTGCTGATGTTTTGGGTCGCCCGAAGGGCGGGTCTGCTCACGGTTTGCGCGCCACCGCACCGTAAGCGTTCAGCTGCCGGGGTGCGCCCACCTGCATGTCGTCCGGGTGCCATTCGGTGATGCGCACAAAACCGGGGTCAATCATCTCCAGGCCCTGGAAACACTCCAGGAGCTGCTCACGGCTGCGCAGGCGGTAGGGCACAGCACCGGTTGCCGCGTACTGCTCAACGGCCTGCACCTGGCGGGGATCCTCATTGGGTGAGTCATACAACGCCAGGTAACTTCCGGAGGGCACTCCGACCATCATTCGTTGCACAATCGAGCGCATCTCAGCGAACTCGTCGACGTGACCCAACACACCCATGAACATCACCGCGACCGGCTCGGTGAAGTTCAACACGTTCCGGGCATCACCGAGGATCCGGTCCGGGTCATGGAAATCCGCGTCGATGTAGGTCGTCACACCCTCATCGGTGGTGTTGCGCAACAAGACCCGCGCGTTCACCAACACCAACGGATCATTATCCACATAAACAATCCTCGATGCGGGCGCCACCGACTGAGCCACCTCGTGAGTGTTCACCGTCGCCGGCAATCCCGTGCCAATGTCCAGAAACTGGCGCACCCCCGCCTCGGTGGCCAAGAACCTCACCACCCGGACCAGGAACTGCCGGGCTTGCTGTGCTATCGGGAAAATATCCGGGAACGCCTCAGCGAAGGCGTCCCCCGCCTGGCGATCCACGTCGTAGTGATGCTTGCCGCCCTGCCAGTAGTTCCAGATCCGCGCGGAGTGTGGCGTACCGAAATCGATCTGGTGGGAGGGCAGTACAGGCCGGTCGTCATCTCCGCTCATGGGGCCCGATCGTAGCCACAGAGCAAGCCCTGGCCAGCGAGCCCGCCGCGGTGTTCGCCAACACGATGCTCGGCGGGCTTAGCGCCTGGGGTCTATCGCAAATGACCGTCTACGCGAGACCCCGGCAACATTCCCCCGTCACGACCATTCCCCCAGGTCGCTACCCCCCAAAACTCACCACAAAAACAACACCACACAACCTCGAGACCAACCCGAGTACCGATAGGGTACCGGCCCGTGGCACACAAGATCGCCTACGCATGGGTGAGCACGGCGGACCAGGGTCGGTAGGGTCCCGGGGAATGTTCGTCACTGACTTGCACCACTTTCTCGATCTTCCCGACGACACACCGGGCCCAGCGCGCCGCTTGGCAGAGCACCTGAGCAACATCGTGCGGGCGGCAACGGCGGGCGATGCCGGCACCACCTGGATGACTACGTTGCCCTGCCGACGCCGGCCAGCCCACCGGTCCTGCCCGGGGCGGATGATCGTCTTTCGGTCCGAATTCCCAGCGCCGATCCACTGGCAGTGCAGTGTCTGCCACGACGAGGGTGTGATCAGCAACTGGCAGGACTCGCCCTACGATCTGCGCTGCCGAGACCTCGCCCTCGCCCGCCCAATCAAGGAGGTCGTCATTTCCGAGAAGGTCGCCGCGGCGCTGCGTGACCTGCCGCTGCTCGACCTTGACTGTGAGCGTCTGGTGTTCGCCATGCGATCCGACGACGCCCGGATCATCTTGCCCGCCACGGATGACGACCTTGACGAGCTGATCGGATTCGTGGCCGCTGAAGCTAACCACGAGACCAACCGCCGCCGCCAGCAACGCCTCGACACTGCGCTGGAGGCTCTTACCGACGCAGCGCAGAAGGACGTGAGATGACTCGCCGTCCTGTTCGATCGCTGACCGCGATGGCTCTGCCGGAACTAGACGTCAAACGAGTACAGCGTTGGTGCGCTGTGCGGGTGCCTGAGCACGCCCGCCACCAAGTACGCATCGAGTGCCAGGTTGCGCTGCGACACCTGACGATCGTGGAGCGTCGCGCGCCCTGGCGCGCCGACTTCGGGCCGGAATGGACCAGCTTTCCGATCGCACGTCTGCGCTACACCGCGGCCGACAAGACGTGGACCTTGTACTGGCGCGACCGAAATCTGCGCTTTCACCTCTATGACCGACTCGCGCCGTCGCCAACCATCGACGACGTCCTGCTCGAAATCGACCGCGATCCCACCTGCATCTTCTGGGGCTAACCCGCGGGCCGGCCACCGACGTCTGCTCGCAGTATCACGGGTGGGTCGAACACGGCGAGTAGTGCGTTGAAGTCGCCGTTGCGTGATGCGGCGAGGAAGGCGTGGTCCCCACCGCCGGGGGTCGGCAGGATGCCGATCATGACCAGTTTCACCGCGAATGTCCGCACTCGTGCGCACGCCGAACCCAGAGCCACTATCCAACTGTGCGTACGGAAGGGATCGCTCTGCGGAGCGGGCGATGATCTGGCGTGGCCGAGGCCGGGAACGTAGACGGGCGACGCGGAGTGTGTACACGACCGTGTACGCTTTCGGGGTGGTCGTGCCTGAGGTGTTGTCGGTGCGGGAGTTCCGCGCCGGCCTGGCCGCAGCGTTAGCGCGGGTGGTCGAGGGCTCGATGGTGTTCGTCGGCGCGCATCGCAGACCGGAGGTCGTCGTCATGTCGGTCGAGCAGTACGAGGCGCTAGTTCGCTCGGCGCAGCTCCGGG
>Ga0213881_10000444_pt1:22500-27775 | contig 27775 bp, 16 predicted proteins | sample BarmaccoBMER_R08_FD_160104 | JGI IMG/M metagenome (GOLD analysis project Ga0213881, IMG submission 160104) | Barbacenia macrantha exposed rock microbial communities from rupestrian grasslands, the National Park of Serra do Cipo, Brazil - ER_R08 ... | reverse complement strand
AAATTCGGCTTAGTGAAAATATCCCTCTCTAATACCGTAGGCACTTAGCTGCATTATTGGGCTTGTCTTCATTGGCATCACGCTAGGCCACTTCTCTAAGAGAAAATAGGGCAGGCAGTCTACTTGAATGGACATCTGAGATGGCATCAATCCGAGCACAAAACAGATCTGGGCTGCTAGTAAGGAGGACTGTGAAGCCTTGACGCGTAGGTGATGCCTTCCCAAGTTCTGGTCTCTTCGGTACGGGTACGGGCTTTGAGAATACGGCCTTTGCCTTTGACTGTGCGGAAGGGGTGCGTTTAAATAAAAAGACCAGATCAACTCTACGATTGCCGGGTTTTTTAGGCAATTGAAAAATGGAATATTAGCGGAACCGCCTGGGATCAGTACTGCTTTACTGCTATGTGCTAAAGGCTGCGGAATAAGAGAGCTCTTAGTCCTTTCGGCGTAAGAGAACAGTCTATTTGCGGGTGAATATCAGAGCTTGAAAATCTAGCTAGTTCAAATAGAACTAATCCGAATCGGAGGAGGAGGGTGAATCAATAGTAGAGGATTGGCAGGAATTGATTGAAACTTTAGCTAGGCTTAGAGCCAAGATAATGGGCTCATGAACGTACACCTTTCTCGGCTTGCTTGGAAGAACAGGGATAATCGCCTGTTGTCTCTTTCCTGACCTACTCATCGAAAGATGCCCACAATCGGATGCTAGTCTCTAAGTCCCTGCTTTGGCAGTGCCTTATCTTAGGGCATCAATCCAATTCTGAGCATCTATATAATACCGCTTATTTTATTCCCTTGCAAAGACAAAGACCGGATTTGTCCCACCCTGGGGATCTGACCCCTTGATCTTCCTCTAGGGTTCGTGCTTTAATAAGCTCACTCCTACCATTTGACCTCGTCCTAGAAGATTCATACTAAATCTATGCCACTAGCTCGACGTCCCCCATCTCCTTCGAGAAATGGTCTCACTTCTGATTGAAGGTAAGAAAGGCAAGGCAAAATACTGCTACATTGCCCTTGCCCACTTCTCTTCCTAAGATGCACACTAGATGGGGCATTAGCGCTCTTCTGTATTACTTTATTTCCTGTGTTCAAATCATTCCCTCAGAACAGAAATAGGATCTCCGCCTTCAATGCACGGAGGCTTGCTATGCGATATCCTTTAGGGCTTACTCGACTGACGATAGCCTTTGGAAAAAATTCCATTAAGCCTAGTGACATCAATCCAACCTGTCCCTTAGTTCAAGCGCAAGGGAATGGATCAAAGAATACATTGCCAATACCTACATCGGAATCAACAGTAAAGGAATCAGTCCCGCTCGGATAATCGGCTTCTCCTCCCTTTGATGGCATGAGGAATGAAAAGCGGAAAGGCTCTTGTCTCCTCCCTCAAAGCCTATTCGATAGCTGCTTGTACTCTGATTCCCTTTCTAAGAGGGCATGAGATGCACCTTATTCTCCTATTGATTCAATTCCTTCATTGAATGTGTAGTAAGAATGGCTTGTGCAAGAATAGGAAAGATTGGAACTTAGCCCGTCATTCAGTATCTGGTATGAGATTCGTGTATGGTGATACACATTTCCAAAGAGAGAATGGAGGACTGAAAGAAGTTTATGGAGGCTAAGGAGCTGCTACAATAGCATTAGCGCTTCCAGGCACGCTTGCCTATCACTTCTGCTTCCTTCATCCTACTCTACTTCTCTTTCTTTCATGCTACGGCTGCTTCTTTCATCCTGATGAGCTACCCGAAGGGGCATTCCTCCTAATTGCTTCTTGCTAGCACAGGAAATCTAACTCATTTTATGCCATCGGTCTATGGCTTCCTTTCCTTGTGAATATGGCTACAATACTAGGATATTCTTCGCATCGAAGAAAGTAAGGACGTTGTTGAAGGGCACTCTCACTCTCTCTGGGCCCTCTCTCTTGCAAGTGAACTAAAGGCTAGGCTCCTTCATGCCTTTGCTCGAATGCCTTGTTCTGTACTGTAGCAAAAGAAGAAGCAGCTCTCGAAGAAGCTGTGGGAATAAGCGCTCCTTGAACGGAGAGGAAGCAGGCTAACTAAACCTAGGGCAACCCATTAAAATAATACTTTCAGCCCGCTGTGAAAGAATAGGGAGGAAGAACCGTTCTTAGAGTGATCGTAGACGGTCTTAATGGCATATCAGTAACCGTTGTTGAATCAGTAAGCGGTTCTAGTGCTTGAGTACTCGTATCCGTAACTGTGAAATTCACCGGTGTGATTGAATCACTAACCGCTGTGAGAGTATCCGTTGTTGAATAACCCGTGTTTGCACGAATCCCTTGTTCCTACCCCAAAAAGGCTCCGGGCGGTGGGAGGGGAAGTAAAAAGACTACGTGCGCGTCTGAGCAAACGGAGGCAACCAAAAAGGCGGAGTGCGCGTCTGAGCCGCCCGGAGCCTTTTTCGCTAGCACGCCTACGATTCTTATCTAGTTCAGTTCATGGATACCGTAGCGGAGGCGGAGGAGGGCTACGTTTTAGTAGCGAAGGAGGTCTCGAGGAGGCCTGTGAATACAATGGGGTTGACAGACATCCTGGATATAGAGGGGAGAAGCCACAAAAAGTCAGAAAAAGGAATCCCACAAGGCAGCCCACTATCGCCCATCCTAATGAACATATACCTACATGCTATGGACAAAGAATTAAGCAGCCAACATTTCCGATATGCAAGGTACGCAGACGACTTCATCATAGGGATCAGGGAAAGCCCTCAACGACCCTTATTCTCTTCATACATTGAGAACCTCAAAAAAATGATAGAAACGAAAAGTCAAGCTGTCCATCAGCCACCAGATTGTCGAAAAGGGAAAAGGACCATGTCTCACATTAGGATTTCTACTCTCTTTAGATCAAAATGGAAGGTTACAAATTCAAGCCCCAATAAAGAAAATAAGAAAAAGGATGCTTAGATGGGCACAAAAAAAAAAGAAGAGAAGACGACCATCTATTACCGAATGAATATGCGACTGAATTCCTACCTGGCATTCTATGCTTGCACAGTCAATTTTGAAGAACTGCAAAGATCATCCACGCCTTCATCAATGAATTCAAAAAGAAAAAAAGAAAGAGAATGGATGAAGCAGACCAAGAGACAACCTCAGAACTGGCCCTGGCTCCTCATCAAAAAGAAAAAGTAGGAACCCTGACGCCCTATCCTAAAGGTCAAGGGCTATTCTTACGATGTGAATACGGATATCCATTCTTATCATTCACTCTTACCAAAGTCTACCCTACGCTACCCTCCTGCATATGACTCCTTTTTATCTTATACCCCACTCAATCCAAGTCATTCCGACCCCATAAGAGCAAGGGTGGATGTTCAAGGCTAGCAAAAAGCTAGCTATTGTCATCCTTTCTATCTCTTAGACTTTCACCCTTCCAGATCTCAAAGGTCTTATCCTTCTTCCGCTTCAGCTGAGGCCGATGTTGATGCCCTATCTTTATTCTTCTCCGCCCCTAAACAATAGCAATAGCACGAATCCTAAGCTAGGGCACGCGAAGGAATGGTTCCATGAATCATGGGTGGATCTTAATGGGCGACAGGGGGATTGGCGGGCTCCTCCACATTAGTACTCAATGCAAGACTTCGATTGCGGTAGAAAGGCCATCCCATAAAATGAAAGCAATGACCCAAAGTACAATTCAGATCGAAAATGAATCTTCTAATTGCAGTTGCATTATGCCAGTGACCAAGATATCAACCACATAAAATGGGTAGGAGAATGGTTATGGACCCTTGATGACGAGTAGTAAGTGATGAGTCGGACTTAGATAATCTTAGGCCAAACTCTATAAGATAATTATGGAATCTCTTAAACTGGGCTCAGAGAGCCCTTCTTTAATCCGTACAAAACTGACTTAGCATACGTGATTAGGGATGTATGAACCGGGTGGTTGCTTAAACCTTCTCCACTCACCGCCCTCCCTTTGGTTTTATTCCAGTGTTATTTCAAGCTAGGCTTCGCCGACTGAGAATACCATCCTATTTCGTACGAGTTGAGAGTCAAATGAAAACCTCCAAAGGCTACTTCCTGATGCCCGGGCTGTGGGTAGAGCAGGAAAAGGGAAAGGGTAAGAGTAAAGCGCTCTCCCTCTCAACTACTTCTACCTTCCAAGCCAACCCCTTACTATATCCTTGGCTTATATCTGATTCGGAAGAAAGAGGTCTTGCTTCTTTTCTTTGGTGACGGTCCATTGGAGTGTGCACTTCAAGCTCGGATATTTAGAAGTCCGTTAAGGGATCAGGATTTGCTGGTTCAAGATGAGAAACTGAACCTTGTGGTCCAGTGTCTCGTCTTGTACCAGCGACAAGTTCACAGTGACCGAAACACCCGCCCTCAGACACGAGACAACCACACGCCTCCCCCTAACCCTCAGATGAAACTTCAATACCACCATCCGACGGGCGCGACCTTAAATTTCATTAAAATGCTCCAACTGAAAAACCTTGCTTTCCCGGCCTGGAAAGCGACAAAACAAAGAGTCGACAGAGGCAGAGAAGCACAAGAGCCACCGGCACTTGTCGGTTACACCCCCCCCTTGTACGACCCAATCATCCTCGATCGTATAGCCGCCTTTACACCCCTCAAAACGTTCAGGCATTCACAGCCTCTACCTGAAAGCCACGTGTGTCTTCCGTTCAGAGGACTACAAGGCCTATAACTTTATTATATATTCGCCGCCTTCAGCCCAGCCCTTCATTTCATTTCCTTTCTCCCTCTCTCTCTCTCTAACCCAATCCCAATGCGGACAATATTATTTCGGTAAAACCCATAACAGAATAACCATCTCCTTCTCTCTCTGTAAATTCAAGTTTCCAAGAACTCGCCCTACTACCCAATTCCTGTCTCCGGAACTACGAAGATAGGTGACTTTCTGCGATGGCCCTCCACCTCGTTAGGAAAAGTGAAAGGAAATAACAAGCCCTAATCTTAGGAGCAAGACGCTGCTTATCAACCACCGAACACAGACTCATGTTGGCGATGCCATGGTCAAGTAAGAGGACGACCCATTCACCTCAAAAGAAGAATCTCGCCCCCCAGGATGAAGGTCAAAGAAAAGCCAGCAAAGAGCGAGGTCTTTCAGCCTTCACAAAAAGAGTGGAAGGCGAAAGGCACTTAGACAAGATCCGAGGGGATTTTCTGTACTGTATAAGTGGCTCGGAAGAAGAATCAGGCCTCCAGTCGATTCTACTTCATGTCTGACTAGATAAGTCACAAGGCCTGCCCTTCTTCAGGCCCAGGTCATCTAGTCGG
>Ga0213881_10000444_pt1:0-17500 | contig 27775 bp, 16 predicted proteins | sample BarmaccoBMER_R08_FD_160104 | JGI IMG/M metagenome (GOLD analysis project Ga0213881, IMG submission 160104) | Barbacenia macrantha exposed rock microbial communities from rupestrian grasslands, the National Park of Serra do Cipo, Brazil - ER_R08 ... | reverse complement strand
CAGTCGAGTGGTCAAGTTCCACTCATTCCCTCCCCGAATCCATCTGCACCCAGCCAAAAGATGAGAGAGAAGGGGGCCCCTAATTCCAAACCTTTCCTTTGATGGGATGCTCAGCTTCCCCAATTGTTTACTACTGGAAATGCTACTCCCTCTCTACATGCTCGTCTTCATTCCTGGACTTTGGCACAGGTTTTTAAGCGGAATCTTCGCTTTTGATTGAACCTGACTGCCCGGCTTTCTTCTTCTGAAGTTGCTGTCGAAGCGCCTTCCTTTTCAGAATCAGTTGTCAATTCGCATACTTAAAACGATGTTTTCGAATTGAAGCCAACCAGTTTGATCCAAGGGGGAGCTGCTTCTCAGTCTACCTGAGGGCTAGCACTCTTCCTGCCTTCTTGTCTTGAAAGTGCGCTTGAGCCCTTTCTTTCCTCGGTGCGCATTAGGAATTCACTTGGGTGAAGGAAAAAACGATCTCTGCCTTTATGTTAGATGTTAGCCCGGCCAGGCATTCACTCTACTCATCCAGTTCCAGTTTAGCTAGCCGGGAAAGGCAAGAGGCTAACTCGACTAGGACTTTTCTTTGTAAAAAGAATTCCTAATGCCTTCGCTTCAACTGCTGGATAGCAGTTCTGTCAATCATGCTTTCAAAATAGGTGGGTGAAACTCCTGTTTCAAAGGCTCGGTCATAGATGAAACTCCCAATCCAGTCTTAGAATACTGGAGTTGGATGTTCCACTTTTAAGCTACGATGACTCCTCCTTTGGACGGTCAGCTACTTCTCCGATACACTGTTTACCTGCCTTTGCGTGGGCTTATTGACTCGGCCTAACGTACTAATAAGAACTTAGTAGGCGCTTGTCCTACCAGCTGTGGGCTCTTTCAAGGATGCTTGCCTTCATGAGAATAGGTCGCCAACTCAACACCTTGAAGGAAAGGGATGCGTGTCTTGAAGCCCTTCCCCATCTCCCTCCTTGGCATTCCAACTGGGGCCATTGCCTGGATTCAGCAGAGAATGACGAAAAAGAAAAAATGGTCTAACCTCTTTCAACGGAAACTCTTGTCCACTGGATCCATCGATGAAGTTTACTAAGGTGCTCACCAAGCCAATCTTTACGAAAACTACTAACATTTTTTTTTTTTTATACTAGCCACGCTTCCGCACATGCTACACTTAGCTGAAAGTTTGGAGTCTTATGCTCCTTCCTTTTGTGACAAACAAACTATGCCTTTCAAAGAGGGGTGTTAAGCCAGGCCCTGTCTCTGATCTTCTCTTCCCTTATAGCACCAGTAGCGTAGGCATGTAACATGTGTTCTTCTTTCCTGTCCGGGCTTACATAAAGATGCATTCCAGACATTTTGGATATGCTCTCCATCGCTCAGGATGCTCCTTCTACTTCTACGAATATAGTATTGGAAAACCTTCTCCAGAGTTTAAGTTATTGCTAGGTCGAGACGAGATAGATTAGCGGATAGCTAGATAGGGAGTTTCTTCCTAACGACCCTCGAAAAGGAAAAGGTAGCTCGGTAATAAGCCCATGCATTAGTCAAAGCGGGATCGAGTTCGAGTAAGATCGAAACTTGCTTTCATCTCCCCCAGTCACTGGATTCCCGAAATAATAATAAGAAGTGCTTGATCTTTCTTCTTCCTCTTCCTCTATATGAGAAGCTGTTTCCTTCGCTTCAACTGGATAGCTGTTCTGTCAATCCATATCGTATTTCGGAAGTCTTGCTGTGAAGCTATCTATCGATAGAAGGCAATCTAGCACCCTTGTTGACAGAAAGTCTTACCCAGCTAGCTAGACTGGATGATCAGTGAGCTTCTTACGTGGATGAAATGCAAAGCGAAAAGCCTACTTGTTAGGGCATAGCTGGTAAGCCTGCCTCGAAGAAGAAATTTGTCAGCGAGACAGCTGAAAGAGTCTTCGAGTGAAAGCAGTGCCCCTTTCTTAGAACCCGAGTTCCTGGAAACCGGAAGGTAGTAAATGTTCAGCCCTAGATAAGGCATTCTGATTCAAGCGGTGAGGCATCTGCGGAGAAAGCTCATCCATCATTTAGGAGGATAGGATAGATCCTGTAGCGTACGCGTACTCCTTATAAGATAAGATAAGAAGAGAGAAGGCAAGTGCTATAAGACTCTCAGAGGAGGTAGCGCAGTAGCATATCTGTCTCAAAAGGAAGTGGATTCCCGGCATTGTATTCAGAGTAAGGTAGAATGGGATGTCTATGGGAACTCTGCTGTGACAATGTTTAAGTGAAACCGTCAAGTACACTGAGCTAGCGGACTGTCTATGTGAATGGATGTTCTTCGTAGTCATTCCTTTTGAGTGTCAACCTCAGATTGACGAGTGTGAAAAGCAGGATCCGCTTTACCTACAGAATTCTACCCTCTTTCTACTGATTTCGGGACTGATCTTTCTATTTGAGCCTTTTTTTCTTTGGCGGCAAAATCCCTTCTGAAAGGTTCCCGCATGTAGGTTCACAAATTAGGCAGGCAGCCACCTTTATGTTCGAAAGAATAGGCTATTTCACTAAGATCTACGCTCTCAGGCTCTCGTCACTATTCTATTAGCTATTTCTTTCATTGGAATTATAAAATCCCAGTATGGGTATAAAGGATAGGAATCGAGGCTTACGCTTACCAGCAGCGAGGTGCAAGGTCGGAAAGGGACATATTGGAGTTAGAACCACTGCTTTTCCTAAATGATTTCACTAAGTGACCCAAAATTCTTTTCCGAAAGGGGAATTAGGAGAGCCAGATTTTTCCCTCGCTCACAGTTTAATAGCATCGATTTCTTTTTCTTCCTCTTTGGCTGATAGGTACTGTAACAGGTATTCCTGTGATCGGTTCAATAGGTCTTTTCTTTGACGGTTCCTATTTCGGATTGGGTTCATCTCTCTAGTAATCGGATGAACTGGGTTGTACCTGTTCCGATTCAAAATGACAAAAGCACCGGGCAGCAGTAGGAGCCCTAAAGAGGAAGGGGGCAGGAGCACTCGACCCTTGAGAAATGAACAGATTATGTTCTCTTATTCTTTCTTGTCAAAACCCGAGGATTTTCTAATAGGGGCCGAAAGGCGTGAGTGCAGTAGACGCTTGAAAGACTATATAAAATCTTTCATCCCTTCCTCCCAGTCTATTTATAGGCTGTGTCGAGACTGCAATTATTGCTTTCGGGTTCTTTCCCCAGCCAGTCGCCCCTGTGTGGGCGGGGTCAAGCTTGGAGACTTCTCATTTGTGGGAAATAATATCACGCAACTTGCATTCCGGTTCTACATATCGAATTTGGGAGTTCCGGTTTTCTAAGGATTCCCCCATAGCAGGGACTAAAGAAATCATAGTTGCACGGAAATTGCCTGCCGGACAGAGGACTCTTGGTCCAATTCATTAAACAATTCTTTATTAAGCTATACAAAATTATCCTATCCTTTTTCAGCCCTCTCTACGCCTTCAACAAGGAGATTTCAAAAGACGATTCTTTCTCTTATCCAATTTTCCTTTCCCTTTCCAGTTGACCTCCTATGCCTAACCAAAAGGAATCATCGAAGCACCAATCCCTTTTTTGTGAGCTAGGGATGTTCAGTTTCTGACGGTTTTGATCAATGAGTCGAACCAGAATGAGTAGATCAGCTATATGATGATTAGGAGTCTTGTCCTAAAAAGAAAGCCAATCTCTGAAAGTGGATCGCATACTATGCGTACTCGAGCTTTCGAAGCATACGGCTTCTAAGCACCTCATCAAAGTAGTCAGAAAGACCTGAAAAGAAGATCTCCATCCAATTTGAGAAAAGAGTCTGTGTCTCTGAAACCAGTGATTTTAGGTTGATTGACCTTGGGAGATCCCGCTGCGGGAGAAGAAAGACATTCGTGGAAACCAATCTCTCATGATGAAAGTTCAGTTCGGTAGTCGGTAAGCAGGAAGCAAGCAATTGATTGAAGCAGCTGTCAGCTGTCTTGTCTGTCTTTGTTTGTCAGTCGGCAGGCATCAGCAGCGGGCGTCGTCTTTAACAGCAGTAGGAAAGTTTTTCACCAACACTACACTCACTCATACAGCACGCACTAGAGCAATACCATCTTTCTGCAACAAGACTACTGATCAGGAAGGGGATGACTTACCAGGAGAGATATTTACCAAGACTACGTCAACGGCGAAGACAAAAAGCATAGGCCTGGTTCCTATAATGCCAAAGTGAAATCAAGAAAGAGTGACTACTTTATCCATCAATGAATTTCACATGCCAACTCCAAAAATTCTTTCATCTGCGAAAAAGTGAAAACCGTCTAAACCGCTGTAGGGCTTGTGATCCCTTTTAGGTAGTTTCACTCATGAGGATGTCAGAGGAATAGGTGGAGATTTCTTAATGACTATTCGGAGTGGTATTGAACGAGGTTTCATCGGGATAGAAAGATGTCCATGGCTCCAAGCCCCCGGGTGCCGGCACTATCTGTTCCATGTACCTACGCCCCGGGGTGGAGAGTCCGGCTAAGGTTGGTAGGGGAGTGGGGTGGCGGGACAAAGAGATGGATGGGTGTATCCTGGCCCATTTCCCTATGCGTCGAAGGGCTGGCCGGGTTGTTAGCACGAGCGCAAGTTCAATTGGTTTGATGAGTAGTTCACTTCGTCAGGTATTCCCCCAAAAGAGCAAGGAAAAAAACCAAAAAGAAAAAAACGGGAAGAGGTTATGAAATACGGAAAAGCCAACTCCGTGAGCTCCAAGGTCTGACCAAGGAAAGTTTCCCCTACCAACCACACCATCATCGGTGGCGTTGGGCCATCAATGAGATCGCCAATATTGATGAGCGAAATTGGCGGTCAATGCTTGACCTGTTCCAGGAGGTGAAAAATCAGGGGTTTTCAAAAAGATCGTTCAACTCATCCGAGAAGTAGAAAGGTGGGGAGCCCTTCTCCTATAATGAGGAGGACGACAGATCACGATCTACTCAAGGGAGAAGTAGTGGTTCGAATCTGGTGATCGCAGTGCATTTCACTTCGCAGGAGCGCGTTGTCTTACTAATGCAGTATAGCGCGGTAGTAGCATGTGCGTCAAAGGCATTGCACTCATATGCGATCTAGCAGAACTTGCGTAGCAATCAACGCGCAATTGCTACTGAGCGCACCTGCACGAGCGCGGACGATCGCTACATCTAGGAGATATATATAGTGGCTCAGGGCAGACTAACTCGGGCTAGATTTAGTTAAGCAAGAGATAGGGCAGGAATATTTTCTTCAACTGGTTGGCCACATTCATTGTAGGATGGTTTCGACAAAGCAGGCTGAGTCCCAACTGGTTGAGACTGTGGCTTCGAATGAGAAATTCTTCCTGACCAGGTGGTATTGACTGTAGCACAAGGGAAGGGTGTTGATGCAAAGATTATCAAGCCTCAATGGAATGGACCTAGCCCACAAGTGTGGGATAGCCGTTATGCTAGGCTTCCCCGCCATGTCGATGGGCGCCCCGACCGCAGCTTGGGGTGGCGTAGCATAAGTCGTTTCCTGTGAAGGGGTGAGCGGTTCTCGAGGATCTGCCACCTCGAGGACTGAAATGTTTGGAGTAGTAGAAGGAGGATTTTTTGCTAAAAAAATGGGCATAACCATAGGAGGAGGAATCCTCACTAGCGGTTGTTTAGGTGCCGTAGACTGCTTGTCAAAGTTGGTGGCACTGCACCATAAGGATGAGAAGTCTGATTAACGCTAGCTTGTTCTTGTTTTGGCATGCTTGAGTTTGGCTCTCCATGGGAGCCTTGCCCTCTCTCTGAACATGGTCAGCAAGTGGGTTCGTAAACCATGTTCAGATTCGGGTTCGATGGAGCAGCGGTAGATGTTGAGAGTTGGGTAGAATTCCCATCAAGTAGGATCTTACCCTCCTCAATGAGGTCTTGAACAAAATAAATGGCTAATAACTCAGCCTAGATGCAGACTGAATTATGTCGAAAAAAGACGGTTACCAATCATGGTTACGCGGGCAATTCAACAAGATATGATTCGCCAACAGCCGAATATCCAACATCTGATTTACCGGCATATGATTAGCCGGCAGTTCCCGTTTATCCCGAGCTAGGAGCTCCGGTTTCTTCCGAACCAAAAGACTCTGAACTAAAGCAAGAGGTCCTATATAAAACAAAACGAACTGCATCAACATCAACAGACGCATAAGCTTCAGTCGAAGCTGTTTCACAAGCGAACTCAGACGACGTATAAAATTCCCGACCCACATCGAAAGACAAATCAGAAGCCGAAACAGACGCAGCTGCCACTAAAGCAGATGAAGTCTTGTCTACCGCCAAGGAAGGCACGGAAGGAAGCATCTATTCCTGAACCAGCGGATTCCGCTTTTACCAACCCAAGAGAAAAGGAAGAAGCAAAGAGCACCTCTCATCGAGCGACTTCTCAAGGATTGGATTGTGGTTCCAGCAATGAGATATGGGTTTAGCTGACCCGGGAATAAACATAGGGTAGGTGGTGCCAGTGATCGCTCAGAAGGACAATCAGGATGTGAGGTACCAAAGGTCAACTCCCTTTCTATTAGTCCAATGTCTGTGATCAAGTAATGCCAGATGGGTATTCACGGGTCGAGTTGCCATCTCTTGTGCTAGCTGAGGCAGGAAGCTAGTCAGGGCATTTACCCGCCAGTGAAGTAGATCTCGAACAACCAATCCCGAAAGAAAGGCAAGAAGAAGTGGAGTACTTCCCTCTCTTCGGAAGATAAAGAAAGGTACGAAAATTTCTCATAGATGGAGAGGTTGATGGTGAAGAAGATGCTCAGGCTTGTTTGCATGCACACAAACAAGATCTTGGATGATCGTCTCACGATCTGACAGTCAGTCATCTCATAGATATAGATATAGATATAATAATCTAGTTTGCTCCCTCCTTTCCTACACCTACGCTTACGCTTATGAACCTCCTATGGCTTTGCCAAGCGCTTAGACTTAGACCAGACCAGCGGAGCCAGAGGAGTAAGCAGATGAACCAAGCATGGATATGGATCCAGTTGGGGAGCTTCCCGCTACCCACACGTACAGCTACTAGCACTCGCGGGATTGTAATACCACTCACGGAACAAGCAAGCCTAGGGATTGAGCACTCTGTCCGTCCTACCAAACAAGGCGGTGCGCGTTAGCTTCCGTTTTCTTGGTCCCCTCGGCACTCGCCTTGAGTTGCATTCGGGTCATTCCAAATCAGTATTCTTGCTTGCTTGACAGCTCGACGACCTCAGCTTGATAGCTTGACTTCGGACTGGGAAGAGCTTTATAAAAGAAAGAGCCGAAAGCGGAGACCAACGAGCTCAGCTCGACCTGCTATTAATAAATAGGGGAATTGTACCACACTCAACCTCCTTTCCTTTCTTTGTGCGTAAGCAGCTCCAGGGCTGGAGATTGAAAAAGGAAATGGTGTACCGATTTGTCTTGCCATGCCATACATTTTTAATAGAAAAATCTATCCATCTTCGCAACCTGGCACATAGGCTTGCCTTGCTTTTGTAACATTGGCTGCTTGCTTGGTCTAATTGTCAGGTATACCCTCCCTCCTTTCTTGATCTGTAGTTGTCTGAGGAAAAGAAAGGGCCGTAGAGGCCAACTTGTCTAAAGCTAAATACGAGTTGTGTGGGTCAGACTATGGATATAAGCCAAAGAGAGGAGTTTGGGGCACCAGTCAATCCATCGGAATAGAATAACGACAATCATAACCTCACTATTGATGAGAGTCAAGAGTATGATCAGGTCTCCTATCTACGCCCAAGAGGTATCTAACGTGCTTCTTTCCTTCATACGTGACAGATCTAGCTTCCGCTTCCCCCGCGACTATAGGTAAACAACTGGTGAAATATCTATCTGTACCTGGTACGTCTAAGATATATATCCATCTGTACGAAATGCTATCTGTGCCGCCGGCCTCTGCAATCCATGTTCTTCACTCCGAAAGAGAACAAGTCCAAGAAGTGGTTTTTCCCTATCTTACTAAAGATAAGTAACTGTCAGCCCTATTCTCTCGTTACCCTAACGGAAAAGCCTAATCCTTTCTCACCACTGGGAACTGACTCTTGTTCCTTGTCACAGTCACATTTCTCGGTTTGGGCCAGTCCATTGTTAAAGGAATCCACTCCTAACGGAAGAGGCAGTTTGGTTTGCCCCGCGGAAGCAGAATCCGTTTCAGGGCTAGCATCCGGTTTTGAATGACCATTCCAATGTTGTCCAGACTTAATGACAGCTTCAAATCACCCGCCTTCATGTGATAATGTATATCACCTAAGTTAGGATTGTCAGACCGAAGCAATCAACGACTGGTCGAGTTTGGTTGCGAGCAGATCAAGCCTTCTCTCTATCCGGTCTAAGGCGAGCAGATGAGTGGATCGAGGAGCGAATACTGGACTGAAATGTTGCCGGGTGCGAGGGAAGCATACCTACCGATAGAAGGAACTGATCTCGATACGGAAGCCAATCAACTGGCGGATTCCCCCTCTCCGATGACCCCGTTTTTTTGGCATCAATCTTCACACGAATGAAGCTATCTGAATCAGGTGAATAGGATCTGAGAAAATTTCATCGGTGCTGGTGCCTTTTGGGGGACGAGTTTCAAGCTATAGCCGATCGAATGACACCTGGCAGGCTGCAGCAACTCATAGAAGATCAGTCTCGACCGATCAAGGCGTGCATTCATGCATGAGATGTCAATACGTCGTATGTATAAAAGTTCCTCTTCCACCTGGGGAATCAAGCGTCGAAAGCGTCGGACAGCCAAGCCACTATTTCGCTTTGATCGAACAGAAGCAGAATAGAGCTTTAGTACTCGATCGGTATGGGGAGCCCTTCTCCTACTGAGTTGCCTATACTCAAAAATATAGGAAGACTTTCTCCATCATTCTTTCTTTCATAAAAGATAGGTTACTTGCGTGCCCGGGGTGGGGGCTTACTCACTCAATGAATAGAAAGAAGTACTTGCTCAACCATACGTCATGGTTTCCCTACTTGATCATAAAGAAAGGTACTTGACGATCGATAGGAAGGGGCTTATTTGAACTTGATTGCTAAGGAGAGACTCGAAAGCCCTTTTGCTCGTCCAGATCTTCTGCTCCTCATTCCGATCCGCCGTGATCGTTCCCTGAACTACAACGATTATGGAAAATAGAAATGGCTGGGTTTCCCTTACTCTCCGATAACAACAGTACTGATCGATTGGTCGGGAGCCGGGCCTTCACCCCTAACCAAATGCAATTTCAAAGGTGGCAGAGGACTGATCCCCTAACTGGCCGGTTGTGTTCAGCACTCGGCCAGCCACCGCTGCAGTTTGTTCGAATCCGCCATCCCAGTCAAGACAACTCTTTGCCCTTGAATCTTTTATTCCGCCGGGTGGTAGTGATCCTGCCCATCTATTTCTCTATCTCTGTGTTGACTGATCAATAGTCAGACCGAACCGGTCCATGAGCCTTCCCACCCCTGAGAGTGAGTGGTATATAGTTTACGAATCTAATTGGTCTTTTATTATCCACTTGGTGTGGGCAAAGAAGCTGGAATAAACACTGGTTCCAGTAGCTGGATGAAGAGAAATAGAGATAGGTGCTGGCCTGGCTGTCAGAACAGGAACTATCGGAACTGCTTCCACACCCAGAAAGAAATATGGCGCTAGCGCCGGGTGGAAAACCATTCTTCTACGTTGGAGTCTAATAGCAGAGTGTTGGATAGTGAGGAAGGATTAAACAATGTGTATGGGGGCGGGGCCTACCTTCCCTTGCTCGTCAAGCTTCGATGGATGGGCTGCTTCGTCTGGGAATAAGCTAAGCCCTACCCATCTATAGCTGGCCGTTGAGCCCACTTTTCCTTGAACTTGCCTCATGTCCCATCTTTGTTCGGGTGACACGCGGTAGAGGCCTTACCAACTTTATTCATTTCAAGTTGAGCTAAATGAGAGGCCGAAGGTTCTTGCATCTCCCGCCCTCAAAAGGCAGAAAGGTCTCCCCAGATCAATGAAATAGAGGTTTGTGCTTCATCTGCAGCTAATAAATAACAAATCCCGAAATGCCTTCCTTAATTAGCCATGGATTCGATGGATGGCGTGCCATCTACCTACCTACTGCTTTCAGTACTATACAGGGTGGGAATCAAGAAGTTGCAAGATCGAATGCAAGGCCTCTATCTGCACTTCGGTCCTAATGAACCCTTCCTTCCTTTTCATGATTACCCATGTACTCTCTTTATGAGGTAGGTGGAATCATCAAGTGAAATGAACCGCTTTATCCATTTTTTAGAAAGGAATGAGATGAGTTGAGCATTGATTAGTGCTTGTTCGCGAAGCGCCCTGACTACGGGAAGTGAAGGCGGAATGATCGTGGGAAGACCTAAAAGGTATCGGAGGTTTGGCTCGAGCGGTCGAAGACGCTGACGCTTGACAGCGCCTCACAACCCCCTCTCGGGTAAGAATGAGGGTAACCATTAGCCTGGGAGGGTACTCGTACTATACTAAACTAGGTTAGAACTTCACCAAAATTTGGAGTTTCCAAGGCTGACTTTGTTGGGCGTATGGAGCACCACAAAAACGAGTTCCTGCTCCTCTTATCTTAAACGATAGGTGAGACTGAAAAAGATATTAAGAACCCTTTAAGCACAGGAGCGACTGCTATAGAATTCACTAACGCTGCTATCGTACGCATTGAGAGGGGACTCAAGTACACAGTGCCATTACGGAAACCGTTTAGCAAATTCATGTCAGTTTTCGATATCATCTCCAACAATATACGAACATCGTCGCTAGCTCTAAGCCTTTAAGTTGCTGTTGATAAGGCTCAGCAACCTTACGTACGATCCGCGATAACATGAACCTGCATAGGCTTGAAAGATGAAGGGTATACCTCGGATGCCAGCATGCATCCCCGGGAAGAAGTCCCATCATTTCTTCAGCACCGTCCTCGGCTCAACGGATGGTGACTCGAAGTATGAGGGCCCGCCAAACTCAACCGGCTCGCTCACATCTGCCTTCAAGAGTCGTAAGCCGAAAGGCACAGAGTTTACAGCTTCCGCTCCACCGGCTACACTGGAATCGCCAGCATCACAAGCACCATCTGCAGCACTCAAGGCACCTGAGCAAGAGCAGGCTGCCTCGAAGAAAGGGTCGGGCAGAAGGTTTGTGAAGGCCGGCCAAACAAAGCAAAGGCCTGGAATAAAAACCTCTTGAAGGAGGGCGAGGTCAAGATTTGAGAGCGACTATCTACCTGAAAAAGTTGCCGATAGCTACATCGCGAGTCTCTTCCCTTCGGAAGCACAGCGCGAATACCGCCATTCTCAAAAAAAAAGTAGAGGACTATGTATGAGAGGGCCGTAAAGGACTCTCTTGAGCCAACTTTCGGGAGGCCAGTTCAGGCTCTCTTTAGAATTGCTGCTGGTATACTTATTATAGAATGCAAGATATTCGTATTTCATTATTTTTTTCTTGCCTTCAACACTTTGCTTTGCAATACAGAACCGAGGCGAAGGACAGCGGACAAAGGACCCCAAAGGAAAAAACTTCGTCCGACAAAGAAATGATCTCCGCACTTCGTCATGGGATGAGGGGCAAAACGAATCCCGACGCTCCTCCTTCTCCTCCCGAGGTCACTTCCAGCTGTAAGCTGGCTGCAGTCATCCCTCCTTTGGTAGCGATTCTTCGAATTTAACTACCAGTCCAAGCTGAAGAAGTGAAAGAATAGGTCCTCCCCCCTTACGCAATAGGGGCCGGGGCACCGATCATGTCAAAGCCTCCTACCGAGGAAATTACAGAAGTTGGTTCTGAGTCGGCTGGTGATCCAGCTGAACAGAGTGTCGAAGGAACACAGCCTACCGATCCGGTAGGGTAAAGAAGTTGAAGAGAGGGCTCAGTCGCAGCCGAACCGACTGAGATCACAGGGAGCGATCCCCACAGCCGCTAAAGGTAGCCGGAGCCGGGTTTTTCGAGGTTTTTTCTTTATCCACTTCCGCTGCTGTCGGGCGAGAGAGACCTTCTCACTCGAGAAGCGCGAGTCATTGCCACTCCGTGCGCCATAAAGACCACCCCAAACCGCATTCATCTTTCAGCAAAGTTGCATTGTGTTTTTTTGCATTTGTTTTAGGGAACGTAAAGAGATTTAGTAGGTGATAAGTATAACCATCAGTGCAATGGTTTCGATGTTGTTAATGATCACCCTTAAACAAAGGCACATCACTGTTACTGCTAAAAACTGATGCAAGAAAAGTTCCTCAGTACCTATGGGCCGAAGCCTTTAATAAAGCAGTGCATATTATTTACTGATTGCCATCGTCGACTATTGTTGGTGACTCCCCTCATCAAAATTTCAAAACTTTCGAAGTTTTCTCAAAAGAAAATCGTTGGTTTCTTAGATATAGTGAAGAAGATAAACATAAAGGTTTTGACCGTCTCTTATGGATTTCTTGTCTGAAGCTCCTGAGTCCTTTGGCCCCTCTTATCTCCTTCTCCAAATCTCAGAAGATCCACACTCCTATTGATCGATTTTTCTACTATGGTTCCTACTCTCTTGACTTGAGCACAAGTCTTTCATTCAGAAAGAAAAAAAATCATGGAACCATACTCTGATTTTACGATCAAGCCTTCTCAGATGAGAATGGGAAAGGAGCTTTGTTAGAATAAATGGAAGCCCTGAAAAAGAATGAGACCTGGGATCTTGTCTTTCCGCCACCTGACAAAAAGGTCAAGGAAACAAGATCAAATACAAGCTAGATGGAATATCTATCTAGATATATATATATAGATAGATTTTTTGTAGCTCACGAGTAAGAAAGCTCACCTGCTTGTTCAAGGCTATGAAAAAGAGTATGGTCTATATTATGTTATGCCGAGACGTCACCTTCAGTCCAGTTGCTCAAAATGGTACCATTCGCAAAGCTTACATTCAGCACTGGCCCAACTCTCATCCCAGTTAGACGTCAAGAACGCTTTCCTTCACGGAAATCTCAAAGAAGAGGTCGAGGTGGATCACACCTTATTTGTTTGTCAAGCGCTCTCAGGTTGGTTTTGAAGTGAAAAAAAAAAATGAAAGAACTATAAATAATTTATAGTAAGTAATCGAGGAATTAACTAAAACTTCATTTGACTGACTATACTCTCTTTGTCCCCCGCCGGGTGAGCCTAATTTTTAAATTAATAAACACGTCAGAGGAGCAGAAAAAAGCTTTTTTTTTGAGAGAAAAAGCGGGGTGCTTTCTCTCTTCCCTCCCGGTGTCCCCATTAGTTGAACTACGGAATTGGAAAGGAATTCCAGTCAGATTTCAGGCGGAATATAGATAGAATCGAGAGGGAAGAAAGAGCCCGCTTTCAGAGGCTTGATCAACTTTGGTTTCATGGATCATCAACCAATCCCCTCATGCTTCTTTATACTGTCGCCACGGAAAAGGTTCAGGTAGGGAGAAGTCTGTTATTCTCTTTGTTTAGATAGTTTGAAAATCCATCTCCACAATTGTTGTGCCCTTCCCCACAAAGCACTCCGGCATCTGTTATTCCAGGTCTCACCCAGTGAAGCAAAGTCGAAGAAAAAGACATGGAATTGAATTGGAACCGTAGCCAAGTGGCTAAGGCATGAGTCTGCAAAACTTCTATTCGTCGGTTCGAATCCGACCGGTTCCTACAGCGCCGCGCCTCCATCCATTTTTTACACGCTTAGTGGATAGAAGGGGCGCTTGCTCCTTCGTACGTTTGGCTTAGCTGCCATTTTTTCCCTTCGGTTTTTCTTTTCTCTTTCTTTAGCAGCTATCCTTGCTTCGGCCTTAGGTCTGACAGCTGTGGTACTAGAATATATAGTTAGTCTTCTTCTTTCTTCGCCTTTGGCTTTCGTCCTCTTTACACTTAGTTGCTTCAGCCTTCCGCTTCGGCCTTAAGCCTTCGTCTTTCGGCTGACGGATCTTTTCAAAAATGGTATTCAGTGACTGACTCTTTCCGTCTTGTCTTTAGGTTCATTACGGCAGTTGTGAGTTTCGTCTCTTTATCAGTCTTTTTGGTATCGTTTATTAATTGCCTAAGGCTAGTCCTTCCCGGGTGCGCCGTCAGTCTAAGCTCTTGAGGTTCGTCTGCGGTCCATAAATTAATGGGTTGGCTTTCTTCCATTTCAATGACGGCTTTCCTCTGATCTCTCCACCATTTCCAAGAGTTAAGGAGGAGTTTCACCATAAGTTTCTCCCTCAGCTACCTGCATGAGGCAGTGATCATTGGAAGGCTATTTGTTTTCTTTTTTTTTTTTAGACATCTCAATCATCATCAACAAACTCCGACACGTAACCGTCATTTCATTTCATTGCAAACCACAAGTTTCTTGATTACAGACTCTCTGGCCTCCAAGGCCGACTCGACTTCAGAAATGAGAACTTAGACTGACGGGACAGACACATCATTATTTGGGACAGACTTCAGCTGAGAAAGAGAAGACCCATTGCGTGGTGCTCCATCGGCTGGGATGATGAGAGTGGATGGTTGCCACTGGGTCTGCAATTATCATGGACACCATCCCTTCCTGCCGCACCACCCTGGGTAAACATAAGTTGAGGTATTCTTCCTCTTTTCTTCTTCTTTTTTTCCAATCTCCATAAAAAGGTGGCTCAATTGCCTGGTCATGAATTGGCTCCAGGATTCCTTGGTGACGCCGGCCGAGTCTTGGGGGGGATCGGAACATTTCCATCAAAGACATTGTCACTAAAATAAGGCAAGGGTAAATATTCCTTGACTGGTTCTGCCAACTCAATGACCTGCACTTGCTCAAAAACGAATCTCCTAAAATAGAAATGACATGATTCCCCTGCTTGACTTTCTGATGCAAAGTAGAGGGGACCGCTTCTATGGCATGAATCCACGGCCTTCCAAGTAGCAGGTTGAAGGAAGCCGGGATGTCGAGTACCTGGAATTTTTCCTTTAATAGGACCGGCCCTGCAGTGAATTCTAAGGCCTTCATGCCCCTCCCGCCTTGTGTTTTCATATGCTCTAATGGCCTGCCTGCAGACTGCGAAATCTTTTTGCTGATATCTTAAGCAAGTGACAGTTCTGAATGGGCACACGTTCAGGGCCGATCCATTGTCAACCAGAACCATTGGCACCCTTTTTCTTCTAGTGCTTACTGTAATGTGTAAGGCTTTCTTATGGTTTATTCCTTCCTTCGGCGGATCCTTATCCATGAAAGTTATAGTCTTTGCCATCCTATTATATTATGTATGGGAAATTCTCCTGACTAGCTGAGATGGAACCAATGACACATGTGTTTGACCCTGCATTCTAAAGACAGAATCGCGGTCCAAACCTGAGTATTCTATTCTTCAATTGCTTAATTACTTCATTATCTTCTTCCGCCACCTGGGATTCCTTTTTGGCCTCAGTCTCCGTCGTTGGGTTATCACATCTCAGATGTGCGGGCTTGAAGACTTTTCCCCCACGGGTCATGTGTTAGGCCTCCTCATTTATGACAAAATCCATATCATCATTGGTGCCGTATTGATCCAGCTCGTCGGAGTCCATCCACAAAGATGCGGGGAGGGGTTTGAGGTCTGTAGGGTCCGAGCTTATAGGGCTTTCATCAAAAGGTTGAGGAAGATGAGCAAGGTTAAAGGATTTCTCACTTGCTGGGCTTTCAGCTCGATTGTCGTAGAAATCATCCCACCGGAGCATGTGAACTCGAGGTGGAGGCTCAATCTCGTAAGTCTCCCGGATCCAAGTCATGTCTCTACCATCAGTTTCTCCCTTTTCTCCGGCTGGCGTGATAAGGAGGGAGGGATCCCAACTCGACAATGTCGGCTCGATTATTTTATATTGGCAGGAGGATACAAAAGATAGTAGGGGATTGGTAGTGACATTGGGACGCTTTGCCCTTGGTGGCTCAATTTTCCCTAAATCAATAAGGTCTTGGATGTCATGTTTCAGCCTTAAACACCGGTCAGTATTTTGGCCATTTGTCTGATGGTACTTGCAGTAGGCATTGGCTTTGTACCTAGGAGGAAGGGGATCCGGTGGCGGAGATGGGGGAAGAAGAGGCGTGAGTACACCATGTTTCTGAAGCTTTTCCAAGGCGCGGCTGAAAGTTATGCCTAACGGAGTGAAAGTCCTGGGTGTCTTTGGAAAAGTACTGGGGTTGACCACTTCTGTCTCTGAACTAGAATATCAAGTCTGAGCTTTTCCCTGGTTCATCACTCGCAAACCGGCTTCGGTTTAGTCAACGAAAAGCAAGTACAATACAAGTACGATAGGAGCTAACCAACCAAGCTAGGAAATAGGGAAAAGATGGAAAAAGGCGGAAAAAGACGTAGTGTGCACTAGCGCACGTAGTCTTTTTATCAGACTACGTTTGCTCAACTCAGACGCGCACTCCGGACCAAGCTAGGTTTAGACCTAGCTTGGTCCTCCGTTTGCTCAGACGCGCACGTAGTCTTTTCAGACGTAGCTTGCTTTCTTTAATAGATTCAACAGGGCAGCAAATTCTTTCGATTTGCCCAAAAAGATAGGAACAAAGATCGAATACTAATAACTATCATATCGAAAGTTTGGAAAGTGGGCTTCGAAGGCCACGAAAAAAAAGAAAGAAAATAGGTGAACATTGGTTCCGTTTTCGTCGACCAATCTCTTCCCGTGTTGTCTATGATAGGCAACTCAAGAAAGGACGAGATCAATCGCAAAAGAAATGTTGGGTTCAAGTTTAGATAAAAGACGAGAACGAGAAAGTAGAGGAGATAGATCAAAAAGTAAAAGCAGCTCTACCTTACCCCAGCCAACAACTGTCCCGAAAAAGTCTCTCAGATTTTTATCCAGGTTCAAGAATTCAAGAAAGAGAATGAAAAGTGAATTTTATTACACAAGCGAGAGCCATAAGAACAAGCTCATCTTCGGGCTCCACAAAAATAGAAAAATAATGATTTGGTAATTCAGGAAACTCGAACACAAAATCAAAGTCGTTCTTAAGGCTTTTTCAAATCGAAAGAATTTGCTGCCCTGTTGAATCTATTGAGGGTCAGTTTTGGAAAGTTATGTGCATAGTTCCAGGGGGCTTCCCAATTGACTGCTCCGGGGGTATGATCCTCGTGAATAAAGAAGGTGATATCCATTTTCTTGATTCTTTCTAAGAATAGAAATCAATCTTTGAATTGCCTTTATTTTGTTTTCGGGAATGTGTAGATCTGTGAATTTTCAGAATTTTTTTATAGCAAGGTGCTGCGTCATAGATTCAAACCAAGGAAAAGCGAAAAAAAACTCATGCCCTGCCCACCTCAGTAGCTCAGTGGTAGAGCGGTCGGCTGTTAACTGACTGGTCGTAGGTTCAAATCCTACTTGGGCCTTAACTTGACTACTCGGCGCAAGGATGAGAGGGGCATTGATTCCTAAGGCGAATCGCCGGATGTGATTCGATAGATGAATAGGCATTGATCAGGTCTTATGCGAATGAGTCAATCTTCCTTAATCTATGCCGAATAGAGTCAGTTGTCAGTCCCTTGATTGACCAAAAAAAAGGGTATAGACAAATCTAGTCTAGAACACGGGATTTTTCTTTCCTGGAC
>Ga0213881_10000443_pt1 | contig 27788 bp, 24 predicted proteins | sample BarmaccoBMER_R08_FD_160104 | JGI IMG/M metagenome (GOLD analysis project Ga0213881, IMG submission 160104) | Barbacenia macrantha exposed rock microbial communities from rupestrian grasslands, the National Park of Serra do Cipo, Brazil - ER_R08 ... | reverse complement strand
CCGGGTCGTGCCACAGCTCGGCAAGCCGGGCCATCATGGCCTCCCGGTCGGTCATGGGCTTGCCGCCGCCCTGATAGTCAAGCGCAAACGCGACATAACCCAGCTCGGCGAGCTGATCCGCTCGGGAGCGCTGATGGTCATCAAGCCCCGGGCCCTCGTGAGCGATGAGAACCGCAGGATGTCGACCTCCGCCAGCAGGCACGGCAAGCCGACCGACCATCGTCCTGCCATCGGCCTCGTACTCGATGTCGGTCGCCGTCGTCATGGCCCACGGTGTACCACAAACTCTCTAAGCAAACTCGTCCTCCGCTAACGGCGAAGATCCTCGACAGTAGGCACGCTCATCGGCATGAGAGCACGTTCAACGTGATCACATGGGTCCCGAACCAACTCCAGACACGACCAGCTGCGAAGCCGGGCGACTCACGAAGGCGTGCCTTGCTCATCGTCATCGAACCGAGCCGACCATCGACCTCGCCGCGCACTCAGCCCGCGTCAACACGGATCATCCGATAGGTGTGTCTTGAGCGAAGAGTCGGGAGCACGAAGCGGCTGCTGGCGGGGATGTTGCAGCTCTCGGCCACCGAGGCGGGCACTCGGGTCACCCACGCCGCTCAACTCAGCGCGCGGCGCACCCTCAGCGGTGAGGTGCTCCCCCCGGTGCTGGCGAACACCGCCGCCGCGCTGGCGGCGGGGGAAATCGGACTGGGCCAGGTCCGAGTGATCACCGAGACGATGGGGGCGATCCCCGCCTCGGTTGGCGTCAAGGAGCGCGAGGCCGCGGAGGCTGATCTGGCCCGGTACGCCCGCTCGTTTAACCCCGCGTCGCTCTCTAAGATCGGGCGGCACATTCTGGCGCATCTGGACCAGGACGGTCCCCCACCCCGGGAGGAGCCCGAACCTGCCCCTGCCGCCGGGGAGCTGCGGTGGCGGGAGCGCCGGGATGGGCGGCTGGGGCTGGAGGGCTTTCTGGAGCCCGAGCACAGTGCCGCGTTCCGTTCTTTGATTGAGCAGTTCGCCGCACCCCGCCCCGCCACCGAGCACATCCCCGATCCGCGTACCACCGCCCAGCGCAACGCCGATGCCCTGCTGGAGATCTGCGGGCTGGCCCGCGCCGCCCAAGCCTGCCCCACCACCGCCGGAGAACCCCCACACCTGACCGTCACTCTCGGCTGGGAGGCTCTGTGCACCGGCCTGGGAGGCGCGACCCTGGACTACGGGACCCACCTGAGCGCCTCGGCAGCCCGACGGTGGGCCTGCGACGCGAAAATCATCCCCGTCGTCCTGGGTGGGGCATCGGAACCGCTGGACGTCGGACGCGCCCTGCGCACCGTCCCGCTCTCCCTGCGCCGCGCACTCGTGGCCCGGGACCGGGGATGCGCTTTTCCCGGTTGTGACCGGCCCCCGGCATTGTGCCAGGCGCACCATTGCCGACACTGGACTGAGGGTGGGGACACCAGTGTGGAGAACTGTGTTCTCTTGTGCGAGACACACCACCGGCACGTACACCTAACCGGCTGGGAAATCCTTATCCACCCCGGCTACGTCGAGTTTATCCCCCCAGCAATCATCGACCCCGACCGCACACCACTCCACAACCCACTCCGCTGCTAAATGATCACCTCAGTCAATCCGTGGATCACGGATGCCACCGCGCTGATCGTGGGTGTGCCTCGCTGCCCTGCCGCCAAATTCGACAGCAGGGCCGTGAAGGGAGGACGGCGACAGCCCTGACATCGAACTGGGCGACACGAGAACGTTGAGGATGCTGCCTGCACTCAGCGCGGCGGTCGGGAATCCTCACTGGCCCCCGATCGGGCGGGAGAGGTGCCGTCGGGGATCGCGTCCTGCAGGCGGCTGGGTGGCACGGTGACTCGGGCCGGCGTGACCGTCAAGAACCCCCGCGCCCACTTCCAGGTGTCGCAGGGCACCGAGACCGGACGCCACCACCAGGAACAGCTGGGGCACTTTCCGCTGGCCGTCGGCTCGTGCTCGGCCAGCAGCCCCATCCAGTACCGCAGATAACGCGGCAGCTCCGTGCGCGCAAGGGCCGCGATCACCTGGTCATCCGGGTTATCAAGCGCAGTGGTATATCGCCGGAGCCGTGCATAGACGGCCTCACGGCAATACTCGAAGCCGCGACGATCGTTGTTAGCCATCGGTATCCGACAAGATCTGGTCTCCCGTCTTCCTCGTATCTGGTGATCAGGATGACGACGAAGGCCCGACCGACAAACGACATCACTGACTGAAATAGCCAGGCCGTACATAACCGCGGCTGAGCAGCCTGCGCGGAGGCTACGATGCGGCCCGACGGACACGGAGGATGAGGGGGACATGGCAGGGTCGGAGAATCACCAGCGTCGCTGCCAGGGGTGCCGGACACCGTTGGCACGCGACAACCGCACGCAACTGTGCAGCCCCTGTTCCCGCCGTGCGGTTGAGGAAGCGTCCGACGCTCCGGACAAGCCCGACGGTTTCTGGCAGTGCGTGGCATTACAAGACGCGCTGGCGGCCCGGCACTTCGGCCAGGTGTGCTACGCCTATCGCCACGAGCACCGGCCGGTGCTCACCCAGGCGAGGATCGGCCGCTGGCTTGGCCTGACGCAAAGCCAGGTCAGCCGTCTGGAACGGGCTGAACAGCCCACCCACGACCTGAACAAGCTCGACCAGTGGGCGCGTGCCCTGCACATCCCGCAGCGCTGCTTGTGGTTCCAGCTATCGCACCAACCTGACCCCGCAGACGCTAGCCTCGGCTACGAGTCCGAGACAGGAGACAAGGACGTGCGACGACGGCAGCTGCTGCGGCGGGCCGTAGCAGCTGGCGCAGTATCTGCCAGTAGTTCGACATTTGGCTGGTTCAGAGCGCAGTCTCCACCGCGGTCATACTCGCGAGCGGTGGGTATGACGGATGTGCAGATGATTCGGGAGATGACGCAGACCTTCCGCAAGCTGGACAACCGATTCGGCGGGGGTCACGCTCGCTCAGCTATCACCACCTACCTGATCGCGGATGTGCTCCCGCTCCTGCGTGCGGGCAGATACCGCAGCGACGTGGGCCGAGAGTTGTCCGCAGCGGTGGCCGAACTAGACCAGTTGGCGGGATGGATGGCCTACGACGTGGGCGACGCTCATTCCGGCTGTCGGCATCTCTTGCAGGCGATGCGCCGTTGTCACGACATTGGGGACGACGCACTGGCAGGTGAGATGCTGGCCGGGATGAGTCATCAGGCCGCGTTCCGAGGCTCCTCGGTGCTGGCTATCGATCTGGCCCAGGGGGCCAAGGATAACGGCAAGCGGGCGGGCGTGCCGGCGCTGGTCTCGGAGGCGGCCGTCATGGAAGCACACGGGCTCGCGCTGGCAAGGGACGTGAAGGGGTGCTTGGCTGCCCTGCGCGAGTCGGAGCGGGCCTTCGCCGCCGCACAAGGTCGGGATCGCCCAGAATGGCTCGCCTACTTCGACGACGTTTACCTGGCGGCGAAGTTCGGGCGCTGTTTTCGCGACCTCGGGCGCCCGATTGAGGCCGAACGGTTCGCACGACGCTCACTGGACGTACGAGACGGCCACGACCGGGGCAAGCTATTCAACCTAGCGTTGTTGGGTACAACGTTGGCTGACCAACGCAAGATCGAAGAAGCCTGCGCGATCGGCCGGGAAGCGATGCGCATCGCCCAGCACGTGCGATCGGCGCGGACCGCCGCCGACCTCGCCGATCTATCGCGCCGCCTCGCGCCGTTCCGCGCTGAGCCGGCGGTCCTCCTGCTCAACGAGGAGATGAGGGCCACAGGCGTACCGGTTCAGCCACTTTGAGGGGTGGGGAATGCGAGGATGTGCAGTAGCCCGATCTGGGCACCGGCACCGATGATCTCACCCGTAGCGATGCGGTCGGGGATCGACTCTAACGTGATCCACTCAATGCGGGCGGCCTCGTTGATATCAGCCGGCTTGCCGGTGGCCTCAGCGCCCTCGCCAAGAAAAATAAGGTTCTCGAAGTCGGCGGTGCCGGCCAACGGCTGAAACCGGGTCAGCGGCCTGAGGCTGCGGGGCCGCCAGCCGGTCTCCTCCTGAACCTCACGAGCCGCCGCCACCGCAGGATCCTCATCCGAGTCGACGTAGCCCCCGGGCAGCTCCCAGGTCCAGCAGTCCGGAACAAACCGATGCCGCCAGATCATCAGCACCCGCTCACCAGCATCGTCGAGCAACACCGTCATCGCAGCCTTCGGCATCCGCAACACGTACTGCTCGAAGCACACCCCGTCCGGCAGCTCCACCTGCGCGATGCTCAAGTGCATCCGCCGGGTGTCATCCACCAGCCGCTCACCGTGGATGGTCCAGCACGTCGGCTCACGGCCGCTGTCTTTGCCGGAGGACACCCGAACAGTCTGGCCCCACAATCCGACTGGAGCCCGTCGAGCCTCACTCGGGGGAGCTGCTCTTCTGGGCCTTCCTCAGCGCGTCGATCACCATCTCCAGCCAACGCAGGCTACGGCGGTAGCTTTCGGTGTCCTGCGCCGACGGCGCCGGGGGCAGAATGCGCTCCGGTGAACCCATGATAGTGACCCGGCCAGAGACGTCCAGCACAACGTGCAGGGTCTCCAGCATCCAGCCCCACTCGGCGGCGGAGGGGTAACCCTGGCCCGGGAGCACAACCACGCCGCCGTGCCGGGGCAGCGTGCCGAGCACCCGGGTCAGGCTGTGATCCAAGTCGTGCAGGACCCACCCCTCCCAGAGTTGGCGGACCGGACCGGTCTCCCTCGTGCCGCACCAGTAGTCGACGACGTAGGCAAGCCGGCCGTCGATGGTGCCGATGGGTACCGGAAGCCCGGTGACCTGCGCCAGCGGGTCGTCGGTACAGCCAGCGAGCTGCCAGCGCACCAGCTCGCGCAGCCAAGACCACTGTTCGCGGAGGAAGCGAACCCCTTCCGGCGACAGCGTCAGCAGCAGTTGCTCGCCTTGGCGGTCGCATATGACCATCGTCTTGCTCAGCCTCCACTTCCGCGAATGATCGTCGGGAGGTTATCGCGTTACCGCCCCACGAAGCGGCCATCTTCGCGGCGCGTCGCGCGCAATCCGATATCACTGCGGTAATGCCCGCCGGCCAGGTGAACCCGCGCGAGGCGCTGATACGCCTGCCGCCTGGCGGCAGCGAGATCGACGCCGGTGCCCACCACGGAGAGCACCCGCCCACCGGCCGACACGAGGGCACCGTCCTCGCGGCGGCAGGTGCCCGCGTGCAGTACCCCGACGCCAGCCGCTCCGGTGATCACATCTCCGGTTCGCGGGGCGCCGGGATATCCCTCGGCCGCCAGCACCACGACCACCGCGGCACCTGGGTCCCACCGCAGCGGCGGGTGCTGGGCCAGCGTGCCGGTGGCCGTGGCCGCCAGCAGCCCGGCCAGCGGCGTGCGCAGCAGCGCCAGCAGCGCCTGGGTCTCCGGGTCACCGAAGCGGCAGTTGAACTCGATCACCTGCGGGCCCGCGGCGGTCAGCGCCAGACCGGCATACAGCAGTCCGGAGAACGGGACGCCGCGGCGGGCCAGCTCGTCCACCACGGGCTGCCCGATCCGCGCCACGACCTCGGCAGCCAGCGACTCCGGGGCCCACAGCAACGGAGCGTAGGCGCCCATCCCGCCGGTATTGGGGCCGACGTCCCCGTCCGCGACTCGCTTGAAATCCTGCGCGGGCAACAGCGGCCGCATCGCGCCCGCGCTGTCGACCAGCATGAACAGCGAGACCTCCGGACCGTCCAGGTAGGACTCCAGCAACACCGGGTGGCCGGTGTCCAGCAGGCTCAGCGCGTGCGTCCGGGCCAGGCGCAGATCCCCGGTGACCACGACTCCCTTACCGGCGGCAAGCCAGTCGTCCTTGACCACCCAGGGCGGCCCGAAATGGTTTAGCGCCGCGTCCAGCCGGCCCGGATCGTCCACCAGCTCGCTGCGCGCGGTGGGCACCCCCGCGGCGCTCATCACGTCTTTGGCGAACGCCTTGGATCCCTCGATCCGCGCCGCAGCGGCGGAGGGGCCGAAGCACGCGATGCCGGCAGCGCGCACGGCGTCAGCCGCCCCGGTCACCAGCGCCGCCTCGGGACCGATCACCACCAGGTCAGCCGGCCACGAGCTGCCCAGTCGGGCGATCGCGAGGGGATCGGTGACCGGCACCCCGGACTGCTCGGCCAGCTCCGCGGTGCCGGCATTACCTGGGGCGCAGGCCAGCGCGGTCACCGCCGGGTCACCGGAGAGGGCGAGCAGCAGGGCGTGCTCACGGGCGCCAGCACCGATCACCAGGACGCGCACGGTGCGCAGGGTAGCGGGGAAGGACCAGCTCAGCGCGGTAGGAGCCGGTACACTGGCGAAGATGTCGGGGCGGACACGCTGCGGGGGAGACCTGGGGACACTGAGTGGTGGATGCTGGGTGGTAGGTAACACCGGATGGCTGGCCCAACCCAGCCCCTCTCACCGGCGGGGCTGCGCCCTGCCTGGTTGGATGCGGTGAGTCCGGACACCAACGTGCCGGTACCAGGCGGGTGGGTCGAGCAGTTCCTGCGCGAGGCGCTCAGCCAGCTGACCGATGCGCTCAGGCAGGATCCGTGCCGCCCGGAACTCGCCGCGCGCCTCGGCGCCGAGCTGGTGGCCCGGGGTTGCACCGGTGAGCAGAGCCTGAGGTGCGTTATGGAGATCCTCGGGCATGCCCTGCTCAGGCAGCCCGAGCTGCGTACCGTCGAGGGGCTGGGCAATAAGGTCGTGCCCGTGCTCGCGGCGCTGGCCTCCGGGTACGCCGCGGCGCTGCACCATCGTACCCCCGCCGGAGGCGAGAGCTGGTTTCGGGAAGTGTTCGACTCCGCCCCGGTGGGCATGGTGATCAGCCGGCTGGATGGCACCGTCACCGAGACCAACGGCGCGCTGAGCGAAATCCTGCACCACCCGCCCACCAAGCTGATCGGTCACGACCTGAGCGAGCTCTTCCACCCCACCGACGCGGCGAGCCTGCGGAGCACCTACCGGGCGCTCACCGAGGGCAAGCAGGAACCCTTCCCGCGCAGGGTCAAGGCGCTGACTGGGCGTGGGGACAGCACGTGGGTCGCGCTGACCGTTTTGGTGCTGCGTGATCCGGCAGACCGCCCGACGCACCACGTCACCATGGTCGAGGACGTCGCCGATCAGCAACTGCTCGAGCATCGGGTGCGTCACCAGTCGCTGCATGACCTGCTGACCGGGCTGCCCAACCGGCTGCATTTCGCGAGTCACCTCGATTCCGTGCTCGAGCGTGACCGTGACGCCGTCGTCATGGTGTGCAAGATCGACGTGGATTGCTTCGGGGTGGTCAATGAAGGCCTCGGCCTGGGCTACGGTGATTTTCTGCTGCGATCGGTCGCTGCGCGGCTGAAATCGCTGTTCGCCACGGAGCACGCTTTCCTCGCCCGGTTCGACGACGATGAGTTCGCGATCGTCATCGAGGAGTCGCCGAGCACCCCGAATGCCGCCACCCTCGCCGCGCGCATCAACGCCGAGCTGTCCGAACCGGTCTACCTCTCCGGCCACGGGCTTTCTGTCTCCGCGTGTATGGGCATCGCGTACCACAGCGGCGGAGAGATTGAGGCCAAAGAGCTGATCCGCGCCGCGGAGGCGACGCTGCAGCGGGCCAAGCGAAGTGGTCGCGGGCAGTGGCAGTCCTACGACCCCTCCGCCGACGCCGAGCAGCGATCCCGGTACACATTGGCCACCGCGATGCCCGAGGCCTGGGAGGATGGCCAGCTCACCCTGTGCTACCAGCCGTTGCTGCGGCTCGATCCGACGGCGGCCGACGGCCGGCCAGGCCGTGGCCCTTGCGGCGCTGCTGCGCTGGGATCATCCCACGCACGGTGTCGTGGCGCACGAGGATTGTCTCGCGCTCGCCGAGCAGACCGGCTTGGTCCTCACGCTCGGGCCGTGGATGCTGCGGCAAGCCTGCGAGCAGCTGCGCCGCTGGCGGGAGGAGCTGGGAGGGGCGGTACCTGGCCTCCGCGTTGACCTGACCACGTACCTGACGCAGGACCCCGACATGGTGGCGGTGGTACGCGACGGGCTGCGGGCAGCCCACCTGCGCCCTGAGGACCTCCAGCTCGGGATGCCGGTCGAGGTGGTCGTCGCGGGACACGGCGAGGCGGTGGACAACGTGGCCACCCTGGCGGAGGCCGGGGTGCGCACCGTGCTGACCCGCTACGGTCAGGCCCTGGGGAACCTGGTGCTGCTGGACTCCCTGCCGGTCTCGGGGGTGGAAATGGCCGGCTCGTTGGTGCGCGCCACCGCGCAGAAGCCCGAGTCGGTGGTGCGTTCCGCAGTGGCCAGCATGTTGCCCCTGATCCGCCGCGCCGGTGCCGCCGTGGTGGCGGCGGGTCTCGACGAGGGCGAGCAGGCGATCTGGTGGCGGGAGGCCGGTGCCGACTCCGCACGCGGTGCCGCGCTTGCCCCGCCGGCAGCGCCCCAGCACATCCCCGCCCTGCTGCGCGCTCTGGCCAGGCACCACCCGAAGGAGCGGCGGGGGAGTCCGTAGGATAGCGCAGTGCTTTTAGGTCGGTCGCGGGAGCTCACGCGGCTCCACGACCTGCTCCTGGCCGCGCGGCAAGGGCACAGCGCCGCCGTGGTCATTAGCGGCGAGGCGGGGATCGGGAAATCCGCCCTCGCGGAGACCGCGGCGAGTGCCGCGGCCGCTGCGGCCAACACCGCTATCTTGCGCACCCGCGGCATCGAGGCCGAATATGGCATCCCGTTTGCCGGGCTGGCCGATCTGCTGCGGCCGGTCCAGCACCTGCTCCCGGAGCTGCCGGCCCCGCAGGCCGCCGCGCTGGAGACCGCGCTGGCTCTCGGCCCACCGACGCCGGTCGAGCGGTTCGCGGTCGGGGCCGCGACGCTGAACCTGCTGGCCGCGGCGGCTCAGGGCGGGTCCCTGCTCTGCGTGGTCGACGACGCGCACTGGCTGGATGAGTCCTCAGCCGAGGCCCTGCTTTTCGCGGCCCGTCGGATGCGGGCGGAGGGGTCCATCATCATCTTCACCGTGCGCGAGGACGAGCCGGGGGCGGACCGGTTCGCTGTTCTGGAGCACCAGGTACACCTGGGCGGTCTGGACACCGCCTCAGCCACCGAGCTGCTGGTGCGCGGCGCCGGCCGGCCGCTGCCGCCCCAGGTCATCCAGCGGCTGGTGGCCGACACCGGCGGCAATCCGCTGGCGCTGCTGGGGCTGCCGGGCCAGCTCACCGAGGACCAGCTCAGCGGCCGCAGCCCCCTCCGGGAACCGCTGCCGATCAACTCCCTGCTGCAGGAAAGCTTCCTGCGCCACGTCAGGACCCTCCCGCAGCGCGCCACCACCGCCCTGCTGCTGGTCGCCACCAGCGACCTGGAGGCCACCGACCTGGTGGAGCAGGCATTGCGGCAGGCGGGCGGCTCGCTGGCCGACCTGGAACCGGCCGAAGCCGCCGGGCTGCTCAGCATCGGCAACGGCCGGCTGACATTCCAGCATCCCCTGATCCGCCTCGCGGTCTTTAACGCGGCCTCTCCCGCGCAGCGCCGCTTGGCTCATCGCCAGCTCGCCGCCGCCTTGGAGCGCGTGCCGGCACCTCACGCCGAGGAACGTCGAGCCTGGCATCTGGCGGAAGCGACGCTGACCGCCGACGAAACGGTCGCGGCCGCCTTGGAGCAGGTGGGTGCGGCCGCGGACCGCCGGTCGAGCCACGCCGAGGCGGTGCAGGCGTTTGAGCGGGCCGCCGGTCTGAGCCCGAACCAGACCGAGCGCGCCCGCCGGTTGTTCGCGGCCGCCGAAGCCGCCGTCCCAGCGGGTCTGGTGCAGGAGGCGATCCAGCTCTGGGCGCAGGTCCGCACCTGCACCGACGACCCCACTACCGCTGCCCGCGCCGAGTGCGAGCAGTACCGGTTGGCGGCATCGGGGGCATCAGCTCCTGAGGAAAACCGGGCCCGACTATTCGATTTCGCCGCGCGGATAGAAGGCCAACTGCCGGCCGTGGCGGCCCGGGCGTATCTAGCCGCCGCCCAGGCCAGCCTGTTCCACTATGACATAGCCGCGATTACCCGCGGGGCCGAGCAGGCGGCCCGGCTGGCGGGTTCCGAGGAGCACGTCGCGCTGCACTGCGACGTCCTCGCGGCGATGGCGGCCGCCCAAGCCGGTGCGGCGGATCGCGCCAGCGAACTGCTGGCACACCACCAGGCCCACCTCGCCACGCACCCCATGTTCGGCATTGACCAGATTGTCCTCACCAGCGCGATCTGCTACCTGGCGCTGCAGCACACCGCCGAGGCACGGCCGTTGCTCACCCGCGTGGTGGACGCCAGCCGGGCGGCGAACGCGGCCGGCCTGCTCACTCACCAGCTGGCCTGGATGGCCATGCTGGAATGGATGGACGGGAACTGGACCACCGCGCTCACGCTCGCGGACGAGGCGGTCGAGCTGGCCCCGCAGACCGGTTGGCTCACCCAGCTGCCCCACAATCTGAGCATCCTGGCCAGGATCGAAGCCGGGCTCGGGATGCCCAGCTGCCGCGAACACGCCGAGAGGGCCCTGGCCGCCGCGCGCTCTGGTGGCCACGCCGCCGCCACGGTGCACGCGCTGGCCGCCATCGGGCTGTTGGAACTGAGCCTGGACCATCCGCACGACGCGGCCAGCGCGCTCCAGGAGGCCTGGGATGCGGCCGGGCCGCAGGTAGCTCTGAACCTGCGGCTGCAGATCCTGCCCGATCTCGTGACGGCCTACGCGCGAGCCGGCCGGCGCGAGCGGGCCACCGAGAAGCTCGCGCAGCTGGATGACCTCGCCGCGCGTACCGGGCATTCCTGGGTGCGGGCAGGGGCCGCACGCTGCCACGGACTGCTGGAAACCCGGGACTTCGCGGAATGGTTCGACCAGGCCCTGCATTGGCACGACCGGGGCAGCACTCCCTTCGACCGCGGCAGGACGCATCTGGCCTACGGAACCCGCCTGCAGCGCGGCCGCAACCGGGCCGGTGCGCGAGTCCAGTTGCAGCAGGCACTGGAGCTGTTCGAAGGCCTGGGTGCCGCACCCTGGGTGGAATGGACCCGGGGCAGACTGGTGTCCAGCGGTGGGTCGGCGCCCGCCCAGGGCGACCCCATCGCGCAGCGGCTCACGCCGCAGGAACTCCGGGTCTCCCTGGCGGTCCAGCGCGGCCTGAGCAACGCCGAGGCGGCGACCGAGCTGTTCCTCAGCATCAAGACGATCGAGTATCACCTCAGCAACGTCTACCACAAGCTCGGGATCAACTCCCGCACGCAGCTGATTCGCATCCTGGGGGAAAACCGTTCGGCTTAGTCGCTGCCGGCCCCGACGCAGCTGCCTCACGAGGACCGAAACCACGCCGCTCCAACGTGCCCTCCAGCTCCCGCAGCAGCCGCCGGCGGGTCGGCCCGATGCTGCCCGGGGGCATGCCCGTGGCGTGGGACACCTCGGCGTAGCTGGCCTCGGGCTGGTAGAACAGGTGCTGGATCAGCACTTGGCGGCGTTCGGGCAGTTCTCGCACGGCGGTGTGCACCGCCCGGCGGACCTCATCGGTGATGACCGCAACCTCCGGCCCCTCCTGTGTGTCGGCCAACCGCTGGCCGGCACCCTCATCGGGTATCTCGCGGCGCCGACGTCGGATCAGCGCCAGGCACTCCCGGCTGGCCGTGGTCGCCAACCAGCCTCCCAGGCGCTCGGGGTCCCTGATCGTGCTCATCCGCTCCATCACCCGCAGCCAGGTGTTCTGCACGACGTCCTGGGCGTCGGCCTCCTGCAGCCGGAAAGAGGCCACGGTGGATCGCACCAGGCCGTTGTACCGGCGAAACAGCTCCTCCCAGGCCGATGAGCGCCTCTGGTCGGCCGCTTGCAACAGGGCGGCGGTGCTTTCGTGGGTTTGGGTACTCGCCAGCGATGGCATCGGGTGCTCCTTCATCTTGCCTCGATGCCGACGCTAGAGAGATCGCGTCCGGACAAGATCCGAGCAAACCCTTGTGCGCACCCCAGGTTATTTGCGTGCCCCCCCGGGGCCGGTCGGTCGGTGCGGGCGGCTCGCCTGGCGGGCCAGCTGGCGCAGCCAGTAGTTATGCCCGAGCGACATCACCGGCCGCCAGACCGGGGGTGCCAGGCCCGGCAGAAAGCCCCGCTGGGTCTCCTCGGTGACGATCCGGGTACCGCGCTCGTGAGGTTCGAGCAACCAGATGTGGTATCCGTGCGTTCCGCGACCCCACCAGCGACCCCACCAGCGCCAGCCGATCTGGAGGGGACGTTTACAGGGGTGCACCTCGCTGGTGAGGGGAAAGCCGAAGGTGACCCACCGGAAGACGCTGCCGCGCCGCAGCTGGTGCTGCCGTGGATCCGCCAGCTCAACGAAATGCGCGTTGGCGTAGAACTCTGACCAGCCTTGAGCAGCCACCAGCAGGTTCCACACCCGCTCCGGGGGCGCCGGGACAATGCGCTCGTTGTGGACGAACACCTGCGCCCCCGCCGGCTGTTCCTCCTTCGGCCACTGGTCGAACTCGGAGACCGCGCTCCCGGTTCCCTGAGCAGCCAGACGGAAAAAGAGACCACCTAATGCGAGGACCGTCTGAACCCGGCGCAGTGGCGTGGTGGCCGTGGCGCGGAAAGTCCTCAGCTGGCGCAGGAATGACCGCGGGGACAGCCGCAGCCGGCCGCTCAGCACCTGCGTGCCCGCTGGCTCCGAGTCGTTGAGGTGCTGCTGCCGAGGGAAGAGCCGCACGTCCAGGGTGGTGGCATCGCGCCACAGGGCTAGCCCCGGACCGTTGCGGACAGTCTTGGTCCCGAGCAGGGTCAGCTCTCGTCCAGTCTGGTCGGCGATGTCGAGCCGGTACTCCACCGGGGTCGCCCGGCCGGTCCCGTTTTCGAGCGAGAGCTTGACGCTGCCCCTCTCAATCGGCAGTACGCCACCGAGGATCTCGCAGTCCACGTATCCGGAGACCGCGGCCCGGGGCTGGCGATCGGCGAGGAACGCGTCCACGTCGTCGATCTTCACCTTGAGCCGCAGCGCCATCTTGTCGCCGTGAGCATCACCGAGCTGAGCCGAGACGACGGCGTCGGAAGCGCCGAACGCCACCGTCCCCGCCATGCTCTCCCGGAACTCGATACCTCCTCCTCCGGCGGCACGCTCCCCGACGGCGGCCGGGCTGGACTCCACACAGACGTCCAGCCCGCGCTCCCGGCACCACTGCCTCGCCCGCTGCACCCCCAGGTCCACAGTGGCCGCCACGGCGCGACGGGTGAAGGCAAACAGATAGTGCAACGACACTTCCTGGACCAGCGGGACAATCCGGACCGGATGTGGGTACTGCGCGGGCCGGCCTTCGGCGTGCGCCTGGTTGCTGCGCGCAATCCGGTCCAGATCACGTTGCAGCGCTCCGTTGGCGCATGCCTCGATCACCTGGAAGTACTCGGCTACCGGACCGCCCAGCCAGCGCCCGGCGGTGCTGACGGTCCAGATCACCCACAGCTCGTTGGCACCGGCCGCGATGGCGGCCTCGAGGTTGGCATCGGTGACGAACACGCCGTCGATGTACCTCGCCCCGTTGACGGTCACCGGCGGGAACCAACCCGGCAGGGAGGTCGCGGCGACCAGCAGGTCCTCGCTCATCTGGGCCGGCGGCAGGGTGGCCAGGCGCTGCGCGGAGACGTCAAAGACGTTGAACGTGGCGGAGGCGCTGGACGCCTGAATCCGCTGCCAGTCAAGCCCCCAGGTGTCGTGTAACACCCCGGTCCGGAACCGCTGCATTGTGAAGATCGATTCGCCGTGCAGCCAGCCACGCCAGTTCAGCGACAGGCCCTTGTGGACCGGCGCGGTGCGCCGCCAGTTCTCCGCGATCCGGTGGCCGCTCATCCCCTGGCACCACATCGCGAGGTTGAACACACCCCCGCTGGCCCCGTCGGCGTGCATGAACTCCAGCCGCTTCCCGCCATCCCGGGCCTCGTCCAACCAGACCTGCAGGACGCCGGCCTGAAACGCCACCTTCAGGCCGCCCCCGGCCAGGATCAGGGCACGGCGCGGCAGACCGTCCAGCTCAGGTGCCAGTGGACCACCAGCATGGGTGCCCTCGAACATCACCGGCTCCTCTCCACAATCTTGTCGGCGAAGCGTTCGGCCAGGGCCGCGATCGTCAGCGACGGGTGGGCGCCCACCGGAGCAGGCAGTACCGAGCCGTCAGCGATGAACAGCCCGGGGTGGCCGAATGTCTCGCCGTGCCGGTCGACCACGCCGTAGGCTGGGTCCTTGCCCATCGGGCACCCGCCCAGGGGGTACGTGGTGATGGTGCGGTGCGGCATGACTTTGGTGACTATCCGCGTCCAGACATCGCGCAGGTGTCGGCGAGATCCGTCGGCGGACCAGTCGAGGTCGAGGCGACCGCCGGTCAGGGTGAGAACATCGGGGGCATCGTCAGTGCTGGAGAACCTTGCGCCCAGCTGCCCACTCAGGTAGGGCAGGCCGGGGCGGTTGGTCAGCAGCAGCCAGGTGCTCCCGAGCGCGCCCGCGGCGAGCACAACCGTCCTGGCCCGCACGCGCCGCAACGCCCGGAGTTGGCCAGGGGCTCGCCGCGCCCGCTCCCACAGCGGTGCGGTGGGCCGGTGCACGACGTAGTCCAGCTCATACCCACCAGTGGTCGCGGTGATCCGCTTTACCTCGTGGAGCGGCCGGATCTCAGCCCCCCAGCGTTGCGCCTGGGCCAGGTAGAAGTCCAGGGTGTCCTCGGTGCCGTCGGTGCCCCCCAAGCCGTCCCCCAACCCCCTACAATCGCGCTCACCGGCTACCGGGAACGGATCACCTGAACGCGACCCGCCCCCGACGACGGCAAGCGCGAGCGCGAGCGAAGCCGGTTCGGCGATCATCATCGTCTCGACGGTCCGGTAGTGCTCGGCGACGTCGGAATACCTCAGCGGCCAGTCGGTGGCGTACGCGGCGAACCACTCTTCGGGCATCCGCGCCCTGGGGGTGGCACAGATCAGCGAGCCGCCACCGACGCCGCTGGGCACGATCACATCGAGATGGCGCAGAGACCAGACCTGAAACGGCCCGAACATTCCGTCGCTGGGGTCCCATAAATCGGTAGGCGACTCCAGCGAGTCGCCCGGGAATTCACCCGGTCGGTACTGCTTGCCACGCTCGAGGACGAGCACTCTGCGCCCGGCCTCAGCTGCCCGGCAGGCCGTAACAGCACCACCAAAGCCGGAACCGACCACTGCGACGTCGAAAAACTCCTCAATCACGGCGATTTCCACCCTCACCATGCGGTCCTGCTGATCCAGGTCCCCACAGTTAGGGAGCACTCAGTCGCCGTCGCTGATACATCAGGAGATGTAGGGGATGCCCCGGATCAACCGTGCAGCAGCCGCTCCAGTGCCTCTCGCGCCGCGGTGTTCCGCGCGGCGGCTCGGGTGACGTCCTGCGCCAACGCGTGCAGCCATTCCTCCATACCGATGCTGCGCCGGCTGATCACCACCCCGCGCACCACCTGCCGCAGCTCCGCTTCGATCCCGCCGCCACGGGCTGCCTCATGCAGCTCCAGATCGCGGTTTTCCCCGTGCACCACGAGGCGAACAGCGCGACCCGGACGGCGCGCTAACCGGTCACCGGCACTGCGTTGGTAGTCGATCTCCACCATGCCCACCGGGAGCGCCTGGGCCAGCGCGCCGCTGAGCACCCGGGCGTAGGAGGCGACCTCGGCCCGCTCGGCGCGCAGCATCGCCGCCAGCAGATGGACCTCCCCCATCGGGCCCAGGCCGCTGAGCTCGCCGGTCATGAGTCGCTCAGCGGGAGCACAAGCTGCGGCTTGGCGATCACATGGTCGGCGCGCAGCGGGCGCACCGCGGTGCCGATCGCGAAGAACTCGGTGGTGTGCCCACCCCAGCGATGCCCGAACGAGCGTAGCTGCACCCCCACGATGCCCTCGGCAACCAGACGCTCGGCCTCAGCCTGCATCCGGCTCATCGCGAGTTCCCGGGCGTCATAGAGCGCCTCGGTGAACTGCGGCAGCTCCACGTTTTGACCAATATTGCCCATCGCCTGCCAGAACCGCTGGTGCGCGATGTGGTAGACGCAGGAGCCCATCACCATGCCCAGCGGGGCGTAACCGGCCTGGATCAGCGTCCAGAAGTCCTGACCGGACAGATCGGAGGTGAACGGCTGGCCCTGGTTGTTGCGCCAGGACTGCCCGTCGGGTGTCTGCGGTTGCTCGGCCACCACCGCGGTGCCGATCGCGATGAACTCGGCGAGATCCGAACCAAACTCCTTGAACTCGATCTCCAGCCGGACCCCGACAATGCCGTCGGCACCCAACTGGTCCGCCTCGGCCTCCATCCGCGTCATGGCCAGCTCACGGGCGTGGTACATCGCCTGGGACAGGACGGTCAGTTCCTGGTTGCTTCTCCACCGACCCAGCTGGAACCCGACGTGGTAGATGCTGGAGCCCAACACCAGACCGAGGGGACGGAAACCGGCCTCCCGCACCAGCAGGAACTCGTTCACCGACAAATCCGAGGTAAACAAGCTGGTGGCCTGACCCGGCCGCATCTCGGCAAGCCGGCGCATCGCGTCTTCGGGGATGCTGGTCGCAGTGGGATCGGCGGTCATCACTACTCCTCGTTCTCCGGCCGCCTATCGCAGCGGCAGGATGGTCAACGATCGGGTCGGCGCGGTCGGACCACGGTGAAAGCGCACCAGCGCGGTGCCAAACACCGTCGACTCGGCAACGTGGTCACGGTGGTTCTCCGACGGCTCGATCTGCCCGATAGTCAGGCTGATTGAGGAGACGATCGCCCCCTCGGCCCCGGCGGAGCGGGCTTGCTGGTCGAAGCGGTGGCGGGCATCGGCGCGCACGTGCGTGACCAGCTCGGTGTAGCCGGATACCTCCGTGTTGCCCGCACCCCATGACGACTGCCACTGCGTCTGCCAGTCGTCATGGCGCACCAGCACCGAGATCCCGTAGACGAGAGCGCTGGGCACCCAGCCGGCCATCATCAGCTTGGCCACGTCCTGGCCAGCCAGCTCGGTGGTGAACACCCGGCGTGGCCGATGCCGGGACCGGGCCCGGACCGCGGTACCCAACGCGAGGAACTCACGGTTGTCAGCACCAAGGTGCGACACGGGCAACCGCACGCCCACCACACCATCGGCGTCCATCGCGGCAGCCTCCGCGGTCATCCGCTCCAGCGCCGTGTCATAACCCCGGTACAGGGCCTCCACGTAAGGCTCGAACCCGACGAAGGAGGCCGACCCCGAGGGCCTGACCGTCCCACTGCCCATTCCGGGCATCCCGAGCCCCCCGAAACCACCGAAGTAGCCGCAGCCCCCGAAGCCGCTCCACCCGATGTGCTCGACGATGCAGCCCATCACCTCGCCGACCGGCTCGAAGCCGACCGACCGGATCCCGAGGGCGCTGGGCACCGTCAACAGCGAGGTCCGCAGACCGGTCCGAGCGAAGCGCTTCATCCGCTCAGCGGCCACCGGTGGCAGTCCGCGACCATCCCACTGAGCCATCGTGTTCTCCTGGGGCGCTCTCCGGTGTGCCACCCTGTGTACTAGCCGACAAGGCCTTCACCACCACCATAAGCGCCACTCACGGTCGAGGACCGGTCGTGAAGCCTATACTTGCTTGCAGCAGTCAACCTTAATGGGGAGGGAGACCAGCAATGGCCGGCAACCAGCCGCAAGAACACCAGGTTCCCACCGGGGTGGGGCTGACCGCAGTGGCCGTGGCGGCGGCTCGCGCCGCGGAAGCCCGGCGCAGCGACCCACTCTTCGACGACCCCTTCGCCGCCGACTTCGCGACCGCCGCCGGGAGCACGCTGTCCTTCCTCGGCCACCAACGGCCCGACCCTGCGAACAACGGTGATCTGTGGTCCTGGATGACCAATTACATGCCCATCCGCACCCGTTTTTTCGACGATTACTTCCGCGAGGCCGCCGCGGCAGGCTGCCGTCAAGTGGTGATCCTGGCGGCCGGGCTGGATACCCGCGCGTTTCGCCTGAGCTGGCCGGCGGGGGTGCGCCTGTTCGAGCTGGACGCACCCGAGGTGCTGGCGTTCAAGGAACGGGTGCTCGCCGAGCGAGCTGCCACACCGGCCTGTGAGCGGAGGGCCATCAGTGTTGATCTTCGCGAGGACTGGCCTGGTGCGGTGGAGCAGGCAGGCTTTCACCCCGGTGAGCCCACCGCCTGGTTGGCGGAGGGGCTGCTCATCTACCTCACTCAGGATGAATGCGGCCGCCTGCTCGACAGGATCGGGCAGCTGTCGGCACCGGGGAGCAAATTGGGCATCGAATACGCCACCCGGGCCGCGATGCAGCTGATGAACGATATTATGGGTAACTTGCCCGCCGCTGACTTCGTCAAGTCCTTGTTGCGCTCAGAGGGGCAGGTGGACCCCACGGGCTGGCTTGACCGCAATGGATGGCAGACGGACAACTACAGCGTCTCCGCGGTCGCCGAGTCCTACGGCCGGTCACTGCCGGACTTCACCAGCCCACTGGCGCGAGTGGCATGGACAGCAGAGGGCGGGCTGATCATCGCACAACGGCCCTAACGGTAGAAGTTTGCTGTCTCGGTGAGCAGCATGCTCCTCAGGGTGAGAGTGTGCTGCCCCGGAGGCAGCTTCAGCAGGGCCGGATCGATGATAAAGGAGACCGATCCCAGCGTGTTCGCTGTGATGGTCGCAACCTCGTGGTCGTCGATGCCAAGCCGCACCGGGTGCAGGGGCAGGAAACCCGCCGCCACCATGAACCTCACACCATCGGGACCGGTGTCGGTGTTGGTGAGCTGAATGCTGTGCTGCAACCGGGTCAACGCGTCGAGGGCCTGACGTTGCGGGGAGCTTTTTCGATCCTGGGCGCGAACTGCGGCGACGAGATCCGGGACGAACTTGCTCGCGTCGATGGTGCCCCAGCCACTGACCACATCGAATCCGGTGGTAGCCGCAAAACCAGGGACGAACGCGGTTGGTGAGGTCGCCGAGTTGTTCCCGGTGACGACGTCAGCTATTCCGGCCTGTGCCTCGCGCGGACCTAAAACATTGTAGAGCACATTGTTGAGAGGGCCGATGCTGCCGTGGTTGAGCTGCGCGGCCAGGGCGAGCACGCCAGCGAACATCGGCGCCGCCTCGGACGTCCCGTCCTGGGCGTCCATGGTGATGTCGGGGACCGAGCGCATGGCGCTGCGGGTGATGGTCCCGACCCGGTCCTGGTAGGCCGGTCGCGGGTACACCGAGGAGTAGCCGGCGCCCGCGGAGAGCTTGCCGCGATGCCACACCGGGTCGGGACCCAGGCGATGCCCCAGGATGTCGAGGTTGGGGACGCTGCCGCCGACCGCGGTGACCCAGGGCGAGTCATCCCAGGTCGCGGTATCCGGCGTTGCGCTGGTGTCCCCGCACTGAGAGCTGGCTACCGGAAGGTTCTGGACCACCCCACAGTCGCCGGTCGCCACCATCACCGGAATGCCCGCGGCCGCCGCGGACAGCAGACCAGGGTCCTGCGCGGCGATCTCCGCCTTGCCGTAGCTGTAGCTGCTCTCGCCCGTTCCATCACTGATGGAGATGGCGTCGGCCAGGTGGTTGCGGCTGATGTACTCCAACGCCTGCATCATCTCCGGGGGCGCGACCTGACTCGCGGCGTCGTCAGTGATCTCACTGTCCGCCGGGGTCGCGGAGATCAGTATCTTCGCATACGGCGCGACCAGATGGGCCGCCTCGACGTCGAGCTCGAGCTCTCTCTTCCACGACTCACACGAGCCGTAGCTGCCCAGCACGACCATTCCCGGCGGGCATTGAGCGGGCAGGTGGCCGCCATCCGAGGGGTAGATGGTTTGGATCTCCGGATCGGGCAGACCGTATTGCTGATCGAATGCCTTGACGACCTCGTTGATCTGCGGGTCATCCCAGCCTTCGATCAGCGCGATGGTCGTTCCCGTCCCGTCGATGCCTTTCTTCCACAGCTCACCGATGTTGTAGTCGAGGATGTCCTGCGGTCCTGGGGTAGCCGCGGCAAACTGCGGATAGTCCCTCGTCATGCTGTCCAGGACAGCGGTCAGTGTCCGCACGTGCTCGGGATTGGGATGCAGCAGCGGGAAGCTGTCCCGACTGACCGGGTTACCCGGGGCGCTGGTCGCGGTGCACGACGCGACGAACATGGCCGCCACCAAGGGCAGGATCACCCGCGTCATCCTCGTGGTCCCTCTCTCCGCGTTCTAGGACGGCGGAATCGTTGAGCTAGCTCTGGGTGATCCTCCCACCACAGGGGAGCACCGGGAGCACCGGGAGCATCGGGAGCGTCGAGGGCCTCGAGCGTGTCGAGCTCAGCGTCGACGGCCGCAGCCTGGCGCTGGTCCTCCCGCATCATCCGGTTCACCACCACGGCGAGGAAGGGAAGGCCCGCCAGATCGCCACCGATCCACAACACCCCAGCGCCGATGATCTGATCCAGTCGCGGGTCTGGTCCCCACCCCCGGTGCAGCGCCTGGTAATAGTGCGGGGCGATCAGCGGGCCCAGCCACAGCACCAACCCCAGCGCCCCGTCGAAGACTATTTCCGCAGCACTGATCGCCATGCTCAGCAGGTACGGGTCGGTGCGGGCGGTGGGGTCGATGCGAAACCGGGTCCAGAAGTAGAAGAACCCGGAGACGACCAAGCCGGCGCCCACCACCGCACCGAGGGCCGCTGATCGCAGGCTGGCCTCATACAGCGGCGTCAGGTAGAGGACGAACAGCGGAGCGATCAGCGCGGCGGTCACCACCACGGGGAAGGTCAGGGCGCGAGCGGCCTTGCTGTGCAGGACCCGGCTGGCCCGCCGGGCCAGCGGCGCGGGCAGCACCTCCCGCAACAGGGTCAGCGGCGCACCCAGGGCCAGGAACAATGGCGTGATCATGAGCAGCGTGATGTTCTGCACCGCACGGTCCCAGAACAGGGTGCCGGCATAGACGCCGACGAAGCTCATCGTCACCAGCAGGATCGACCCCAAGCCGGTGAGAAACAACCACAACCGGGCCGCCGGCCACGCCACGCCACGCCGACGCAGCCGATGCACTCCCAGCCCGTACGCGACCCCCAGCACGGCCACCACCAGCGCTGCCGGGTTGGGCGTCCACGCGGTCAGCAGCCGCCCCCAGGTCAACGGCGGCAACGGCGGCGCGGGATAGATCATCAACGCACCTAGGTCCACCTCCCTAGGGTGCACCCAGGACACTAGGTCACACAGGGGATCCCGGTACCGGAGAGGCTGTCGGCATCACTGGCTTCGGCACCAGTGCGGGGCGGGGCAGCCGGCGCCGGCGGCGCGGCGGGGGTGGTACGGGTGCCGGGCGTTTTGTCGGGCATGGTGTCGGGCCCGGTGTAGTCAGCGCCCAGGATCACCCGGAGGTGCCCGGGCGGCACCGTGGCGTCCGGTGCCGTCGGTAGCCCGCCGAGCATCGCGGCCAGGGTGTTCGCCGCTGGCGCGGAACCAGGATCCGGGTAGTAGATCATCGAGGTACGCAGGTGGCGGCGGGCGTTGCTGGTGACGCCCGGAGTGAAGCCGGTGGCGCGCAGGGCGCGTTCCAACGCGGCCGCCAGCCCGTTGCGGCTGGTGGCGTTGACCGCGTCCACGGTGCCCGATTGTCTGCCCTGCATGGCCTGCCTGCCCTGGTTGCCGGGTCTGTCCCCGGACCCGGAGGCCGGTGCGGTGTCCGAAGGCGGCTCGGGATGGTGCGCACCGATCAGGTTGTGCACGAGGGCCTGGATCTCGGGCACATCAACGATGTTGACGTCCTCGCCAGCGGGGTCGGTGCCGAAGCGGACGATCGGCAGGGTGGTGAAGGTGATGTCTCCGCTGGTCAGGGCGGAGGCCTGTTGGGCGAAGGAGAGCAGTTCCAAGCCGGTGTCGGCAGCGATGTTCTGCTTGGCCACAGTGATCAACGCGCGCAGCCGAGCCGGGTTGAGAAACGTGCCGGCCTGCTTGAGTTGGTAGACCAGCGAGGCGATGAAAGCCTGTTGGCGGCGTTCACGGTCCAGGTCGGTGAAGTTCAGCCGGGCATGGGCGGTGTCACGGCGCTGGCGGACGAACGCCACCGCCTGGGCAGCGTTGATCTGCTGGTAGCCCTGGTGGAAATCCGCGCCGGAGTAACTGTCGCGGGTGTCCTCCTTCAGGCACACTGTGATCGGCGCCACCACCTGGGCGACCTGGTAGAAGGCGACCATGGTCACCTCCACGAAGTGGTCGATCGGCACGCCCCCCAGCAGCTGGGCGACCGTGTCGAGCTCTTCGACGCGACCCGCGTCGCGGCTTTGCTGTTCCAGGCTGGTCTGGTCGGTCACGCCCGCGGCTACCAGCTTTCTGTGTTCCTGATCGAAGGCAAAGCCATAGGCTTGCTTGATCTTTCCTTTCGTGATGCCGTCGGGGGCGCCGGGGAGACTGACGTAGTCGTCGCGGGGAATGGAGATGACCGTGGCTTTCCCGCCGTCACCCGGGAGATGGACCAGCATCAACACGTTGGCGTTGTACCCGCCGAAGCGCTGGTCACCGGCGTGCAATGCTTGGTAGATCTCCGGTGCCAGCGGGTGGCCATTCTCGTCCAGGCGACTATCCAATCCCATGATCAGAATGTTGGTGTCGCCGCTGCTCGACTTGGGAGCATCGCCGCGGATCGCGTCTGAGCGGCCAATGCCCTTCAGGAGATCCTGGTATTGGCTCCAGCCATACCCGCTGACGGTCAACACCAGCAACGACGCCACCGCCACCGCCGAGCGCGCGATCAATCCCCACCGGCGAGCCCCCCACTGACGAGCCCTCCCCTGACGAGCACCGTGGTGAGCCGAGCGGCGCCCGGAGCGCCAACCGTCCCGACCACTACGGCCTCCGGCGACCCAGGGCTGAGTGACCCCGAGCTGGGCCCGCCCGGCACGCCACCCCGGCGGGGGCACCCGGCTTGAGCGCACCGCATGACGCCGACGGTCAGGGCGGGCATGCCCGCCCTGACCCGAGCGTCCCTGTCCACCAGCCACACCACTCCCTGTATCCGACTCCCTGGTCCACGGTGACCGAGCGCTGTGAGCCTAGCCCTGGACGGGGTCGAAGGCATGCGTCGTCCGACGTCGTCCGATCCGGCCGGCCACCGTACCCGAACAGCGCAATGATCCCGCTGGAGAGCACCCCATCTTGATGCCCAACGTTATCTTCTCTCTCGCGACCCACCCAGATGGGGCACCAATACGATACCGATCGTTACATAAAGTAGTCTTTTCCTATGTTCCGATGCGTGATGGACCTTTAAGGGCTTGACGCCTTCCGTGCACGAGTCGTAGCTTTCCGTCATATCTGTGACATTTTTAGCCGGGGGGAGACGCCCCAGGGGGAGACACCTCAGTGAAAACGAGCAGAACTCCAAATGAAGCCACCGTGATCCTCGACCCCGCCCATACCGAGCTCCTCAAGGAGCTCGACCGAACGTTCTCCGGATGGGCCCGGGCGGACAACATCCAGGAGATCACTCCGTCGCCCATTTACGAGATCACCGACCTGCAGAAGCTCGATGTCTATGAGAACTTCCCGCACTTATCCTTGGTAGCTACCTCCCTCTACGCGGACCGGGTCAGTGCCCAACCCACGAACGGTGCGTTTATCGCCGAGGACATGCTGGAGGCCAGGTTCGGGCTGTCCATGGCCGCCTGCTACGGGGCCTACCTGTTCTACGAAAACTCGGTGCTGGGGCAGGACACCGCCGTGACGCTCGCCAATCGGTGCTTTCGCAACGAGGACAAGTACGAGGGTCTGCGCCGGCTGGCCAGCTTCACCATGCGTGAGATCGTCGCGCTCGGCTCGTTTGAACATACCCAGGACCTGCTGGCCCGGTTCGCGGAACGGATTGAGAAGTTCGCGCGTGAAGTCAGCCTGGACCTGACGAAGGTGGCGGCCTCCGACCCCTTCTTCGTGAAGAACGGCACCCGGGCAGTGATGCAGAAGCTGAGCCCGGTCAAGTACGAGTTCCGAGCCGACGAACTGGCCATCTCCTCGGTCAACACGCATCGCAACTACTTCGGCGAACGGTGCCGGATCAGGCTGGCCAACGGCGAGTTCGCCTTCACCAGCTGCGTGGCGTTCGGTCTCGAACGCTGGGTAGCCGTGCTTGTCGACTCCTACCAAGGTGACCCGGCCGCCGCGCTCGTCGCCGTGCAGAACGCGGCAGCGCGGGAATCGATGTTGGCATGAAGTATGCGGAGGACTACCCGGTCGGCACCGTGTACCACCTCGGCTCGCACCGCGTCACCGCGGAGGAAATCATCGCCTTTGCCAGATGCTACGATCCGCAGCCCTACCACATCAGCGCCCAGGCCGGTGCCGCATCGAATTTCGGTGGCCTGATCGCCAGTGGGTGGAACACGGCGGCAATCTGGATGAACCTGTACGTGACCACGCTCTTGCCGGACTCGGCGGTGGAAGGCTCACCCGGCGTGGACGAGCTGCGTTGGCTGCGGCCCGTGCGGCCGGGTGACGAACTGTTCGGCCATGCCGAGATCATCGGCGTCATTCCCGGACTGACCCGGCGCGGGGTGCTGACACTGCGCACGAGCGGCTGGCTCACCAGGGCCGACGGTGACAAGGTGCTAACACTGATCCTGAACAGCAGGTTCCGCCGCCGACCCAGTGAATGAATGATGGACGCTATTTCCTACACCTCCCAGTGGACCGCCGCAGCCAGAGCGCTGGAAACCGAGCGCGGCGATGACGCACTGTTCGAAGACACCCTCGCCCGGGAGTTTGCTGCGCCGCGCGGGTTCGAACTGCTGGACAAGTATCGTGGCAGCGGTGTGGTGGAGTTCGTCGCCATCCGCACCCGGTTCCTGGACGACACCATCGCCTCGCTGCTGTCCAGCACACCGATCAGACAGGTGGTGCTCGTTGCGGCTGGCATGGACGCTCGCGCCTTCCGGCTGAGGTGGCCGGAGGACACCATGGTGTACGAAGTGGATCACAGGGCGCTGCTGGACGAAAAACAACGCCGGCTGTCCCGGCTTGGCGCGCAACCCGTCGTGCGGCGCCGCGAGGTCCCCGCCGACCTGGCACAAGACTGGTTACCAGAACTCACGCGGGCCGGCTTCGAGGGGCTCCGGCCGACGCTGTGGGTTATCGAGGGCCTGCTGTTCTTCCTCAGTGAGGAGCAGGCCTCGACACTGCTGAGGAGGATCGCCTCGGTGTCCGCCCCCGGTAGCTGGCTCGCGCTGGACATTCTCAGCAAGCAGTCGTTGCAAAGCCCGATTACCAGATCCTTCCTCGCGGCCCTGGAGAAGGACGGTACCCCGTGGCGCTTCGGCACCGACGAGCCGGCCGAGTTCCTCGCCGCCAACGGATGGCGGCTGCGGGAGCTGAAGGAACCGGGCGAGCCCGGGGCCGGACTGAACCGCTGGCCCTACCCGGTGCATCCGCGGGAGGTGCGGGGCGTGCCCCGCAATTGGCTGATCAGAGCTGAGATCATGCCGCTACTGAACACCCGCCGCGACCGGGATCGGCGCGGCGCCGGCGGGGATCGCGGAGTCGAGCAGAAGCTCGGCGATTTTCCTGGTCTCCGCGCCGACCCGCTCGTCGGCTTGCACGGAGCTGACCATCGTGGCCCCTTCGATCAGTACCAGTAGCTGGCGGGCCAGGACGGTGGGGTCGCGCACGCCCGCTTCCGCCAGACATCGCCCCAGCAGCGCGAGGTAACGCGCGAGATGTTCCCGGGCCACCTCCCGGGTCAGGCCAGAATCGCCCCGGGTGTCGATGGCCCCGTTCATCACCGCGCAACCCTCAAAGTCCTCCTGCTGGTACCAGTTGGCGAGCAGGTCGAACAGCGCGAGGATGCGGTCGCGGCCGGGTGCCACGTCCTTGATCCCCTGTTCCAGCCATGCATGGATGCGGTTGCTCCTGGCCTGGAGAACCGCCATCACCAACCCTTCCTTGGAATGGAAGTAGCGGTAAATAGTCAGTTTAGATGCGGTTGCTCGGTCAGCAATCTCCTGTATCCCTACCGCGTGCACTCCGCGCTCGTAAAATAGTTGACCGGCAACGCGCAGTATTCGAGCTTTGGTGGCGTCAGGATCAAGCCGCTCACCAGCCTTGACGGGCATCAGTCTCCACCTTGTCCCATTCTCCCCGTGTCCCAGTCTTCCTTTGTCCCAGCACTGTCCCCGCACGCAGGCGCAACGGATGCTCCTGGTAGCTAAAGTATAGCGGCAGGCCGGGGCGACTGCGATGGGTAGTTATTCAGTCTGGTCGAGTGCGGTTAGACCGTTCGGGGGGTTTTGTGCGTGCCAGTGCGTGGCCCCGCACTGCCCCAGCGGCGGCGCGGGCCCCCGTGAGGTTGTGGACCCAGCGGCGGCGCGCGGGAGCCCAGGGTGGCGCGCGCCTGCCGCAGAGTGCCCTCCCAGCCGACCGGGGCTCGTCGCCAACCCGGAACCCGTTGACAACAGAAATAACGATCGTTACCGTCGCTGCATGGTTACCACCACTCCTGTGACCCCGGTTCGCCGTCTCTGGGCATCCGTGTTATGTGGATACCTTGCCTTAGGCGCAACTATTCAGGTACTGCCGCAATTGGTGACCACACGGTTTCACGGTGGCTCGCTCATGGCCGGGACGGCCGTGGGCATTGCTTTTCTGGCCGCCGCGGGCGGGCGTCCCTTCGCGGGACTGTTCGCCGACGGCGGTCACGCCCGCCGCACTGTCGCCTCCGGCGGCGTGCTGGGCGCGTTGGGCGGCCTGGGGCACCTGTGGGCACCTAACTTCACCGTCCTGCTGGTTTCACGGCTGCTGATGGGCGCTGGCGAGGCCGCGCTGTTCTCCGGCGCCCTGCCGTGGGTCCTGGCCGGGGCCGCGCCCCACCGGCGCGGACGGGTGGCCGGCTGGTTCGGATTGTCGATGTGGAGTGGCCTGGCAGCCGGGCCCGCGCTGGCCACCGTGCTGAATAGCTGGCTGGGCTTCACCGCTGTCTGGGACAGCGTGGTGGCGCTGGCGCTGATGTCCGCGCTGCTCGTGCTGACGACCCGAGACAGCCCGTCCACGACGCCACAGCCGTTGCGGTTGCCGCGCACACTGCGGGATGTCGTTCCCCCCGGTGCGCCGCTGCCGGGCATTGCGCTCGGGCTCGCCAGTTACGGCTATGGCACCGTAGCGGCGTTGCTCGTCCTGCACCTGCAGGTGAACCATATCGGCGGTGCCAGCGTTGGGCTGAGCGTGTTCGCGCTGGGCTTCCTGCTCACTCGCGCTTCGGGAAGCCCCCTGGTGGACCGTTATGGCGGCGCCCGGGTTGCGGCGTGCTGCGTGATCGTGGAGACCATCGGGTTGCTCATTCTGGCCCTGGCGACGGCGCTGGGGCTGGCACTGATCGGGGCAGCGGTGGCCGGGGCCGGTGTGGCATTGATGTACCCGGCGAGCGTTGCGATAACTCTGCACCGTACCGACGCGCTACGCCCGGGTGCGGCGGTCGGCGCAATGACCTCGTTCTGGGACCTCGGCGTCATGATCGCCGGGCCGGTCGGGGGCTTCATCGCTGCCGAGTTCGGCTACCCGCTCGCCTTCATCGTCGCGGTGGCTACCGCAGCCGGCTCCTTCGTGCTCGTGAACGGTCCGCTGCGTCTCTCCTCCAGCAAGACTCAGAAGGGTGCAGGCTCGCCTGAATCGGATGCCGGGCTGGTGGTGAGTGGTTCGGGGTCGCTGAGCGGTGGTGGTTGGGAGTGATAGTGGTGTCCGCGGGGGGTGGCCCAGGTGGTGGCGCCGTTGGGGTGGTGGGTGATTATCCAGCCGGGGGTTTGTTTGACCT